>Ga0315914_1002789_pt1 | contig 26668 bp, 11 predicted proteins | sample MpolenodulesMG_FD_203920 | JGI IMG/M metagenome (GOLD analysis project Ga0315914, IMG submission 203920) | Medicago polymorpha root nodule microbial communities from Los Angeles, California, United States - elongated nodules | ecosystem: Host-associated > Plants > Roots > Nodule | place: USA...
TATATATTTTGATGTTCAACAAAATTATTATCTCAATTAACTTGATAAATGTTTGCATAATTTTGGATTAACTGTTTTAATAACATTCATGGGAAAAAAATACTGCTAATGCTACTCATCAGTAATCTCAATATTATGATATTATATTAATGGACAAAGGAAAAGGATTATATATTTAACTCGCATAGAACGGAATTAGCTCTTTAACTTGTATAAAAAAAACGAAACAAATTATGATTCTCTCCACTCTCAAAAAAAAAAGTTGAGAAAATATCGTGGCGTCACGATCTCCACATTATTTTCTCAAGTAATTTTTTTTCAATAGAAAGGATACATTTGCTAAAAAAACTTTGAAATCATATGAGAAAAATTACACATATTTCAACTAATTTGAGTTAAATATTAAAGAAGTAGAAAGTCTTCAAAGACACGGGTTCAAATTAAATTGGCGAAGGATAGTATATACTAGCATAACTAAAGAGATTTAGTAGCCAGCTGATTTGATTTGAGATTAAATTGGTTAAAGATATTGAGGAATTGTTAAAGATTAGAGTTCAAGTCCAGACTAAATAATATATACACATACTAACACAACTAAATTCTAAATTTTATCTATAAAAAATAAATCTTTGAAGAGTTTTCGGAAAGAAAAAGTCGGTCCAAAAGTGTTGAAAGATGTAGTTTTTTTTATACTCCTTTCGGTCCTATTTATAAGAAATATTTAACTTTTTTTTATTCATTGTATAAATGATGTATTTGGTTTATATTTTAGACAAGACACATCAATTATTCAATTAATCTAAAAAGTCAAATTTTTATTATAAATAGAACTGGAGAGAGTAATTAAAGAAAATTTAATTGAAAATATATTTAATATTGTAATTTTTTTAAATAATTTAGTATATCATCTTATGATTTTGTAAGAAAAGTAAATATATGTCATTTTTTGCTCTTTTTTCGTTTCTCCATAGATTCTTTTCATCAAAAATAATTTTATTTAAAACATGTCTGGTATATATGTGGTATCATTCAACCATTACTTTGTTGCATTGTGAGTGTATAATCCCTTCAACTAGATCTAACCTTCATTGATCTTATATTTTTTAATTGGTTAAAATAGTTAATGGCGCTCTTTTACATTGTGAAAATAATATAAAATGAGTGTTTCTTTTGTTGCTTTTTATGCAAAATTTTAGTGCAGATGCATCATTTTCTACACAAGATAACCCAACTATATATGATTTGGAACTTAAGTTAATGTTAATGGTTAACATCACCTATGAGTGAAAAAATATTGAATATATAAATGAAGTGATTCATGTATCTATTGTTTTGTTTAGTTCATTTTCACTCTCGACCTTCTCCAGATTTTCCAACAAGTAATATCAAAGTTATGATTCGATTTGACTTAGGAACAGGATGTTACTCTGGATCATACTAATGACATGGTTGAAAATGATTGAAAGTCAAATTTGATTGGTTATCAAACTTGATTATCCAAACAATATACAATCATTCAGTGATTATCATCTATCATTTGCAACACTGTAAGTAATTAAGTATATTGATGATAGGGATAAAGATGAAGAGAGGGACTTGACATTGGTCAAAATGCCTTCTCTTTCATTCAATTCAATTGGTCGGTGCGGTGGGCTTATCATGAGTGGACCATATTAAAAGTCAGGCCCGCAAGAGCTGCGATGGTATCCATATTGCTTTGCTTTGCTACCGCTCCATCTTCAACGGTCATATTCTTTGGCCGTTACTTACCCTTTTATTAACTTAATGCTCCTCATTGTCACACACCAACCAACTCTCCTTCAACGGAATTCCTCATTACTTAAGCTTAAAATAGTACTTAATCAACATTAATCCCTGTATCATTAGATTAATTAACTGAGAGAAAAAGATAATGACAAAGCCATGTAACATCTGGAATTCACATGTGTATGGATAGAGGTAGTACAGTAGTACTATTAATAGAAAGCGTGATGATGTGGGTATTAATTTGATTTTGCTGCGTTCGATATCACACTAGTGTCTTTTATTGTCACGTCTCATTACATTTTTTTCCATTTAAAATAACTTAGCTCACAAGCTAAGCAAAACAAAACACTAACACCGATCAATTTAATTAACCCTCCATTCACTACCGACTTTAAATTAGTACACTAATAATCAAACTCCAATCCTAATTTGCATTACCAAATTAATCAATCTCACATCTTTTTTGACATAAAATATATCATTCACGCGCAAGTACAGAGACTAGTTTTGCGAGTTTTATAGAACTCAAATAGACGATAAATTTTTCACAAAAGTTTTAACACTACTGCATGTTCAACACTAAATTTAAATTTAAGACTTTGATTAAACTAGAAAAGACTCGCATCATAACTCTACACTATTTTAATTCCATTATAGCATTATTCATCATGATAAAATTAACAAAAATTAAAGCATGATAAATTGATAATGAGACTTTACTACTGCTTTTCAGGAATTAAAAGAGACTTTAATTTTTGTACCAAAAAAATAAAAGAGACTTTAATTTTGTATCAAAGAGGCCATACATTTTTCTTAAAAACTTTCTCCCTAATTTTCCATTTACACACGTCATCAAACGGTCAACATTTCTCATCACACACACATTATAAATACCCTCTCATCCTTCTCTCACAAACCTTCTAATTCCCCACTCACACTCACAGGAACAAGGTAAGTTCCGTTAGAATCATAATATCACAACAACAAAAAAAATGAAAATGAATTCTCTATCTCTGAAAACAGTTCTAATCTCCACTGCAATTCTATCCACAGCAATGGCGCTGAAACTCACAGTACCAATGGTTTCACATTTCATCCTCAACGAAGCTCCAACTATCTGGAACTTCATCCTCTCTTGCTTCACTCCACCTTACCTCTATCTCCTTCTCAACCTCATCATCCTCACCATCGTCATGACCTCCAAATTCCATAACCATCACCACCATTCTCCGCCGGAGCAGCTTCTTCCTTTCGACGCAACACCTTCTCCTGTTCCTGTTCAGATCCCTGTGCCGGAGACACTTCAGATCTCTGAAACTGCAACACTAACGAACTATAACGGCTTCGTTTCTGAAGCTTCTGAAGGTTACCGTTATGAAATGAAAACCGATGAAACAGTTGCAGTAAGTAACAAATCAAACGATTCTGTTGCTTACGTCGCTGATGAGATTACTCCGGTGAATACGACGGTTAACAGTGTTGAGGACTTTGTTCACGTTTCTAGTTTGCAGAAGAAAGTGCCGTTGCAGTTCGCGTTTAACGATGAGAATGAGAAACCTCCGATTTCAGCTAGGTCTAGTCACCGGAAAACCGTTAGATCAAGTCCTGAAGGTACTGCCACCGTCTCTCTCTGGTTTTGTAACCGTTTTTTTGTTTCTAATTTTTGAAATTGAAAATAATAATTATTATTGATAAGGAAAAAAGAAAACTGAAATTGATTTGTTATTATAGGAGGAAAGGTGAATGCGTTGAGAGTGGCGAAGACAAAGAAGCAAGAAACATTGGAGAGTACATGGAAGACGATAACGGAAGGAAGAGCGATGCCGTTAAACAGGCATTTGAAAAAATCGGAGACGTTTGAATCGCAGCCGCGTCGTAACGGAGTGCCGTTAGCGGATTTGAACGGCGGTGTCGGCGGAGGCAGTGGTCCGGTGATGAAGAAATCGGAGACGTTTTCCGGTATGGAGAAGAGTGTTTCTCCGGTGAGGAAAGAACCGTCGCTGAGTCAGGACGAGTTGAATCGGCGAGTTGAAGCGTTTATTAACAAGTTCAACGCGGAGATGAGGTTGCAGAGACAAGAATCGTTGAGGCAGTATCGGGAGATGGTGAACGGTGGTAGAACCTCCTGACGTGGCAGATTAAACCAACGGTCATATTTTGCTGACGTGGCAAATATTATCCAACGGTTTGATTTTTTTGGGGAAATGGGAAATTCAGTGGAGATAGTGACTGAACAGTGAGCAAGGGTTTTTTTATTTATTTTTGTTATGTTGTAATTGGTTTGAGACCAAAAGAAGAAAAATTATATAAAGGTTTTTGTTATTTTTGGGGGAAATTATCCAATTTTCTTCAATTGGATTTTTTTGTTCTTTATGATGTTAATAGAGTGATTTGGTTGCTAATGCAACTTTTCAATTGCTTATAACTTGTTACTATTTATTTATTCTTGGTCTTTGAATGCAAAATAAATGATGTGGGAATAGTATTTGGTGTTAAAACTATTTTCTTGTTAGTAAAAATAGAAAAAAAGTATTCATTCATGATATGGTTTTGTTTAAATTGTTGTAATGTTTAGAATTTAGTATTTGGTGTGGTGACTACGACGATCACTTTCTCTTTTGCAAAGGGTGTGTTGTGATTCACGTTGTTCGTATGAATGAGATTATATTGTCTTTTAGGAGTGTATATCGTTTGGATAAATCTATCCAATTTAACAAATTTGATCCATGAAAATTAGATTAAGTTGGATAAATTTAATCATATTTTTTTCCTTATGTTTTCTCCACCGGAGGTAACTTTATTTAATGTGTGTTGGACACCGAATGTAGATGCCTCTCTCAATCAAAATTTGAATTGTGGTTCTTCATATCGAAATGTAATCATTTCATTAATAGATAGTGTAATTTCAATAATATATGTCTTCTGAAAAAACGTAATCATTTCTTTAATTAGATAGTGTAATTTCAATAATTTTTGAGAAAACAGTTTCAACAACTTTATTATAGTATTAGTATGTATCTTAATGTGTCCGCGTTTTTTTTCTTAAAACAAATGCTTAAAAATATGTACCAAAAGTTTCCAAACTAAATTTTATACACAATACATGTAAACTTCATTCAAACCAATTATAATTTTTTATTTTGATTTTAATAAAGTAATGATAGCATCTTTCTATTAAATTATGAAGATCAATTTTTTTTCTTGATGTGGTCCATTCACATAAGAATTATATCAACGGTCATGCTAACATTTACCCTTAGGATAAGATTATCAATATAACTTATCAACATTATTGTTTAAAACAATGTATTATAATCATCATTATTGTTTAAACGACCATTTATTTATTTTTTTGAAGAAATCAAACGACCATTATTGAATCCATGTTTTCCTTAAAAGTGGGATCTTTAAAAATAATTGATGTAAGAATATACATGGCTTTGATTCGGTTGTAAACCCAAAACAGAGCAATGATTTTTCATTTTCAATGAGAAAATAATGAACAACTTCAAAACACTACCATAATGATGAAGATGCAACAAAAATAAGGAAGGAGCTTCAATCTTAAATAACACCTGGCCTAAACAAATAACTGAATTCATCTAAACTAAATTAAAAAGGCTTATATTCAGTGTTTGCAATATAAAGTATCAAAATTTAATGAGTGGTGATATGAGCCATCCAGCAAGTTATTTATTCATAGAGTGTTTTCGCAGATTGAACTCTACTTTTTTTGTTTTCAGACTTGGAAACTTTCGCGGCAGACTTCTCGTTTGCGGATATAGCTTTTGCTATTTTCTTCATCTTTCGAACATTTTTTGATCTCTTCATAGGCCTCCCATTCTGCTTCACCTTCCTGTCTCAGAGCAAAAGTGTGTATTGGAAAATGCAGTGAAAATGCAATACTAATACTATCATATGTTTTGCAAATAAATGGAAATTAAGAAGCAAGCAAAATGTGTTTACTCCGTGACATATTGGATGCACCATAAAGTTAAACAATGATAGAACTCGAATCAGATTAGAACTCTCGGAGTATATTACAGAAGGGAAATTTCCTCTGTGAAAGTATATAGAATATTTATTAAAAACTCATGAACAAGTCACAGGAGGTTCAAGGAACCTGATAACAATATCCCATACACCTATTATTATGCAAAATATGAGTTCTCTCTACCAAATTTTCGTATTGATAGACTCCCATCCAACTACTCTTCCTAGCATAACTATTGTCAGTTATAAATACTGACAGTTATGACAAATAATTTCCCCTATTTTAACTCTATTTGGCTTTCTCCTATCATAGACTTGATTGATATGGGGTTGCTTTGTTCTATCAAACAATCATTCAGGGCAAAAATTCTACTGGACTTCAGATCCAGGGCGTGTCTTGAGGACACTGGCAACAACTAACAGTTAACATATAACTCATAGTCATTCCCATTACAAAACAGAAGAGCAAAACAAAGCAAGTGTATTTAAAAAAAAAATATCATTGAAATGAGGGACAATGCAGGTACACAAAATCCATCGACTAAGCAAACTGAACTGAAGTATATAATTTTTTGTTAAACAAAATATTGCACATACAAAGTTGATCAGCATTGGTAACATTGCCCATTAGTAAATTGTTCGTATTCTTATTATGCAGGCAATTTAGTGATGGAAAGATAATGTTTTCGGCTATCCTCGGCCTCATAAAACTTGACTCATTAACTGTCTATAGACTTGACTCATAAGAGTTTATTTAATACAAAAAAAAAATGTTTAAAATGTGCATAGTATATAATCAACATTCTGACTTGGTAATTAAAGTAGGACAATAACAAAGACGGGTGACATGATGCCAGGGGCGGATTTACCGCCCAGCTAGCCTGGGCACGCGCCCGGGCTCAACCCATACTCAGTGGCGGATTTCCTTTGGACCTATGGGAGCCATGGCATCCACCAAGGTTTCTATATATGTTAGATTAGGCGTAATAATAACACTGTTTCTGTTGGCGCAGTGGGAAGTTGGTTTGTTTTTCTCACGGAGGTCGCGTGTTCGACTCCTCCATTTTCTTCTTTTTTATGTCTCTGTTATATTTTTATGATTTTGTGCAAAAAAATGGTCCTGGATGGGAATCGAACAAGCACACCCCACTATGCAATCAACAAAATCTACCTCTGAACCAGTTAACAATTTTGATATATTTTACAAACAGCTAAATATATATTTCACAAATGTTTGGCACCCCCAAGAAAATAACTCAAGATCAGCCACTGCCCATCCTTTCTTTGTATCGCTACAAGAAATTTACAAGAAATTTAACTCCATAATTTTATTTTTTTATTTAGCACACTATTGGCAGGTTATGTTTCATCTCTCTTGTTTCAAATTGTACTTTTATCGACAAAATGACGAGCCTCTTTTATGTGAATTTGCGGTCAAAATTTTGGCCAGGCTCGATATAATTCCTGGCTCCACCACTGCATGATGCAATGGAACCATAGCAGAATACTGATGGACAAATCCCCACATCACATAATAGGTTCACAACACACACACACACACACAAAAAAAAAAAACAATAAAAAATAACAAGTTCAAAATCAATGGGTAAATTGACAAATCATAATTGTCAAAACTACTAAACCGAAGGATGGAGGTAAAAGGTTCCCCTTAATAAACCTTAGCTAAGAGCTGGTTTCAGGCTAATCAGAGTTGGATTCATTCACTTTGCTTCCATCTTGAACAAACATACAAAAGATCCAACCCTCATCTAGATGCCGCCATTACAGAAGCTTTCTAGATCCATGATTTGTCATTTAGGTAATTTATCATATCTAGGATAATCTTATTTCAGCTTGGAGTACGAATAACCGATTAAAATATTAAGCTTTGATGTGAATATTAATAGGCCTTTGGTGTAAACACAGGAGACTTTCTATCGATTAGATCATATTGATTTTTTATACAGAATCTATGATATTTTAATAATGTCCTAGAAAAGTACTCCAGGTTATCAGAAGAATCTCTGCCAAAAGGAGTAATCAAATGATCTACATCGAACTCCCTGTAAAACAATAAACAATTGTATCTCGTTCAAGATGAGAGCAAATGTAATTAAAAAACTATGTTTTTTTGTAGAAAGAAATAAGAGGAAAAACACACAGGAATTTTGCTACTTAGGGCACAAAATCCTCCTCTGATTAAACAGAAATTGTAGGATAAAGTTATGATTTTCTTATAATAATAATAATCAAATCAGATACTCGTTGATATTTGTGAACATTCTATCCGAGACTACCAGGCACCTCTCCTGCTATATGATCTAGTTAGATGTGTTTGTGTTCTTTCCATATTCCAGTTTTCAGGCGATAAGTTCTCATTTTTCACAAATTGGTATCGATAAGCTATCCATCTTTGCCATCACCGCCTTCTTTAAAAAATTATAATACTACATCGAATTTGTATTTATAAAGTTCAAAGCAAACCCAAAATACAAGGCTACTATTACTAACAAACCACACCTTGCAGTGAATGCTTTAAAGAATACCCTTCTTCAAGAAGTCAACAGATCAAGTAATCAAAACCAAGTCTAGAACCTAACATCCAGTGCAAAAGTAAATATGATTGAAGATACTATTGTCTTGTGTTGTCCATGCAAAGCAAAACTACATTGGCATTGCTACAACGAAGAAATGGCAGTAACGTGTGTACAGTGGAACACAATTATAGGAGGGAAGAGGGCCCAGATTTCCCATATCACACAGTCAAATTTCTAATTTGTTTTCTAACTTCACCATATCGGCAGTAAAATGCACCTTAGAATATGGGGAGACGTGATATAATCACAATGCCCAAATTACCAACTAAATGCAGAATTAATGTTCAACAACAACATCCAATAACCAGTTGAGTAACTGGATGGTAATTATGTTGCACCAAATCAACCTTATTATTGGATTAAGGGTATGCCTGGATTAAGTATTATTAACGTATTTGAGCTTAACTACTGACATATTTAATGTGAGATTGTTTGGGAGAACTTATGAAAACAACTTATGACATGTTCATAAGCTGTTTTCAGCTTATTTCCACAACTTCTCCAAAATAGCTTATGAAAACAGCTTACAGCTTATACAAAAACAAATTGACATTGTGTTATCTTTTGTAATAGAAATAGCTTATTCATAACCGCTCATATGTTATAAGCTGCAAATTAAGTTGTTTATCCAAACAAGGCCTGAATTGCAATGATTTGAGAAAATGTCAGTATAATTAACCTGCTTATATATAACTAGGGTTTTAGAAAAAGCTCAAAACCGCGATTAACCCCATTTAACTGCGATTCTCTGCAAATATCGAGTATCACGATTATTAAAACATAGGCTATAAATATAAGGGCAATAAAGTAAACTTACAAAATGGTAGCACCACCAGCAACCCTGATTTTAGCACCTGATTCTGATGTATCCATTGCTGCAAATAAACAAAAGTCTCAAAATCTTAAACCACAACAAGAACTAAACAAACAAAAAAAAAAGAGTTCACTATAAGATTAGAAGGATTGAAAAATTAAATTGGAGCAAAATATTGATATTTTAGTTGTTAATTGAAAAGTGAGTACCTTGAGGTGCTTCGGAAACGATGGTGTCGGTTATGTCCATCGAAACGGCACCGTTTTTGTTCTTGCTTTTGTTCCTGTTTTTCGCCATTGGATTCGAGCAACGGTGAGGCGGCACAAAGAAAGGTTTCAAGCTGACGGTGGCTTTTATTCTATATGGTGCGTGAAATTATTAATTAATGGACAAAATAAAGCATTCAAAATTTACTATCACATTCTTCTCCTTTTTTTACAAAACTCTCAATTTACTTCATTTATTTATATTATTTTTGGTTGAAACTTTATTTATTTATATTGATATACTTTGAAGAAAAAAAATTCAAGAACACTTTAATGAGACCGTTAGAGATCTCTTTTAACTTGACTTGAGGTTTCGGGTTATGGTTCTAACTCATCGCTAGAAATATAACAATGATAAAATCTCTTGAAGAAGAGTTTTGTCACTCATTATGTCAAAATCTAAGAGATTAATATTTCCAGTTGCATGCATAGGGTATCTGATCACATTAAAAAAACAACACATCAAAGTAAAGGTGCACAGGGTATCTGGTCACATTAAAAAAACAACACATCAAAGTAAAGGTCACTAAACAAACTTAATATTAGTAGAGTTTGCAACATATGGCTCCCTCCAAGAAAAAAAAACTCGAGTTTATTTCCTCGAGTTACTTAGCCAAAAGACATTCCAACACTCATAAAGATATACTCTCTCCGTCCTAAATTAAAAGTAAAAAATTATTTCACACTTATTAAGAAAACTAAAACATACTCCTTCCATTCCATAATAACTAAATCATTTGCAAAAAAAAAAAAATTGTCTCAAAATAACAGAGTCATTTCACTTTTCAATACAATATTAATTATTTTGTTTCCCTTTATAACTCTAATTAATACTACTTTTATCATTTCAAATTCAATATATTCCACTTTACGTTTATGATAGTGGAGAATGCACCGATACTTAATAAGTGCACTTAAAACTGTTTTTCTCTTTCCTTCATTTATACATTTTTCTTAATACGTGTGAAATGAGCTTTTGGCTCAATTAATCCGGAGCGGAGGGAGTAGTAGTTTGTAGTATAGTTTCTTGTGTTATCTTTGGAATAAGTTTCATAAAAACAACTAAAAACAATTTCGATTATTAGTTAAAGAGAAAATGAAAGGGATAATAAAATGAATGCAACTTGCATTTAATTTCTCTTTGAAAAAGATGAATTTTTAAATAACATAATTAAATATGATAAAAATTAGTTTTTTTTCTTATAATTTAGGACAAATAAAATGAATTTTTTTCCTTATAAATTGAGACGGAGGAATATACCTTTATGAGGGTTGAAATGTCTTTCGGTTGAGTGACTCCAGGAATTAAACTTAAGTTCTTTTTCTTGGAGAGAGCCATGTTGCAAATTACATACACACTAGTTTAACCTGCCACTAATTTTCTTAATCGTTATTTATAAATATTTGTGACGGAGTCTTTTAATCCACGAAGAAAAGCTTGCTCTATTTTATTTAAAAGATATTCAAATTCAAAATATATAATACAGATAAAAAAAACATAAATGGGACGATACAAGAATCCCTGAAAAAATTCAGTAATAAAATTGTAGGTGATGGAGACGAAAAAATTTGGGTCGCTAGTCAACCCCTCCCAGAACAGCAGCCAGAAACCACCAAGGGCAATACAGCAGTATCAAACTCTAGTAATCAACAAAATTTGACAATGACTATGTTTACATCCGAAGAATCTAGGCAGATCCTGCAGCAACCTTTTTCCGTACAATCCTTTTTCGACGAGCTTTGGGAGCTGAAGATTCTGCACCAGAGACATCTGCATTCCCTTGTTTGATGCCCAAGAGACCAAGCCCAGAAACAACTGCATTCTTCGATATAAACCATTTTGAGGATGATGGCTGTTCTACACTTTCAGAAGTTCTGTTGTAAACTTTCAAGAGATCATCTGACTGAGCTAGTGGATCTGCCTCAACTCCAAGCCAGGCGCGTTTGGAAGTCTCTCCCAATTGAATGTTTAAGACCCTGTAGGACATTTCAACTAAACTATTGGTAACATCTTCTAAACAGAGTGGTAAAAGAATTCAAATTTGTGTTTGAAGATGTCAAATGAAATAAAATCATTGTATGATATTTATTTATTTTTTGCCAATAAGTATTGTTTCCTTTCAACAGGATGCAGTAAAGCAAATACTCTCATAAATGCACAGCTTATTTAGTAGGAGGAAAACGCATACCTGAATGCTGTGCTGAAGAACAGTGCAACTCCAATAACATCAAAATGACGAACCATTCCTCTATCAAATCCACATAGCAGTTGATATCTCAGGTTAGCGTAGATTCCAAGAAAAGCACCATAGCCAAGTGCATTACTGCTCACAGTTGGAACGGTTACGGATAATCTGCATAAAATTCATGTATGGCATGTCAAAATAAAATTAGAATGTAGCAGTCATAGTTTGACCAACACAAGTAAAACTCTGGATCTATTAAATTCAATGAATTGAATGCTATTGAACATAAGCTGGGTTTCGACCCTGCACACCTACCTTCCTTCCTTTTTCTTAGCCAAAGTGTTTGACAATGCACCCTGTACTGCACCCGCGCTTAAACCAACCATGCACAACTCAGCAGCCTTGAACAAAAAGCATTGAACTCTCTTTTGCAGGTCAAATTCCCTAAGAGGATAGCTCATTTCAAATATGTTGTTTGGAAGCTTCTGCAGTGTATTTTGCAAATCAAATTGAAATGTGTTTCCATATGATCGACAAGGAGCAAGGGACCAAACAACAACGGCATTGCATGCTGCTGCAGTGAGCACATTGATAAGTGCAAGATCCCACTCTTCCTTAATCCTAAAGTCAAAATAAAGTTAACAATCATTCAATTTATCAATGACAAACCCAAAGAAACTTCCATATCTTGTAAAAATAGACAACGCACCTATCTTTCCGATTTGTAAACTCCCACCACACAGAGCAGCCTACTGTAGCAACTTGCTCTAATAGAAACCTATACATGAAAGCAGGATCTGCAAGCATCCTGTGCAAAATAATTTTATAGATGAGAAAATAGTATATACAACAATACACTCCAAAAGGAAAATTCATCAATCTCCATCATCTTTAAGATTTGATGACAAACTAAATTATCAAGTCTTATCAAACATGAGAGGAAATCTATTCCATGTTCACAGGAAGTCTGACGAATCATATAAAAGTAACCATGAAAGCAAAATATATAGCCCTGTTATACTTTCATGATAAAACATAGATGAGAACTCTGGCTTCTCTCATTAAGATTTTCCTCGGGGGACAATGGTCCTCTCTTCTGTAGCTTCTACTACAGAAAGGTATTTGAACAAAAATGGGAAAATTCATGATTCAGAAGCAAGGACATGAGGTTAAAGATTGAGGTATCAGATTGCCAAATTTTCTTATATCTTAATGAAATATTTGAAGTCAACCGAAACATAATTGAGATTACCTGCCAATGAAAGATCTTGATAGTCCTTGCGGTAGTTTTCTGGAAATAAGCCTACTGGCAGTTGGCCTGGCATTCATTGCTAAGAATTTCACCATTTGGGCTGAGCTAACCAAGCCCTAAAAACATGATTTTAGTTAGTACGCGGCCAAATGCTTTACAACCTAAACAAGCATAAACTGTAAAGTATTGTACCATTTCATAAGCTTGCCGAAATCCAGCGGGCAAATCCATGATAGTCCTTTGCCATTCACTCAACACAGCATCCACAAATTTACGGTCAAATAGCTGCCACAACGCAAGGACAAAATGGCGGTCATTCCTTCGGGAGACGTCAAATGAAAGCAACAAAAGATAATATAGCAGCGTCTATTTCACATAGGGAATTAAACCTGCAATTTAATAGCATAAATGATATGTCTAACCTCTTGAAGAAGTATGCGTCTTCTAAACAGGCCACCTTCATCTCCCTCATCACCATCATCAAAGTCATCAAAGTAGTCGTCGTCATCACCATTATCATCACCTCCATCACCACCACCATAACTGATTATCTTTCCAATATCTCCACCACCTCCCCCAGTGGCTAGCTGTCAATAAAGCATAAAAAGGAATTCATATATACAAACTACCAAATAAAAAATAAAAAACATAAAAATAATTAACAAAGACTCCAATGGTATGAGTAGCCACAGGTGTGTTGCATAAAGTATGCTATTTGATTAAATCCTGTACAAGGTTGATACAACATTTGGATTCATAATACATTTTGATATTTTTATTGCTGTGCTTCTAGTATAATTTCTTGCACAACTGAAAACTTCGATACTACTTTGAATTAATACATTTGTCAATTTTGATATCACTTCCGCTTTATTTTTATATTAGCTTGCATTATTGTCAGATATTTCTCCTTCCCAATAAGTGGGAATGTTTCAAAGAGACGCTTCCCAGAAATCATTTCACTAATTAAGTATTTCAGTTTTTTACCTCTGGAGCCAAAGGTCCCAGAGAAACAAAGTATAAACATCCTCCCCTTCCCCTCTTTAAAGGTCCTGTGGTTCAGGGGATATTCCTTCCTCTTTCTCATTCTCTAGGCCCTCCCTCTTTCCTCTCCCCCTCCAACTTGATGTTCTTTAATTTATATAGCAGTGAAAAGCCTAACAGGGACTCCCTCACCTTCGCTTATTTTATCTGCATTGCAAAAATTGGCCTCTCCCCTACCCCTTTCCCCTTCACCGAAATAAGGCACCGCAACCAGAAGTAACAAAATAGGAGCTCAGCTCACAGTTGTGGTCCATTTCCGAACATATCTTCGACAACAAAACAAACTAGCACAAAAACGAACCGCAAACTGCCATGCATGGTCCAGAATCCAGATTATAAATTGTAGTGATGTTGTGCAAAGTGGGTAGCGGCAGCAGGACACTAACAAACGAAGGAAACTCAAAAAACAGCCGAGTTTTTTTGACAAAACATATTAAAATACAACGGAGGCGTTTATTAAACATGAAGAAACTGAAATAGTCAATAAGTTAAAAAAACACATTAATTTAAAATATATATATATATATATATATATTTAATGTTAGCTAACCTTTATAATATAACCTTTTCTACAAAAAGAAAACTGTTATTTTAAATTAATAAATACATTACTATCTTGAAACAACTTTTATACATCAAAATAAAATATTCAGGACACGCTATTGCTGATGCAGGATTATCGCCGATGTAGGCCTAATAAATATTTTCCCGGGACTTCATAATTTTGGCTAGCAACGCAACACCTCCTACAATATAATTCTTGCTAGAAGAATAACTGATGGCATTGATGATGCGTGTGATCAAGTGATTCAATTAAGGTAATTCCTAAGGCATTATATGTGGTTCTCGCGACAACAAAAGTAGCACAAAACGACAAACGTATTAATGGGAAGACCGGTTGATCCGGACTCGATACTTCACACAAGTAATTTCCTAAACAAATTGATACTTCACACGAGTAATTTCCTAAACAAACAACCTAATATTTGCATAAAAAAACATTAATTCCTGTTGTGTCACGAAACCGGCCAACATCATAAGTCTTCATGATTAGCAAGCAACCGCAATTTTACGTGTCCAAGGCAACACGTTTAACCCAACACGTAATCTCCCATAACAAACAGATTCATTTTACATGTCCAAGGCAACACGTTTAACCCAACATGTAATCTCCCATAACAAACAGATTAATTTTCACATAAAATACATTCAATCAAGTCCAATTTCAGACGTCAAAAACACCTTAAATCTTCTCAATTAGCGATCGATCACAACTGAATGTGTGTTTTCATACGCTTCCAATACAACGCATCATGCATAACACGAGTACAAGCATGCACACATTTGCACATTTATACAAATACATAATGAGTTGTACAAGCACACTTTTTCATTATTACTGACGGAAAGTTGGAAAAAATATGATTGTATTGTATCATACACTATTAAGCAAAACTTTGTAGCACCTACACTTCTGATACAAACACGACACCGACACATGTGTTTATACAATTAATTCATTTTTTAAAAATTTTACCAGTGTCGTCGACGTGTCTGTGTAAGTATGTATTTGGTGTCTGTGTCAGTGCTTCACAGAAAGGAAAAACGAAGGACCGTTTAACAATGATAATTTAATTTCCAAACCAATTCTCTACAAATTATTAAGCACCTTCACTCCAGAATTTTACTCTATTGTCACCGTTACATGTGATTACATTCAGACTATACCATTTTTAAAAATTATTACGACTTGTCAGTGCTTCATAGGTATTATCACATGTTAACTTCCTAAGCCACTGAAGTTTAATAGTTAATTCAAATATTATAATAAAAATAAAAAATCAAATACATGTTCTACTAATTGATTGTGGCGTAAACACAAACAATATAATTCAAGTATTCAATGATTTCTTCAATTCAACAAGAAATAATCAAAAGGAAAATTGAGAAAATAAAGTTAAAACTAAAAACCCTAATTCTAGTGAAGATAGAAAGAAATATGACAAACCTCAGGCCCAGACTTGTTGCTTTGCTGTTGCGACACTTCAAGCTTCGATTTCTCGAGCGTAACGGCACCAAACGCACCGTATTTACCTTTCATAACCGGATTAATGTTACCGGAAGCGGAAGGAGGCGCGGTCGGAGCAGCGAAACACCGTTCAAGCAGCGAGGAAGCGGAAGAAGTATCACTGTCGACGTCGGCGGGGGAAGCGGAGGAAGATCGGATAACGAGACGGCGGTGACGGTTACGGAGGAGAGGGAGTTTAGGGAAGGTTTTTGGTGATAAGGTTTTAGAAGGGATGGGTGAGTTCATTGGGAGGATTTGCGCTGCTTGAAACAGCGCGTGAGACGACATCGTTTAGGGATAAGAGAGAATTTTTGAAAGAGAGAAGGTGAAAAACGGTTACTCAGAAATGAAGAACTGAATTGTTGAGAGTGGAGAGGAAGGAGAAGAAGATAGGCCCATAGAGGGATCAACCAACCCAATCCCAAAGAGACTTCTCTAATTTGCTTGCCGGCCCCTTTTATTCATCGTTAATTAGTTATTAACCTGCTAAAAAGATAAGATAACCTTCATATGAATTTTACACATTTTCGGATTTTAACTCAATGAAAAGGAAGTTTGACAATATCGACATTATCAATTATTAAACTTATTTTTTAATGGTGAATCTTATAGGTTATTAGGTGTTTATTTATTTATTTATGGTAAAATTGTTTTTCTTAAGTCAAAAAATATATAAGATAGTTTTTCTTTTATTCGTACTTTTGGTGTTATTCTCTTTACATTTGGAGCGTGTTTTCATGACTTAATTCTTAACGATATCTGTTATATTAAAACAATCTTAAGTTTAAGAATCTTAGGATTAATTAGTCAATTTGTTAAGTAATTAATAATGTGGCGTGTTATTTGTGTTTCAACTCTAACAAAGAGCCACATGAAGTAGCTTAGTCGCTATGGACTATTTTAACAATTATAAATTTCCTCCTTCTTTTCGGATTTTTCTTCCTTTTTAATTTGTTCTCTTCACCGTTTTACTAATAGTCTTTTTCTCGTGCAATTCAATCGTATATTAATATTTTTTTAGAGGAATTATGTAGTAATGTTAATAAATGTTATTGTGTAGTATTTATTTTATTTATTTTTGATAAAAATGTAGAATTTATTTTAGATTATTTATTTACATTTTGTATATGCCTATATGTATTTTTTTTAACTAAATGATGATATTATTAATAAAAAAATAGTTCAAAAAGTTTTACTGAGCAATTACACTAAAACCTAAATAATTAATATATTATATTTCGTTTCAATAGAGATGTGCTAACAAGACATCTCATTCTTTTTTTTTTGAGAGAGGACACCTCATTCTTGGGATGTCTAATATTTAAGAAAATAAGTCAATAGTAAAAAAATTAATAAAAAGACTCAGATATTTTCATCTAAAATGATGTGTATTTTCGGGTAAATTTAAAATTAATTGTATGATTAAAAAACCATAAGATTCTAATGATTCTAAGATTAATGATACTAATTTCTTGCACTAAGAAATTTTTAGTGTATTTTCAACAACTAACTAATTGTCCTCGTGAATTTGACTCAGTTAGTATAGACAATGCATAATATATGCAAGGTTTGAGGTTTGTACCACCGCCATAAAAAAAAAAAAAAAAACTAACTAATTTTGAAAAAAAAAAACTAACTAATTAACTGTACTGAGAAAAAAAAAACTATTTTTTATAATACTATAAAAATAATTTTTATCGGAGCTTTTTTGTGGAAGTGGAGAAGGGAAAAAAATGGTTGTGCCGAAGCCATTTCTGTCACCAGTTTGCAAGGTGGGTCCTTACCCACTTGATATCATTGCCACCGCCGCGTCCCTCCACTTCAGCCACCGTGTCTCCCACCGTCTCCGCCTTCACTTTCTACTTCGTTCCTGTTTCCAGGTATCCTTTTTATTCACTCTGATTACTACAAATTGCAAAAATCTGGAGTTGTTTTTTTGTTGAAAATTTTCAAATTGAAATGGAGTATTTAAGTATCATATGTTGCTTTAATTATAACAATCATAAGTTCCTAGTTGATCATATCGTAGTGTAGTAGTTAATGCTGATGATTAAAATGGGAATAAGAAGTAGGTCATGTTTGGATAAACAACTTCATTAAGCGATTATAAATGCTTATTTATAAGCTATTTCTATAGCAAAATACCAAATAAAGTAAAATTGTTTTTGTATAAGTTATAAGTTATGAAAATAAGTTGAAAGCAGCTTATGAACACGTCATAAGTTGTTTTCATAAGTTCTAAACTAACTCACTAGTGCTTATGCCAGTAGATAAGCTCAAATAAGCCAATCCAAACAGATCCTTAATTAAGTGATTGTATCATAAGTGCTAATGTATGAGCTATTTCTATAACAAGATAAAATAAAGTCAAACTGTTTTCATATAAGCTATAAGTTGTTTTCATAAGCTATCATAGAGAGATAATGAAAATGAGCTGAAAACGGCTTATGAACATGTCGTAAGTTATCTCTCCATAAGCTCTCTCAAATAGTCTGATAGGTTTATAATTGTTAGTCAAGAAGTTGTTACTTGTTAGGTAAGTAGTTGGTTGGTTAATGGGTTAGTTAGTGGGTGTGTCGAGAGGTAGTTAAGCCAAATAAGGCATGCTGCATATAGATAGAGACGAGAATTAGAGAGGAGGCCATCTTGTCATTTTGTATAGACCTGGGGCTTTTTGGCATTGGGAGAGTCTAGAGTCTCTTGAATACTCTAGGAGTTCTACTGTAATTTGGGATTTTCCCTTTTTTTTTAGTAATACCAGTTGGTGTCTCTATCACAGTCTCGCAAGTGTTTATGATAGTAGATAAGATCGAATATATCAATTAAAATAGGCCCCAGTTGTGTTTCTTTATTCTGGAATCTGGATATTGTGGCAGACCTGGCAGCATTCCCTGACTCACATGTACCTCTTGTTGAACAGAAACTTGCTCCCGTGTTTAGATTGAAGGATAAATGGTGTCAAAGATACCTTCAACTCAAAGGATTGAATTATCTTCAATTGTCAAGTGATGGGTTGACTTCTGCATGTTCAACTAGTTTCTCTTTCTTTAACAGAGGACGACCTGAAGCCAGCTTTGGAAATGCTGACTCGAAGATGTCCCGAAAAAGTCCATTTAATGGAAGGAAGTGGACAAATATTCTCCTTGCTGCCAATGTTTTGTGAGTATGAGCATATTCCCTTGATTGGTGTATTAAGTTTATGACTTCCTAGAATTTGGCTCCTCTAAAGTGAGTGAAGTGTAAAGTGAAAAGAAAAAAAAACAAGGTTTGTTATTTCAACAAACTCATGATTTGTTATGATATACTTGCAGTATTGACCTTTGATTTGTTAATCAATGATCCATAATGCTCACTTTGCTTTCTAAAATGAGTTGCTCACTTCAAATGAGCCGGATTCAAATAGTTTGTACTGCCATTTTTCTATCTTTATTTTTCTGTTTCTAGTTGTGTTAGCTGATATTACCTCTTTTTATAATTTTAGATACCTCTCGGTGAGAGCGCTTATTGATTATTATTTACTAATTGTTTACACAGATTTTATGTTGCACAACTTGCAACCCAAGGCAAGCTTTTGTCGTGGGGAGCGAAGGTAAGGTTGCAATTAAGAATCTTATATGAATAGATATGCTGTGTGTTGTGGATCGTTACATGTTAGTTGTGTTGTGTATGTTACTAGGTAAACAGTCTCATTGACAAAGGACAACTTTGGAGACTTGTTACATCTTCTTTTCTGCATGCAAATATTGGACACCTTGTGGTAGGATTTAAAATTATTTTGTTCCAAGTTTGTTCTGTCAGCCTGGTTTAGTTTGGTATTAAAATGACTACAAATTCTCTGCAGATAAATTGTTATTCCTTAAATTCAGTTGGTCCCACTGTGGAGAGCTTTAGTGGTCCTCGAAGATATCTTTCAATTTACTTTGCCTCTTCAATTGCAAGTAACCGCATATATTCTTCCTACAATTGCCAATGAAATTCCTTACCTCAAAAGTATTCTAATTCCATAATTTCTAGAAAATCAGGTGCAGCTATGAGTTATCGGTTCTGCAAAATGCCTGCAGTAGGTGCATCAGGAGCAATTTTTGGACTAGTGAGTTCTTTTAATATTTTATTTGTCACAAGTTTGCTTAACTATCTTCCTTATTTTACTTGTTACATGTCCCCTGAACCATCTTTTTAAAAAATAATAATAATAATCAACTGTACTTGTCTCTCTTGGATTCGTATCTTTGTTTTCCATATAGAGACGATAGAAAACTGAAATGCTGGCCCTTTATCTTCACTGTCGTTATTTCTAATGAGTAATGGTTCAGGTTGGATCGGTTGCAGTGTTTGTTTTAAGGCACAAAGACCTTGTAGGAGGTGGTAAAAAAGATCTGCAGCACATTGCACAAGTGATTGCCCTCAATATGGTAAGTGTCTCATTCCCTGTGTCACATCTGATTCTGCTTTGTTAATTTTACAACTTCACTGGATTGAGTATCACAAATCAGTGTGTCGTACATGCTTCTGATTAGCCAGGGTGGAACAGAAATTTTACAGTAATTTTCTGCATACTAGTGCTTGACTGCTTGTATGTTAATATGTTGTTATATATTTTTTCTTCTTATTTAGGAAATGTTTGTTCGGTAGAAGTGTTGTTGGTTCATGCAAGGGTTATGTAGGGAACTTTTTCTACTTTTAACTTAGACCATCACTCTATGGATGTGACTAATAGAAGGGATACTGTTTACTTTCCTTGTCTGTGTTCTAACAGTGGAAGTATTTCTCATGCAGCTTATTGGGTTATCATCAACTGGCATTGACAACTGGGGACATGTAAGTGTAGGAGTTTATCATCCTTGGATTTTTTAGTGCCCTTAAATTTTTCATTTTCTTAGTTCCTTTGTTCAGTAAAAGTTGCTGGCTGTATAAATGTGTCTTATTTCGTGCTCGTTGCTTTATTCACCTTTTAAAATGTGGCATGACCTGAAATGACTCTAAATTTGAGAATAACTTAATACACTAACTAACCTCAACTAAGATAAACAACTTAATGAAGCGCTTATATATCATATAAATGTTTATGAATAAGCTATTTCTTGAATAAAATATAAAATAAAGTCAAATTGTTTTCATATAAGCTATAAACTGTTTTTACTTTTCATTGTCTATCATGATGAGCTTCTGGAAACAAGCTGAAAACAACTTATGAACATATCTTAAGCTGTCTCCATAAGTTCTCCAAACAGTTTCATAAGTGTTTATGCTAGTAGATAACTCAAAAAAGTCGATCCAAACAGGCCCAAAAACTATGTGGACATGGACATAGCATTCATAAACAATCCTCAATTTTGTATTCCGTGCATAAGACTACCCATTTTGTTATGTATGTAGGCACTGGTGATCTGATGTTCAATTAAATAACAAAACCAGTGTGATCTGTGCATAGTTTCTTTTATATTGCTAATGCTTCCATTAACATATACATTTTCAGTTAGGAGGTTTGATTGGTGGAATCGCTGCATCATGGCTTATTGGACCTGCATTGAAGCATGAATCCACATCTTTAGATGGAAGAAGAATTTTCATTGACAGTGCACCAATGTATAATCTCTTCAAGATTACGAGAGCACCTAAGCCATGGAAATAGAAACATTTCATGGCCTATTGGATTACAAGCACAAGCAAACAACAAATAGTTGCTTGTTGTGGTTACTTGTATGATGATAATGATACCCTGTTGTACGCTTCCCTTAAGAGAATATTTGAATGGTGGTTTCTACTACCTGAAACCCCTTTAACTTATGTTGCATACTTTTGTTGTACATAAGAGATAATTCAATTACCTTTAACACGGGGACATCTTTATGTTTTTGTTTGTTTTCCTCGCTTGCATGAATGATTTTTTGGGTCTAGGCTCTCCCTACAACCCGAAATGAACTATAATGTGGCAAAAGCAAAGAGATCTACTTCTCCTTCGCCACCATTCTGAAAAACCAATCCCACCTGGATGCACCGCTCCGGATGGGAATTCAACATCATTTTTCAACATCCGAAACAGTGAATGTAAAGAATAACCATGTTTTTTGTCCGTCCAGAACGTGCATCTAAGTGAAATTGGTTTTTTAGGTGTTGGAGGGGATAAAAGCAGCTCTCAAAAGCAAAACTCTATCACCTACATCACTAGACTCAAATGAGGCCTTATATTTATTTAGAAAATTGTTCTTCTCCCATCAAAAAACACTCATGTCCAACCGAATGGACAAAAGTACTCCGGCGTGACTTAAGTCACGTTAGGTACTTTCAGCGTGAGTTAACTCATGCAGGTTAAGCTCATCGTGACTTAACTCACGCTTCGTTAACCGGTGGCGTGACTTAACTCACGCTTCTTTGGCCGATAGTCTGCACCACATAAAACACGTTTTTGGACGGTGGTCAGTTGGTAAAACTTGATTTTACACGTTTTTTGACTCACCATTATGGGTAGATACAACCTATGTATCCATTTTCCCTATAAATATGCTTCCAACCTTCATCATTTCTCACACCATCATCTCACACTCCTCCTCTTCCTTCTACAACAACAATGTATTTCCATCGTTGGCCTTTTATAGAAAGAGGCCTCTTTAAAAATTGCAGGGAATGTATGAACGGTCAATGGGGATGGCAACGCACTGCAAAGAAATACGGTTTGTCCGAGTGTCATGTTGGTTTATTTGGGTGCAAGGTTGACCATCAAGGTCTCTTTCACCTTAGACAAAAAACACACCTTACCCCAGTTCACTTCTCCCCCACCGTCTATTTCTCTAAGCTTTACCCCATAGATTTTGCTTTACCTCATCACCTCCATCTTCTTCTGAAGCAGATGTAGTTTTGCCCCAATCTCCCTTCCCTATACAAGAAACATATCTTAATAAAATGAGATTTTTTTGTGTATTAATTTGTTCTTTTATTTTTGTTTATATTTGCATTTATTTTATGATTTTGGCATCTAAAAAATATAATGTCTTCGAAGACTAATTAAACCCAACGTGAATTCAAATAAAGTTGCGTATTGAATAAATTCGAATAAAGTTGCACAAGTACACAAAATCAATTCAAAAAATACACAATTTTATTTAGGATAAATTGCATCTACATTACATTACATTCTCCCTAAATATATGTGGTATCATCATGATGTTGGATTTAAGTTAAATTGTTGAAAGTTTGCGAAAAATGTCGGCAATGAAGTGTCTTATACCTAGTGTAAAGATTTGAAGCGCCCTTTGAAAACTCAAAAAAATGGATATAACACATGTTGCATTCTACCTAATGAGTTGTATAAATTTTCCCATCAAATTCCCTCATATAAGATGAGTAGTGACAAATAGGAATGCATTCCAAGAGGTTGTTTTAAACTTAATCTTACTGCCCTGTCAACTGAAGTGTTTCAATTGACAGAGGAGCATGATCAAGTACAAAACAACATGTTAGTTGTGCATTCCCTTATGTCCCACTCATCTTATACGAAGGAATCTGATGAAAAATTTGTACAACCATTAGGTAGAATACAACATATGTTCTATCCATTCTTTTGACTTTTCAAAGAGGCTTCCAAATCTTTATATTGACTATAAGACACTTTAATATCAACATCTTCCGCAAACTAACAAGAATTGAACTTAAATTCCAACAAAATAAAGACACTGCATAATAATGATGCTACCTAAATATAATATTTTGGTTATGGCAGAATCAAATTGTTGAGAATATCTTCAGGTGATCTAGCAACGTAACAAACATATCGATCCTCGGGAACATGTTTTGTTGAAAAAAATCGAGAACATGCTCCTCACGTCGTCGTTCGTTAATTTTAGCCGACTGAACATTATTCTCCCTTCGTCGAACGTTGGACGTTCATACCAAATATATTTCACCCTCCTTGTGTCTCTGGGATTGAGTCTTTGGTTAATTTCATTCAGTTGATCTTTCATACCTTTTAACATGGTATTAATGTACTGAACCTTGAACAACTAAGGATTTCCACCGTTATAGTGTATGCAAACACTGAACAAATCGCTCATTGTTTCAAATCTACACCATAAAAAATTAAATAATCAATGAAAAACTCATTCAAACATTTCATCAAACACTTGGAGTGTAAATTATAAATAAACCCTAAAACTCATAACTACAACATAAACATGCAAATATCTAAATAATTAAGCAATATAAATCATTTACATGTAAACATTGTATCATTTCTTGCCAAAAAAATCAAAATTTAAACAAACCCTAAAACTAAAAAAAATCTAATTTAAGAGGAAAAATTTAACATATAAACATAAAAGGTTAATAGTGTTTGATTATGAAAACTTACTTGTTATTGGAGTGTTGTTGAATTTGAACTTGAAGAAATTATGGATTTGGTTGATTTGAGAGAGTTTTTGGAGATTTGAGATGAGAAATGAGAATAATGAGTTGCTGTCTCATCTTTAAAACGACACGCAACGTGAGTTAACTCACACTAGGGTCAACGTGACTTAACTCACGTTATTTTAACATTACGCTGGGGATATTTTCAGAAGTGCACTTGAGAGTGAACAAAACATGATGGGAGAAGAACAATTTTCATTTATTTATGTTTTTCTTAATCTATGATAATAGATAGAAAGATACAATATTTTAATGATAATTTTTCTGTATACCTCAGTGTTCAATTGTGGCAATTTTGTCTAAAATTCCTTTTTTTTTAATTAAGAAAACTAAAAATAAAAACGATTTTATTGAATCAAAATAAATTCCTACAAGGTCAAATTTTGAATTTTCTGAAAATCAATTATTGAAATATCATTGTTCAAACTTTTCCAATTTTGAAGATTGTGGCCATGGTTGGATCTTGGCTAAAACAATGTTCAACTATGGCTAAAGGAACGTAAAAAAAAAAAAACTGACTCTTCGAAATTTCACCATGCTCTTCCTCTCTATTTCTCCTTTTGTCCCACCATCTCCACTCCTTGCATTGCATTTCCCTCTTCTCTTCTTTTTGTCCTCTTTATATGGGGTGTGATCGTAAATGGAAGAAAATATCTGGAATGAGAAAATGTGGTAGTAGGATATTAAAGTATTAGGAGCACGTCTATGAATTTCCCTTTTGTAGGCTAGAAACGACTGGACTAATTTTATTACTCAATTTTCACAATAAGATTAATTAATTGTAAATCATTATACATATGAAGGCCTTTTACTATGGACTCGAAAAATTGGCCATAAAACCCAACTTTTCACATCAAAAGATATTGGTTCCACTTGAAACTCCATGGAGATCCCAAAGCACTCTCCACACCGATTAGGTGATGTCTAAGGTGCATGATGTAAGCAAGTCATAAAATGTGTGTGAGTTCTTAAACATTAGAATTTAGGATGATGTAAAAAGAATACTCCTTAATATTCACATTATTTATCACTCTGATGGTTTAAATCCCCAATACATGCCACGACAAAAGACCATATTGTTATCAACCTTGCTGAGAAGTGTAGTTAGTGCTTAATGAACATGTACTTTAGTTTCTATTGTGAGGTTTATCTACTTTACCGATTGCCAAAACTATATTATTATTTGAACATATTGGGGATCAATTACCTTAAATTTCAAGTACTTTAATTCAATTTAGATCGATTAATTATCTTCATCTATCTAAATGATTCGTATCTCCCACTAGTAAAGACCTTATGCAAGATTGGATAGAATGTAAAAATATTTTGGAAAACAAAAGTGTGAAATTTAATCATTGTGCCCATAAAGTATTTTTCTTTAAACTAGTAAAAACTTCATATAAGATTGCACCAAAATGGTAAAAAATATCAAATAAAAAATTGAACGTTTTCATGTGTCATTAGGAAAAAACATTTCCGAAAATACAAATATATTTAGGGGGTGACATTTATCGCAATTTTAGGGAGTTTTACCGGATAATACTTGGGTGACATTGTGGTTGGTGACATTGGCCAACCACAATGTCACACGTGTACAAAGAAACAAAAAAATATTATGAAAGAGAAAGAAGAAAGACACTTGTGGCATTGTGGTTGACCAATGTCAAAATGTCACCCAAGTGCTACCCGTCATGCAAACCAAACAAAAGTAGTAGACGTGAGAAATTGTTCAAGATTTAACGTGATAAAAGGGAAATTTAGTGCTTTTCTTAGTATTTTCAAATTTCGTTAACTTTTTAGGAATCCAATCTAGTCCAATTGACACGAGAGAATTGAACATCTAAAGATAGCAAATTTCAAGGTCTAAATCCAACCCCAAAATTGTTAAATTTTTAAATTAAATATTAAACTAGATTATAAAATACTAAACTACGAATTTAAACCTGTATCACTAATTTCTCATTTATTCAAAAAAAAAAAAACACTAATTCCTCATATTTCATATCTCTTGCTGCCCACTCCATTATGTGTGTTGTATATTGGCTTCAAATTGGATTTGCAGGAAACCTAAAATCGCGGCACGATTTGAGGCACCGTGGCACGATTTTGTTGGCAGGGAGCAAGGATCCATGAGATGGTAAATCGTGGCACGATTTGGGAAATCGTGGCACGATTAGGCTACTTCCTCACCAAGTTTCCCTTGAAAGGGACTAGTCACAACGGTTACCCAGATGAAATCGCGGCGCGATTGGCCAGAACCGTGGCGCGATTTTGAACAGCT
>Ga0315914_1002790_pt1 | contig 26667 bp, 16 predicted proteins | sample MpolenodulesMG_FD_203920 | JGI IMG/M metagenome (GOLD analysis project Ga0315914, IMG submission 203920) | Medicago polymorpha root nodule microbial communities from Los Angeles, California, United States - elongated nodules | ecosystem: Host-associated > Plants > Roots > Nodule | place: USA...
CACTCAAATGGTAGCTTTTCCTTAGATAACTTGCAGAACAAGTCACTAAAATGCCTAGATTAACACATAAAATATGTTACTTTTGAGCACTTATCAGTTATTGCTGTTTTGAGCAAATAAAGAAAGTTTGTTTCACGTTGGAACTAATGAATAGATTCCATATACATACTACTTCACTTGTACTTCACAATGGTTAGGAGATTCTAGAATCTTATACCAACCGAAGATCCTAAAATCCAAACAGAAAAAGGGATAATGATCAATTTTTAACATCAAATTGCGAGATGAAAACGAATTGATTGCTCTGGCGATTTAGAACTGTTCATCGCCTTCTTCGATGGCTTCAACTACCAACGCCACCAACCCACCAAAACTACCAGATACGACCCCAAAACCGTTCATCCTCTCCTAGAAATGTCTTGCTGAAACCGATTCCACTACTATCGTACCCAAATCCAACACACCAATCATACCCAAAGCCCAGAAAACATTCGCACAAGCTTTGTCAAATGTCTGTGACATTCCTTTCAGCTAGTTACCGAAACCCACACTAAAAGGAGATAAGTTCTCTATTGAGATACCTGAAGAGGAGTACGAAATTAGATTGGATTCATGTAAAAATAACCTACATGCTAGGGTTATTTGGCGAAAGGGCTCCTCGCCCTTGACTGTTGTTGCTTTAAGGGATAAGCTAAAACCAATCTGGAAAAATTTGAGTCCCTGGGAGTGACTTCGATTGGGAAAGGTTTTTTTTGAGTTTTTGTTTTCATCAGTGGAAGATGCAAGGAGAGTTAGAGCAGTTGGGTCCTGGTCTTTTAAAAATGTTTGCCTGGTCCAAAGACTTCAGTCCTAGCCTTTAGAAAAACAATTCTGCTTAGATATGGATGAAAATCCACGGGTTGTCTCAAGAATACTGGAGGAAAAAGATTATTTTTGCAATCGCAAGTAGTGTCGGGACACCTATCTATGTAGACTCAGTTACGAGTAAACCTGCTCATGAGAGGACCTTCGGTCATTTTGCAAGGGTTCTTGTGGATATTGACTTGACTAAGGAATTAAAGTATGAAGTTTTGGTCGAAAGGAAAGGATATGCCTTTTTTGTGGAGTTTGAATACGAGAACCTCCCGGAATTTTGTCATTATTGTAAAATTGTGGGACATAACATTGCTGTATGTAGAAAAATGAAGAAGAATGAGGAGGGGAATGTTGATAATGCTGCGCTTAAAGCTAGTAGAAAGGAAAACACCAGCAGAGCTGCGAAGGACACGGACAATGTTCAGGTACGAAACAATACATGGACTGTTAAGAAATCATTAGCTATTGATTTGGATCCTGGCACTTCTAGCCCACACAATGACAACATTGGATCAGATTTAGAGGTAGACAACACTCAACTAGTAGACAACATTGATACTGACAAGGATAAAAACATTGATGAGGGAAACCAGGTTGAGAAAGTTTTTGCGCTTATTATACAACAAATTGTGTCACATGACTCTGCAGATGATCACAGCTCACAAGATTCAGAATTTGTAGAGGCCACTGATTTCAACAATGATGAAGAGGAACAAGGGTCAAGCCAAAATCAACAAATTCCCACTAGAGTGCAGAATGACATGCAGTTCTTGCATCAGTCGAGGGCAAACTTAGCAGAAACTGATGTAGAGACCATTAGACAACAAGATGCTGAACTTGCAGTCAGATTAGCAAAGGAAGCTGAAATTGATGTTCAAATCCAAATAGAGGCTCAGGCAAACATTGATGCTTCTGGCTTCCAGGTTGTTACTAGCAAATCCTCCAAGAAGAAAAAACAAAATGTCTCGTCCTCCAAGACAAGTGACTCATACCTGACTAGATCAAAGGTTCCAAACAAGCCTTTCAGATGAAGTGCCTATTTTGGAACATCAGGGGGCTGGCTAACCTCCCTACAAGTTTAGCACTTAAGAATTTAATTTTAACACATAAGCCTCATATTTTACTTATAGCTGAACCGTGGTTTCTTTTTGAACAATTCCCTAGGAATTGGTTCCATAGACTAAACTTTAAACTTTTCACAACCAACACTAGAACATACCTTATACCAAACCTTTGGTGCCATTGTGTATCACACCTTAACCTTAACATTATGTCTGTTCATGACCAACAAATGACATTTTCTTTATCAAATAACAGTAATAGATTTTATATTTCTGCTATTTATGCCTCCACTAACTACATCCACAGAAGACAATTATGGCAATCCCTGGAATCTCAACAAAACCAAACATACCATGGTGTTCAATAGATGACTTTAACACAATTCTAGGCTCTCATGAGCATAGATGATCATTTCCTTCTGCTAGAGGACCCATGAATGATTTCTCTGATTGGTCAAACAATAATAACTTCTTACACCTTCCTGAAGGTGAGAAAAACACAAGAAGGGGAGCTGAATTGTGTTTACTTTTTCTTCGTTTTCTCCTACTGAAGTCACTGATCAAAAGCACGTAGAGTTTAGATTCTGAAGTGATAATCAGAATCTAAATGCAGTGGATAAAACTAAGAGAGAGAAGAAAGACACAAATCAATTATACAAGTTCCTTCCACAAACCGGAAGTAGTCCTGTCCCCCTTGCACTTCCAAGGAGAGTTCACTAAAAATGTAATATCAAATTACAACTGCTCAATGCTATAACTAGCACGAGACTTCAAATTACTCAAGCACAACTGCAAGAGATTTCCTATGCTCCTGACCACATTCAAGAGACTTTCAATGCTCAAGCACAACTGCAAGAGACTTCTATTGCTCAAGCACACAAGCAAGAGACTTCTAAAATCAAACAGAATTACAAAGAAGTTTGTTTGAGTTTGAACACTTGATATACAATCAGTGGTGTTCACAATACAAATCAGATACAGACTCTTAAGACTTTAGAATTTCTAAGATATGAACTTTGATAAGAAATTTTAAGTGACTTTTAGATGCAGAACAATCACAGAGTTTGACACTTTGAATTGTTGCATAAGTCTTGTTTTTGTGTGTGTCTGTATATCCAACTAGAAGGTCTTCACTCCTTTATATAGAGGTGTGAAAGATACATTGGAAAATTGCCAGCACATTAAAGAGTCGTTTGAAGCTTGTTGAAAATCACCAATGATCTTTTGCCTGATATGGTTATTGTCCTATGAAGGATCAATTTCAAAAGCATTCCTAGTTTGAAGGAACATTACTGCAGGCATAGTTGTTATCCTTGTCTTGATGCAGAGACACGAACAGAGTAGTGGAAGTAGTGGTTGTACAGTTTGTACAATTGTCCTTTGTCAACGCTCTTGTGAGAACATGCATCCAATGCTTTCAAATTCTTTCACAAAGGTCGTTGCTACACTCTTTCAGTCTTCTGCAATACTGGACGAGATTAAATCCATTACTTAGCCTTTGAAGCTTTAAGTCTCTCATCCTCTGATGAACTTCAGCTTCTGATGATATTGCTTCTGATGAGATGCTTCTGACGAACTTGCTTCTGCTGACGTCATCACTTCAGGAGCACTTAACTTCAGGAGCACTTCTCATTCAGATGCTTCAAGCTTTAATCTTGTTGATTCCTTTGCTCTTTTTTTGTTCTTTCAGAACCTTATAAGATATCAAAAACTTTGTCTATGGTCCTGTACACTTGAACAAATATTAGCATATCCAATTGACAATTTTTAATACCTTGTTATCATCAAAACTCTAAGGGTAATGTATGTTAAACACATTTTGTTCCAGCACTTCCTACTAGGTGAGTACAGTATACTTGGGCAAATGGTAGGGGAGGATCTAGATATACAGACAGGAGGCTGGATAGAGTAATTTGTAACCAACAGTGGCTTGACATGTGCAACTCTCTAAATGTTTCTACCCTAACCAAGATAAAATCTGACAACTTTCCCATTCTTCTTGATTTTGAAAATTCACAAACCACTTTTAAATCCCAATTTCAATTCCTCAACATGTGGACTCTTCATGAAAATTGTAGGCAGGTAATACAAGACTCTTGGAATACAAATGTTTTTGGATGTCCAATGTTTATTTTGAGCCAAAAGCTGAAGATCCTCAAGCAAAACCTAAATGTTTTTGGATGTCCAATGGAACAAAAATGTTTTTGGCAACATGCACATGCTTGTCAAAAATGCTGAACAGAAATTGGCTGACATTCAAAATTAGATAGACTGTAATGGTAACAATGATGATCTTATGGAACAATAGAAAATAGCTCAGGTCCAACTAGAAAAAGAACTTGACAAAGAAGAAGAGTATTGGAGAGAAAAGGCCAATGTTAACTAGCATGCTGAAGGGGACAAGAACACAAAATATTTTCACAGATTAGCAAAAATCAAACACACATCCAAACCCATAACTTCCATCAAAGAAGGAGAGAACATTCTAACTGAGCCAGAGCAAATTTCCAAACACATCACAAATCATTTTCAAAATGTGTTTTCTTCTAATTTTGTTGTGCAGGATTTGCAGGTGGATAGCTTAACTGAAGGAGTAATTCCTAAGCTCATCACTGATGATATGAACAACATGTTAACAATGCTCCCCTCTTCAGATGAGATCCATAAAGTTGTGACATCAATGAACAAGAATGGTGCACCTGGGCCTGATGGTTTTGGAGGTACATTATATCAAACCTATTGGAATATTGTCAAAGATGATGTTATCAATGCCGTGTTAGAATTCTTCACCAACAACTGGCTTCTTCCAAACTTCAATGCTAACTCTATTTTGCTAATCCTAAAGATTCCTGTTGTTGAAACAGTTGGACACTATAGACCAATAGCGTTAGCTAATTTCAAATTCAAAATCATCTCCAAAATTCTAGCAGGCATACTGACACCGATTATGAATAATATTATATCTGCTGAGCAGAGGGGCTTCATTCAAGGAAGAAACATAAGGGATTGCATATGTGTCACCTCTGAAGCCATCAATCAACTTCATAATAAAGCTTTTGCAGGGAATCTAGCTTTCAAAGTGGACATGGCAAAGGCGTTTGATACTCTTGAATGGAAATTTCTTCTCAAAGTTCTCAACAAATTTGGTTTTAATGACAAATTTTGCTCTTGGATAAGTACTATTTTGCACTCTGCTATCTTGTCAATCTCTGTTAATGGAAAATTGAATGGCTATTTTAATTGCAAAAGAGGTGTTAGACAAGGTGGCCCTTTATCTCCCCTTCTCTTTTGCATTGCTGAGGATGTGTTAAGTAGAAACATCTCTAGACTAGTTGAACAAGGCAGGTTAGATCTCATCAAAGGCACTAGAATTGTTCAGGTACCATCTCACTCTTTATATGCTGATGATATCATGATATTCTGTAAAGGAAAATCATCATCTGTTCTAGCACTTATGGAGCTTTTTAATTCCTATGCCCTTGCTTCTGGTCAACACATAAATCTTTCAAAGTTCACTGTTTATTATGGTTCTATTTCTTCAACAAGGATTGATTTTATTGCTAATCTGATTGGTTTCAATAAAGGCTCCTTGCCTTTTAACTACCTAGGGGTTCCTATATTCAAAGGAAAACCTAAGAGAGCTCATCTTCAAGGTATTGCAGACAACATCAAATCAAAATTTTGTGCTTGGAAAGCCTCTCTCCTTTCTATTGCAGGTAGAATGTTATTGGTAAAGTCCGTTATTCAAGGAATGTTGATGCATTCCTTAAAGAGATAGAAGCTTGGTGCAGAAATTTTATTTGGAGCGGCAATATCTCACAGAGGAAGCTAGTCACTGTCTCTTGGAACAAGTCTTGCAAACCTTATCATCAGGGAGGTCTTGGCTCAAGATCTCTCACTGTTCTGAACCAAGCTACCAATATGAAACTGTGTTGGGAGCTTGGGAACTCAAAAGAATATTGGGCAAAGTTACTCAGAAGTAATGTTTTCAGGGGAAGAAGAGCTATTAGTCATCACATTTACTCCTCAATTTGGAGTAGTGTCAAAGCTGAGATTGGAGTTATTGTTGAGAATTGCAGATGGCTCATTGGCTTGGGAGAGAACATCAATTTCTGGTTGGATTCTTGGCATGAGGTCCCTATGGTTTCTATTTTTAATATTCCAGCAAAAGTTAGTGATTTCATTTTTGACTTCAAATGGAGAATCCCCATTTCAATGGAGACTGCATTTCCTAATCTTAGACAACTTGCTCAACAAATAACCCTTGCTTCTGATCATAGAGAAGATATGTTACTGTGGAAACACTGCAATTTTGGTGCGCTATCTTTAAAAGAAGCCTTTTTACACAAAAATGGATATGCCCAAAACCTTCCTTGGACCAAGGCTATATGGGGCCTTGATATTCCTCCATCAAAGTCCCTGTTAATTTGGAGGTTGATGCATAGGAAGATCCCAACAGATGAAAACTTGAATGCTAGAGGATGCTCTTTTCCCTCCATGTGCTCCACTTGTAAGTCCTATACTGAGTCTTCTATGCACCTTTTCTTTGAGTGTTCTTTTGCTGTTAGATTGTGGTCCTGGCTAGCTTCCATCATCAGTGTGCAAGTTAGTTCCATAGGTGACATATGGCCCGTCATGAACAGGAATTGGTCCCCATAATGCAAAGTTGTGATTTAGGCATGCATTATAAACATCGTTACTGTGATCTGGTTTGTTAGGAATCAGGTTAGATTTCAAGACAAAACGGTTCATTGGAAGTTTGCTATTAATATGGTAATTGCAAGCGCGTCAATCTCTGGTAATCACACAAAGCAGACATCAAGAATTAATATGTTTGAATTTTCTGTCATGAAAGCTTGTAGAGTCAATATTAAGCCGCCGAACGCGCCTGTGATCAAAGAGGTAATGTGGTATCCACCTATCACTTCATGGATTAAGATAAATACAGATGGAGCCTCTGTAAAAAATTCTATTAGAGCATCAGCTGGAGGAATTTTTAGAGATGAACAAGGTTCTTGTTTGGGTTGCTTTGCGCAATTCTTAGGAACGGGAGACGCTCTCTTTGCAGAACTATCAGCTGCATGTCTGCTATTGAATTGGCAGCTTCCAAAGGTTACTTCAATGTATGGCTGGAATGTGACTCTCAATTAGTACTGCAAGCATTAAGATCAACCTTAGTAGTCCCTTGGAGTTTATTGAACATGTGGCATAACTGTGTGAATATAACTCAAAACATGAGATTATTTGCTTCTCACATTTACAGGGAAGGAAATACTTGCGCTGATGGTCTGGCAAATCATGGACTATCATTGCCTTCCTTAGATTTATTTTGGTTCCGTGATGCTCCTAATTTCATTAGGGAGGAGTACATTAGGAATAGGTTGGGTATGCACAATTTCAGATTTATCACTTTTTGAGAAGGTTTTGGTCTAGTCCCCCTTTTCTTTCGAGTACTTCTTTTTTGTTATATATATATATATCCTGATAAAAAAAAACATCAAATTTCATATTTTTATATTCACACAAGGTTGTTATCTTTATTTTATTACTATTTTTTTTTAATAAATCTTTGTTTTATTATTATATGCTTCGTCGTGGACGGTATTTTTAGTAACAATATCTTTACTATTCAGGCCGTAAGCGTCCCTTGTGTTTTGAGGAGCAGTAGTTCATTAAGTCATGCGTAGCGCATACATAATAAATAAAGAGCAGTGCTATATATAGCGACTGCATTTCACGCGAACTTTTCCCGAACTCTTGTTTTATCTATTTCCCAATAGTATTTTTAATAATAGAACGACTACCAGTATTGGATTTGAGGCCCTTGATTGATGGACCATTTAGTATTACTCTTAAATGATGAGATATACTTTTCACTTCTCATACACACCAAGTTTCTTCTCATCAGTGAGACATACTTGTGGCTATAAAAGGTGAAGCGGTTGTGGGCTTGTGGCAGAAGAAAACGGAGATAAAGCAAGAGAGAAAAACCACAATACAACATGTGTAATAGGAAAATAGAAATAAAACAGGCAAATTGTTATACCATACAGTTCATGATGCTCTCGCGATAATATATGTCGCGAGATTGAGCATTTCCCATAAATTAATAGCCAATTACTTTAATTTTTTTTTTATTAATAGCCACTTTGTCGACATTAATTGATCAATGAATAAATGAGTAAAGGCGATCGAATGTGTAGTCCAAATTATTTTTGGGAAATGTTAACTTGTGCCCTAACTTGTACCTTTAGGGTACGTGTTAAGAATTCCACTAATAGAAATTATGTATCGGAAATTGTGTTAATTTATTGCTCAAAATGTTTAATATAATCTTTTTTCAATAAATTCTTATCATTAATGAAATGACATTAATACTTAACATATGCCACAAGGGCACAAGTTAACATGACCTATTATTTTTAGAGTAGTGTTATTTGAACAACTATTTAGTTGACAACTTATGGGACAACCATAATTTACAAAGAAAAAGCAGGTATTTGCACGAAAACCAAAGCAATAGAGAGATAAAGTAAAAAATAATGTGAGTATGAGAGAGAAAGTTATCACAAAAGTTATCATAAAATGGATGTTCAAATATCATTTCTCTTATTTTTAATATAAACAGATATTTATACAACGTCTGGCAAAAAAAAAAAATTAGAGTGTTTTGAACTTGAGTTGTGTATGACTCGAGTGCTTTAGCTATAAACCAATTTGATAATATTTTTTAACAAATATTTTTTTTTAACAATTTGTTCCGTCGGGGAGTTATTCATTATGAGGCACAGTCTTGTGCCAGTGGGTGTGGCTTATCTGAATCTTCCGATCATCTATTCTTGTTATGTAATCAGTTTGGTATATGGTTCGTCAATGGTTGGGTCTCTATACTGCAGACCCCTTAACCTTGGTGGATCACTTCATTCAATTTGGTACTTCAATAGGTTATACAAAGGTGTGGTGTTCTTTTAAGTACTTAATTTGGTTTGTCACTTCGTAGGTAATTTGGAAGGAAATGAACGATAGACTTTTCCTAACCAAAGAAAGCTCATGTTATCATATTTTGGCGAACATCATACTACTTTCTTTTTCTTGGCATAAAGCAAAATTTGCTTATTTTTATTATAAGTTTCATGATTGGTGCCAGAACACGTTCCTATGTTCAGGTGTAGGCTAATCATTGTTCTTTTCCTTTGAAACATGAGTGTAATTATTTCCTAGCTCTCTTGGCACATATTGTGCTAGGAGGATAGCTAGTTGTTTACTCTCTCAGTCCTATATTAAATGACCTAGTTGACTTTGACACAAATACCAATGCATATTTTGTATCTTTAATTATCTATTTAAAAAAATTGAAAATTTAATATTTTGAAAATATTCATCGAGACAAATCTAACAACATCTTATATGATATTATTTATCATTGTATATTAGTAGAAAAATATAATCAAAGTATGTGAGGTCAAAAACACGCATTGTTAAACAGATCATCTAATATGAGACGGAGGGAGTAATATATTTCATTTTGATTTCTTCAAAAAAAACAAATGATGAATTAAATATGAATTTTTAAGTTAGTAGCGCTTAAAAATTCATATTTTATTAGAAAAAAAAATATAATTGTGTGCGGGGATTTTTTAATATTCTAAACATCTATATAAAATTCTTTAAAAAATGTGATGAATAAATATGAGTTGATTTAAAAAAAGAGACCAAAAGTCATGATGAGAAAAATATTGGGAACCAAAATTTGATAAAATGTTTTAGATGGACTAAAAACAAAATTCGAAATATTGATATGGATAAAAAATTATTTAACCCTTTAAAAAAGGAGTTTCCGTGAACACAACTCAGTTGATCGAAACAATGCATTGTAATATGTCCCGAGTTTGAACCCCAAACATCTTACTTATTCACTTTGAAAGATGAATTATAACCATTAGCCACTTGAAAAAAAGAAGATAAATGTGGCAAAAATTCTCTGTGCTGGTACCTACGTGCCTTTTTATTTTATTTTTTGGGTGATTAATCTTGATCAATCTTATTTTATTTTTTGTGTTGAATTTTTTTAATCGAATCTTTCTTTTTTTATGAAGTTGATATTTACTATGAAGAATCAAATATCTTCTAATTGATGGAAACTATTTCCCAACAATAATACAATTTTTGGAAGTCTCATATTTTTACATTGGCAAAGGTTGAGAGTCTAAGCTTAGTTTTAGCTTTTCATATCAATCAACCGAAGATCTTAAAAACCAAACAAAAAAGGATAATAGTCATTTTTTTTAACACCAAATTGCATATTTTTTATTCACTTTGTTGTTATCGTTATTTTTTAAATTTCTTATGTTTTCTTGGTTTATATGATACCCAATGGACGGCATTTTTCATTGATGAAAAAGATACAAAGTGAATGTATGTATTTTTGTGCATTTAATTAATTCAGATTGAGCAAATTACACATCAATCATCAGTGTTAGTTTTTGTTTCCTACATTAATTATTGTCTTTTATAGTAAAAAAGTTAAAACAAAAGCTCAAAGATATAGCTAACAAATTTTGATGATAAAAAGAACTATGTAGACTTTTATAAAGGATAAAATATAGAGATGATTAGAAATAAAATAGTAGTCCTTATTACCTTCCTGTTATCTAATGCTGCAGAATCATCAGACAACATTGCAATTTATTGGGGTCAAAATAACAATGAGGGTACCCTAACAGAAACATGTGCAAAAGGAAACTACAACAACTACTCCTATGTAATCATAGCTTTTCTTAACAAATTTGGGAATGGAACAACACCTGAAATCAACTTAGCAGATCATTGTGACCCTTCTTCCAATGATTGCACAATGTTAAGCACGCACATCGAGAATTGCCAATCGAAAGGGATCAAAGTCTTGCTTTCAATTGGAGGAGCAGATGGAGAATATGGTCTAGCTTCCACTGATGATGCCAAAAATGTTTCTGATTACTTGTGGAACAAGTTTTTGGGTGGGAACTCATCTTCACGTCCATTTGGTGATGCTATATTAGATGGTATTGATTTTGATATTGAAAAAAACTCCAAAGGAAAACAAAACCAACAACATTGGGATGAACTTGCACGTTTTCTCAAGTCATATAACACTTCAACACAAAATATTTACTTAAGTGCAGCACCTCAATGTCCCTTCCCTGATGGAGAATTGGGCGTGGCAATTGACACGGGTGTTTTCAATTTTGTTTGGATACAGTTTTACAACAATCCTGAATGTGATTATAGCCAAGGAGATGTTAGTGTCTTGTTGGATTCATGGAAGCAATGGACGGAGTCGTTGACAGCTGGAAGAGTGTTTGTGGGATTGCCTGCTTCTCCTGCAGCAGCAGATAGTGGCTATGTACCAGCTGATTTGTTATGTGAGATTGTACTTCCTATTTTAAGGATACCGCGTAACTATGGCGGTGTAATGCTGTGGACAACACACTATGATAAACAAAGTGGATACAGCAACTACATAAAAAGTTCTTTATGCACACAAAAGCCTCCTGAATGTCGAGGAAATTATTGTCGCCACAAAGGTTCTTTTTATGGACTAAACTTGGGCGCAGTTCTCTGGAAAACTCTTTCTGCTATTGTGAGAATAGTAGAAACAGTTTCGAAAGAAATGTACTTAAGTTTTGTCATTTTTTTATTTGCGTAGTCTGTGACGACTTACAACTCGTGCATGAAATTGGTTTGTTATTTCTTGCATATGCAAATAAATTAATTATGATCTTGTTCTATCAGCTAACAAGTGGTGGATATGGATCATCATTGGAGTAGGAGCTGCCCTTGCAATTTCTGTTATCTTCTTCTTAGGCTGTACCTTAAGAAGAAAAGAGAGAACACAAGGTAATTTCTCACATGGTAAATTTTAAGTGATGTGTTATCATTTTAAACAGAAGAGTTTTTTGTTTCTTCTTTTTCATGTCAAATAATCAGTGGATGGAAAAATGATCCAAAAGAAGGTGTTACGTGAAATTGAAGGTAATGTTGTGCTTTCTGACAAAGCAAGAAGTATAGAAAAAGAGGAGGAAAGGGCAAGTAACGAGGTCAGCACAAATTTGGACTTCAACTTGCTTAATAGGCCAGTTTATGTAGCTACTAGATAAACATCTAACAACAGAATTATGCAGTAAAATAATTCAATGATGCAAAATTGTATAAGCTGAAATTGGATTGAGTAAATAATAACATTTCTCCACCCTAAATAAAAAGTTGATGTGTTTATGGCTTTTGTCCTTCATTTGTTAGGGGTAATTTGTTTTATTGAATCATGAGGAACTGGTGAACCTGTCATCAATTAAATAATTAAAAGAGTTGCCTAAAGTGGTTGAAACACACGGCTTTCAGGGTTGCTTCCAGTAGTACCACACTCCCTTTTTATTTGATGCACATGAACTTAACCTGCCTCAAATAGTTACCTTTTCTCCTCAATTTCTTTATTTAGTCCACCTCAAATCGTTCCCTATAATTACTTATGCAGTCCGAGATGATTCACAACATTTTATTTTATTGGAGTATCTATCTAATGTTTTATATAATAAAAAAATGTGTGTGAGAATTGGATGGTCGATTTTCGAACTTATAGCAAATAATTTGATATATAAAACTTTTAAAAATGTGTTGCACATACATGATATGTTGAGACGAAGATTCAAAGTTGTAATATTTCTATATTTCACATAAATGTATGTGAGTTTCACGGTTAATTGCTTAAAATAAAATAAAAAACACATATAAACATGACCAACATATGTTTCAATCTTAGTTGAAACATGCTCATGTTTTCCAACATTGAATCTAATATGATAACTTCAACTGAAATGATCTACACGACAAAAAAAGAAGACAAGTTATAAAAGGTGAATTCAATTATCCGAAACAAAGTGTAACATGTTGTGGTTTGGGACTACCTAAAATAAAATGATCTTTTAGACATAGTGAGCGATATTCTCGGCTAAAAGGATACAAACTAGGAACAAGCCATCATGTTACATTTGACGTGCCCCCACTCTAACCAAACATTAGAATGATAACCTAAAATCAAGCATCAACGAGCTCATGCTTTTTAACTTTGCAATTTTGGATAGCGTGAATCCACATTAATTCTGTTTGCAAATTTTTTTTTAATGGCAAAATATATTTTATATATAAGGGGATTAAATCACAAGTATTACACCAAAAAGAGAAAATAAAAACACCAAAAACCTCCTAAAGAAAAACCACCAGCACCCTCAAAATGCTGAAACCCCTAACAACAACTCCTCAAAGAACCAACACCGCCAATAGTGATCAATTAGGCACCCGAAGTGATTTTGCTTCAAATGTTCAGCTTTGACCACCACTCAAGTTCCGGTCTAACAGAGGAGACATCACAACAGCCTAAAAGGGCCTGAGCACAAACTTGCTCCTGACCTCGAAACAAAAGTGATCGACCCACAAGACTTCCGACACAAAGTCAAAAAGACACCCCTCAACTCAAGAACCACCAGAGCAAACACCTAAACCTGTCCAAAAACTCGACCCACCAATAACCCGATGCCAAAATCCAAAGACAGAGAAAAGGCGGAACAGTAGCGCAAAGCGAACAGGTTCGAACACAAACAAATCAAAACAAGCCACCAAACAACCTGCATCACCACCACCTGAATAAACCGACGCCCACCCCAACCCTCGGCTAGACAACCACAAACCACCATGATCCTTACGAAGACAACAATCCGGGAGTTGTGAAGGAGGATTAATCGTGAAGGACTTGCACCCGCCGACAACTGAACAGTCATGACGACTTAAGGTGCAACAAACAACAACTCCGTCAACACGAAGCATCTGCACACAAAGCTCTTTCGAGCAACAGCCAAGCAACCAATCTTAATCCAAGAGCAGGAGGCCTCCAGCGGCAAGACTCCGAAGGAACAAAACGGCACACAGAAACCGACCCCGAGGATAAAGTGAACCACTAAAAGGCTGAGGGAGATCTCGAAAGCCTCGGCCCTAAACCCTAGACAGAACACAACATCTAAAACACAAACAGAGAACCACCAAGAGACTGAGGGAGATCTAAACAACCTCGATCCTAGACCCGAGACAGAACCCAACACCTAAAACACAAACACCGCAAAACAAGCACAAACAAAAGGGACCAAGAAACAAAACAGTGAACCACCAAAGGGTTTAGGGAGACCTAAAACAGTCTCGACCCTAGTCCCTTGACAGAACACCACCCTAACACACAAACACAACACAACAACATACAGCTGGAAACAACACAAACAAGCAACACCAGGGACGCACCAACTGACACGGACAAGACCAACAACTTGTAAAAAGAAAGAAAACACACAAAGACCACCACGAAAACGCAACAACAAAACAGTACAGAGCCAAGAACAGAACCAAGCCATACCCGATCCATTATGTACACCTCACCACCAAAGAAACCACCTCCGGCGACGGTGGCGTGGCATATACCAGCCACCACCAAAGACAAAGAGGGATGGATTCGACGACTTCCTTCCAGCCACCGTCGTTCATAAACCAACACACGAGATGTGCAGATCTGGAGCGGAAAAACGACGCGAGATCTGGAAGGAGGTGAAACAAGTGACTTCAGGTCTGACTGCAGATTGAAAGCGTCGTAGGCGAAGAGGTGATACGGAGAAACACACTTTTCATCGCACCACCACCAACTAAGTCTACATGATGGAAGGTGGATTTGGATTTGAGGGAGGAGCATCAACGCGTTCTGTGTGTGAGGTTTAGAGAGAAGGCGGTGTAATTTTTAGAGAGAGAAAATTATTGTGTTTGCAAAATAAAAAAGCATAAGAAAATTCTCCTCAAATGATATTCATTTTATTGATGATCACAAAGTTATGGCTTTGGATCAGTCTTATTTTAAAAATGTGATTTGATTTTCAATAAAAGATGATTTATTTTAAAAACTATCATCCTTAACTAACATTGCATCTTTTTTCTCTTATGATGATTTATTTTGAAAATCTCACATTTTCTTATTGTAAGTTAAAATGAACATATTTATAAGATATAAATAAAATATACATAGAAAATTATATAAGAAGGGAAGACAAGCAGACAACAAACTGCGTCGTTAACCTTTTTTAGATGACAAAACAAATCATCTTAAGTCCAACATCCACAAACGTAGGAGATACAACATTCTTATTCATGATCGTTTGAACTATCTGTAGAATGTCAACAACGACACATGGTGCTTCAAAGTAAAAAATGTTGAAAGCAAATTGTATAAAAACACGTTGATTGTCGGGACTTGCTTTCTCATGTTTGGGGACTTTGCGTAAACAAAGGAAATAGAATGGCCATGCATTCAAAGTGGCAATTGTCTATGAAAAGTATCCTAACTTCTGTAATAATTGTCGATCAATTGGACACTCAATACAAAATTGCCAAAAGTTAGTTAATAGCAATCCAATTGTCCAAAAGAATTTGACAAAGGCTTTTTCCACTGCTATCACTACTAAGAATCTAGCCATCATATGCTAGATGTTACTGCCAAGGAAACTGATGTTATCCTTGTCAATGATATTAATCATGTTGTGATTAACTTGGAAGATCAAGAATTAAATTCAGAATTAATTTCTAAGGTAGTTGAGCAGAAGGGTGTCTTAGGAACTGTTGATGCATCTGATAAAGAGAAGGGTCGAGCACTTGAACTTCAGAACTTGCAACGTGCAGGAAACAATGTTGCAGAGGAATTTGTGGCTATTACTAAATCATTAGCTGATCAAAGTGTCCGAGGCAAGGAGAATGATAATAACACAGCTTTTGAAATCCCTATTTCTCAACCAGCCTCCAAAGATGGAAACAAAGCTACCTCTGATGCAATGCAGAGTGTAAGTATATTAAAAACTCTGTGGGGAGATTTGGTTGATGAAGAGCCTGATATGAGTGATGATGAGCAAGAGCAGAACCTTGAAGGAGAACTTGAACATGGAAGTATATTTACTCCTTTTATGTCAAGAAGGCAGAAAACTCCTAGCACTATTTTGGTTACCAAGAAGCAGACAAATCAAAGGTCCCAAGCTAACACTGCAGATTCAATTTCAGAGCCAGGCAAAGTGCAAGTGGCTCCTACTCCCTCAGAATCCAGGCTCTCACAGCCTTTGTCTTTTGTTTTTGACAAGTTTGTGCTGAACCATGTCTCTGGTTGTGCTATGCCTCAGCCTATCACTACTTACCACACCTCCCTATCAGCAGACAAGCTTCCTATTTTGAAGCCTCCAGTGCATACTGTAGTTATAACAATGAGGAGCATGAGTCTAGTCTTGTTTGTGCATTAGCAGCTAGAAACAAAAAGCAAAAGAAGCAAACAAATAAACAGGTTTCACCAAAAAGCACAAGTAGTGAGCACATACAAACTCGTTCCAAAAAGGGTATTATCGAAAGCAATCCTAAATATTGTGATTAGAGGATTAGGAAAGTTTGATACTCATATATTTTGCATAACAACTGCTATGTCTGGTTAGAATTCTTTAGGGGTCTATGTAGCCCTTTGTTTTTCATGACAGGCTTCTCTTTGTTTTTGTCTCTCTTGTGTAAACAGGTTCAGACTTTAATCATGATTTGCATTTTATTTTCATTGCCTTGATCAAAAAGTGTTATTGCTTTCCATAGATTTCTTCCTCCCAAATATATCATATTCAGTGTTTAAGATGTCTCGAATATTACTTCCGACCCGGTGACCTATGGAAAACCAAACAAATTATATTACGACTTCATTGAAGTTTTTTCCAACAACAAATTGTTGCCTAATGGTTGTCCAATTTTGTTTGCCGGCGTCAACGTACGTGGGAGCAAACACATTATCGATTGCCAATTGTCGAATTTCATAATCCCATTGTTCGTGGTCTTTTTCTTTCATATATAAAAATGTTAACAGAACTTGACCAAAAAAAAAAAATGTTAACAGAAACTTATTCTTATTCTTGCTTTTAATGCCAAAACATAAGAATATACTAGTAGTATATAATTGCATGCAAATACATTTTATTTATTTCACTTTACCATGACTCTTGAAAAAGACACTGAAAATGGACATTATCAAAGGTTTAACAAAAAATAATATCTCCCTAAAAAAAGAATATGATCACATGAATGGATAAGGAAGATGAAGAGTATTTTTTTCTAAAGTAGAAACGTAAAATACAAGAAAACCACACAATGCTAATTGCGTTTTTTATTTTTTGTGGAATTGCGTTTTTGTTTAATGCTTAATAATGTATTTGATTTATTCTTTTTGACAAATATAATGTATTTGATTTGATTAATACTGTTATTATTGGCAAAAATAAAATCAATCCATATCATCTCTTTTCTTGAATTTTAATATACTTTTTTGGTCTATAATTTTGTACCCAATCAATATTAATTCAGATGCAAAAAAGAGAAAAGCACTCATCCAAATTTAGCACAAAATTACTGGCTGTTTTTATATATTTAGATTAAAGGATTGTGTTACTATTTTATTTTATTCTAACAATTAACCGTCAAATCAAAACCGTTAAAGCTACATAGCTGGCAGCAGCTGCACAACCTTTTCAATAGCAAATTAGCAGCTGTATAGAGAGAGCTACACACTCACATAAACCAATCACAATTGTCTGAGGTCCGAGTGCACGCAATATTTAATCTTAACCGTTTGTTTTGAGATCAGACAGTTCATATCAGAGATAAACGTGTCACGTGTCACACTGACACAATTAGAACGATGCATATTTAGCGGTTTCTTGAGTGAGAAACTTTTATAGAAGTCTCTCTTTTTTTTAACAACCACGTGCTCTTTAACACAAATACCCTTTCATTCATTTCATTTTTCTTTCATTCTTTACGTCTTTCAATTTATAGATTCTAGCACTGACTCATTTCATGACCATTCCTCTTTTTCTTTTGTTCCAAAATGTCACATGAATCACCTATGATTCTTAATGGTTACCAATTCCAGAGAGACAACACCCTTTAATTCTAGTAATATTCTCTCTTTTACACCTCATTTTCTATCATATCATATCCTAATCTTCCTCTCTAAGTTTTCTTATTCATTATAAAACCATTTTTATCAAGGTCTTTTTTCTTTTCTTGAATACTCTCCCATATTATATAAGGTTAACGTTCATTCTTATTTTCACCCTATTTTCCATTTTCACCTCAACATAGCAATTAACAAACACATCAAATTAACACCCTCATTAATTTGGATCCTGTTTCAATACAATTCTCTCTCAGAGTGAAAATGTTTCAAGGATTGTTGAAACCAAAAAGTTATACAAAATGGTAAGCACCAAACACAAACAATGGTTTTTCTTTCTCACCTTTTCTGCATTCTATATTTTATGATTCTGTTCTTGTTTCTAATTGTTTCTTTTTTCTTTTTGGATTTTGATTCTGGAAATTAACAGCAAAAATTGCTTGAAGTTGATAAAGACAAGATTAGAGACAATAAGAAAGAAGCGAAATGCGGTGCAAAAATTTCTGAAGAAAGATCTTGTTGATCTTCTCAGGAATTCTCTTGAATACAATGCATATGGAAGGGTAATCTTTAACTTTCTTGTAAATTTTGATTCATTCTTAATTAATTTTCTTTGACATTATCTGTTTCCTCTTTTTCACCTTTGTTTTCAGCCTGGATTGTAGCGTAAGGAATAATTCTTTTCCTCCAATGATTTGTTATTTAAAATTAGATTCGTCTCACAAGATTCCTACATCTTGCATTGATATTTTATTTTATGCACATATAATACATTATTATACAAGCAATCTAATTGTGTTCAGAATATATATGATTATGAATTATGTAACATGTATTAGACTAATCATATGTTTTTCTTTTGTATATGAAGAAACTTATTATTTTATCATAGTTACTGAATTTGTATGGTAAACTGTTTGCATTTGAAAACAGGCTGAAGGGTTTTTGGTGGAGCAGAATATGTCAGCTTGCTATGAACTCATTGCCAAGTTTGCTGGATGCATATCGAGTCATGTTCGAGAATTTTCTAAGCAAGAGTATGATTTTCTTCATAATATATGTTTATGTAATTATGTATACATTCCTTAGGTCCATTTACTTTCTATGCTTCATGTTTTAATTTTTACTTCAAATAATAAACATGTTTTAACCTATACAACAGCAATTGCCCTGATGAATGCAAGGAAGCCATACCTTCGTTGATATATGCTGCTGCGCGATTTTCTGATCTTCCAGAACTACGTGATTTGAGAACATTGTTTCAACAGAAATTTGGGGATTCTCTTGATCCTTACACAAGTAAAGAGGTAACCAATGAGACCACTCTTACATAGCTCTTACCAATTCACATTCTTGTACACTGTTTTCTTTGTTTACATGGCTTATTTGAATAATTGGTTTTCACCAGTTTATTGAGAGATTGAGGCAAACTCCTCCTACAAAAGAAATGAAGATCCAGCTATTGCATGAATTAGCACAAGAGCACTCTATTGAATGGGATAGGAAGGCTTTGGAGCAGAAACTTTATTTACCTCCTCCTGTTTTACATGAAGTAAGTATCTTTCACCTATCATTGCTTTATTTGCTATTCTAATGATTCTAACATATCTTTAGAATAAATATAAAGCTATGCTTTCAACTTATAGTCCATTTTTGGATTCAAAGTATGTTTGGCGAAGCCACAGTGAGACTATGAATTTGTTGAAACTCTAAAATGTAGTTTTTGCCAACATCATAGTGATCCGCTGTGATTATGTCAATTTCATTGTCAAACCAAACATGCACTTAAAAACTTGATATCTCCTACTAGTGATGACTTATTGAAAGGAATGCTACTTTTTGCAGGAGAAAGAGAAACCAAAGCATGATCCACAAAATGATCATGGTGAGGTGAAATTCCAAAAGAACATTAATGATAACATCAAGCCTAAAATAGATGATTTCCAATGGAGGGTGCGAAGAAGCAATGAAAATGAAACTGCTAGCACTAACAGTTCATCCCTTGGTAGCAAAAAGTCTCGTTCAAGTTCATCCGAAAATGTATTTGAAGATGATGAAACAGAAATTAAGAAACCATTTTCCAATAAGTATGGTCCACCTCCTTATGTCAAAGAAGTTAAAGCTGAAAGCAATATGAAGAAAACAGTTGAAGCTCTACCTGCTGAAAAGCCGAAACCAAGATCAGTGAGAAGGAGACCTCTCAAACCACCGCCTGTTGAAAACACAGTCAAAGATTTTTCTGAAACAGGTGGTGCATTGGATGAAGAAATGATATTAGATGGACTTTTAATGCGATACGTTGAGAAACAAACTCCTAATGAACCTGGCATAGGAAAAGAACGTGTAAGGGATCAAAATAGAAGGTATGCAAAATCAAGTCCACCTGTTGCTAAAACTTGGAGAAGAAAATCTCTTCCTCAAAGAGAAACAAGTAAGATGGATACATTACAAGTATATGATAGAGCTACTTCCTTAGTACCTGAAATGACGAGGACAACAACAACAGGACATGTGCATCCTAGTCTACCAGATTACGAGGACTTGTCGGATCGTCTAGCATCTCTGAGAAGAACATAATACACTATGTATTTTTTGCAACTTTGGATTGGATATTTCTTATGTTTGTTCATTCTCCATATGGGTACTGTATAGACTCTAATGCTATGTTTGTATTTTAAGATTTGAATCAGGATATATGATATATTCATCTTCTAGACTATAGTTTTAGATCCAATGCGTATGTACAATTTTTTAAAAGGCAATGTAAGTAATCAGTTCTTCATTCTTACACCAGTTCTCTAACATTTCCCTTATTCAATTCAATCTTGCTTCTCTTTATCACGTCTCTTTACAATTTTATATATAGCAAATGCTCTCAAACCTTTATATTCAAACAAGGCTAGTTGTAAGATTTTGACATAATATAACTACCATGTCAAATTGGACTGTATGCTAATTTCAACGAATGCTGTTTTGTAATATTTTAGCAGTTCAAATTCAAGATTGTGGTTTATGATGTTGATCAATGTAGCCGACCCTACTTAATAGAATAAAACTTGACTGTTGTTGTATAATTTGAATGGACGAGTTCAAATTCAGTATATGATTTAAAATCTTGCAATTATTAATTTTAATGAGAGAATTAGAGTGAGGCACAATCAATTAGTATAATAAATTAGAAAAGATGGACCAAGACCTACTCTATCTTTTCAAGTTATTTTTTGTTTGAAAAACACGACCCATATCTTTTCAAGTTATATGTTATGGAATCCTCCTCTTTGTCTTGAGTTATGTTATGTTATCCGCACCTCTCAAAAAGAGATTTGAACTTTGGATTGCTACATAAATTTTAAGAGTTTAGTCTCTTCCGTTAGACTCAACCCCATCATTTATATGTAGTATTTTACTCCACTTACCAACAAAAGAAAATAATTTGATTAATATTCTATTTTACTCTTATTCCTTAATTAGATTAAATTTTTACAAAAACGAACAAAATTTACTGAGTCAGTCTTGAACCACAAAAATGATAATTAGCTAAGAGGTCTTTAACATTGCTTAAAATTCAATAAAACATTAATTTTCTTATTGGTTGAAAACATTATCTTCGTTAATTAATTATTGAGTTAAATATATTTAGTCACTACAAAATCACAAGTTTTTCAAGTTTAATATATAAAATTTTAATGGTAATTTTATTCATCCATAACTTTTTTTTGAACAAATAATCCTCTATAATATTATAACTTGTAAGTATAGTCTCTATTTTAAAACATTTTATAAAAAAATGTAGTATACTTTTATACCTCTGAAATAATCTTTATAAAATGCAAATAGGTACTTGGTGACTAAATTCTTTTGGGGACTAAAGTTTGAAAGCTTATAGTTTTGTATTTAACCCTAATTATTTAAATTTGGGTATATGCAAAATGGAGCATTCATCTCCGTCGCCGGAAAAAGAAGACTCGGCCATAGACGGCGGCGATGAGGAAGTGATGAGCGAAGTCCACCTCGGTTGTCCACCTAGATTCTCCGGACCTCATATTTCCCGTTTCACCATTTCCCTTCCACTTCCTCACGGTAACTCTCATTTACTTTACTCAATTCAATTTTTGTGCAACTGAAACTGAACTTAGATGCAACTCTAATTTTTAGATGTTGATCACAGAAAACACATTCTCAGTTCGGTAAATGAAAATTTAGAAACTCAGATTCTAGAATTTGATCAAGATGGTGACCTTCTTCTACCTCGCCGCACCGAAAGTAATAGCTTCTCTAATACCTTAATCTTAGCTTTACAATAATATTAATACTTATGTAACTCCGTTTATCGTTGAAGCAAATTCGTCGTGTGAAAATTGCTATTGTGTCAGAATTCAACATAATATCACTTCTTCAATTCCAAATGTTGGCTTGCAGGTAACCTTTTTAATGTATTCATGCCTGTTTGGATTGACTTATTTGAGTTTATTTCCAGCATAAGCATTTGTGAGACTATTCGAGAGAACTTATGGCATGTTCATAAGTTGTTTTCACCTTATTATCATAAGCTTTCCAAGATAGCTTTTGAAAGCAACTTATGGCTTATATGGAAATAATTTAACTTTATTTTTTCTTTTGTTATAGAAATAGCTTATATGTAAGTGCTTATCATGCTATAAGCTGCAAATTAGGTTGTTTATCCAAACAAATCCTTATTCCGCTCCTTTCCCTTCAGGTTTGGAGAGCTGAACTGGTTTTAACTGATTTTATATTGCATAAAGCATTGTGTTCATCTGAATTTCATGGAGTTATTGCATTAGAACTTGGGGCTGGAACTGGTATATTCATTATCACTTTCCTTTTTCTTACACTTCATAATTTTTGCTGTCGATTTTTTTAAGACTATAACTGAAAGTACTAATCCTAAAAACTATGACTAAGAATTGGAAAATCCCTAAATCAGCTTTATACTATAGGCTTGTAACATAACATGTTCAATCCAAAGCTAGGGGTTATGAAAATCTTCATCCAATGCTTAGATGCATGATTGAATTCAGCGGCACACATTCATGTTCACTGTAGAAATTAATGCATGAAAAAGTATTGCTGTCGTTTGAATAGTGGAGAATAGAAACAATAACTAATATGGCATTATCTTTAGTTTTCCAATTGCTTAGTGTTTAATGAAACATTTGAGCACTCCTCGAGATTAGTTTAATGATCTGTGGAGAGGAATAATAATAGCTGTTAATTTCAAAGAATTTCATGTTCTTTTATAAAGAAATATTTTTTCGATGCTTACGATTTCAAGTTTTCAACTATGTTGCTAGGCCTGGTAGGTTTGTTACTTGCACGTACTGCAAACACTGTATTCGTAACAGGTAGGTTTGCTCTTCCCAAATCTATTGTATCTATTACCTTGATTCATGTTTTCATGGAGCTCTGTTTGATTTCATTATTTTTCGTGATCTTTTAAGTATGATGACCTTATTAAAAGGCTGATGCTTATTTGATGGCAGACCGTGGGAATCAAATACTTGCCAACTGTGTGAAGAATGTTCAACTTAATCAAGGATTATTGAATAATCCAGCCGCAATTTTTGTACGTGACCTTGATTGGTTTGATTCCTGGCCTCCTAAAGCAAGAGTAGAAGAAGCTTCTCACACACAAAGGTAAAGTTCATTATTTTGATGAAATTTTTTCAAATATAATTATTGCTTCTTTCTTTTTCTTTTGGGGTTGGGATTGAGTTTGTAACTTGAGACAGCAATGTCGATATATGTCATATGTTTTGCAATATTTTCCCTCCGGTCATAATTTCCTTGGATGAACATAGCTACTTCATCTTTTTAAAAGTAAATCTCAGGTGCACATCTCAATCTCTTTATCGTGTCATCCAGGTATTCTTGGACTTCTAGAGAAATTGAAGATGCAGAAAATGCTTCTTTGCTCCTGGCTGCTGATGTTATTTATAGTGATGACCTGACTGATGCATTCTTCAGTACCTTAGAGAGATTAATGTCAAGGGGTTCGTCTAAGGTATGAGTTAACTTGGTGTTAAATGATATACGACTATCCTGTTTTGAGTCAGTGTGGAGTATGAGCAGGAACGTCATAGGTTGATCTGTTTTGAACCATGAGTGCAATATTCAATAGTAGTTTGTTTGGCTTAGTCTATCTATTTGTAGGTGTTATACATGGCACTGGAAAAGCGCTACAACTTCAGTTTTTCTGACCTTGATGTCGTTGCAAATGGATATTCACATTTTCGCAGCTATCTTAGGGATGAGGATGGTAAGCTCCCATAAGCACATAGTGTAGTTATGACTAAACAAAAATGTGTTTTGGTGAGTTAATTTCATGTAGTTATTCATTATGGAATGCTTGATGTAACATTACTTATTATTGCACCAGTTGAAAGCTTTGAGTCTGCAAACATCTCTAATTTTGTGGGCAAGCAGATGGACATCTCTCAAATTCCACAGTATGTTAAAGAATATGAAAGAACACGTGATGTCGAGATTTGGCAGATCAAGTACTCTGGACCAAGACATGAAACCTCGGTTACCATGGGATAAAAGTTCAAAGCTGTATTCCATTATCAATGTTATTTATTTTGCTCAATTTTATGTAATTACTTAAAGTGTAGCTGTTTTTTGTAACTTCAACTGCATAGCATAGCATTATTATTAGAGCTACTTTTTAATTTGAAAAGTTATCTAACAAAGATATGGTTGGTATTGTTTTACCGACACATCTTTTGGTCTAATATAATGATGATTCGTGAGAAAATGTCAGAGGGGCCAAGTATCAGGTTTGGGTTTGGTAGAGAGAATGTTTTGGACGCCTTGTCATGTGTTGTCTTGTTTTGGCTCAGATTTGTTTATGCTAGTGTGGTAACAGTAAACTTTGAGAAAGTATGGCAATAAATTAAATTCCCAGAGATTTCATTTCAGATCGAGTGGCTCCTAATACAGATGTAAAGACTGTGTTATAGTAAAAACTTTGTTGCTCATTAAGCAGCTGTAAATTCAAATTTAACTGTCCATACATACAGCTTCATTAAGCAGCTGTAAAAGGAACCAACTTTGTTGCTCCTTGACAAATATACTCTGGCTGGCATAACCAATGAAAACAATGACAGATCTTAAATCACCACTTTGAATAATAATTTGGCCAAAATTATTTTTACACGCCTTCTTCAGCACATTATTTTTTATTGGTCAAAATTTGTATGGATCCATCACATTTATGAAACCCAGGTGATTTGTTGAGACTTGTAGAATTTTAATAATAAAAGTCGGCGTGTTAAAAATGTGTGTTGGAGAGTGTAGTATTAACACAGCTCAAATACATTAAAGGATTAAAGGCTGTAATACTCTATCCTTATGAGTGAGTGACCGAGAGGGATCAAGACCAAGAGGTTGAAGCTTCTATGTGAGTTGTTTATATTGCTAAGCGTCTTTAAGTAATTTAAGCATAGTAGTATTATTATCATGTAAAAAAGTATAGTGTTATTTTTTTTCTTTCTTCCTGGATAATATTAGTTTATGAAATATGGTTCATTATGAAATCACAATTCCAAATGAGAAATGAGTGATGTTATCTCATTAAAACGAAAAGAAAGTCAAGTCCTGAGAATTAGGCTATTTATAAGAGTTTTACTTAAAAAAAAGCTACTATATAAGCGAAAGATTATAATTTTAATGTTATTGCTAAGGTGTCCTTTGGAGCACTCATTTCCAACTTCCAAGCACTCTTTAACCATCTTAATTTAAGAAAATATTCATTTAAAAAAAGTAAACTATTTTAATTTCAATGCATTTTTAACATTTCCTTAATTTTAATCTTACATTAAAATATGAGTTTGTCTAAAATGAGCAATAATGCACATGTTAAAACTAGGGATGGCAAAAAAATCTACACCCGTGGATATCCGCCACAGACATGGAGCGGATACCTTAATGGATATCCATGGATAAAATAAACGGATTTTTTAACTACCCGCTGATTAATGGATACGGATGCGGATTTAATGGTATCCACACCCGCAGATATCAACACCCGCTATTAAACCGAGTAAATTACATAAATAACCTTAATATCATTCAACTTTCTAAGAAAAAACCCTAGGTATTGTGAGTGTTATTAGTTATTACACTCCTGTAAAAGAAAGTGAAAGTGGTGGGATTGTTGATGCAAGAGCTTTGTTTTTGTTGAATATGATGAACTTTTCTTATGCTTTTGTTAAATCAAAGAACTTTATTTTTTATTAAATATAAGAGACATTATTTATGTTTTTGTTGAGTCTTTGTTGCTATTGTAATGTATGGATATTATGTTTTGCTAAAAGGAAAAGAAAACGCATGTGAAGAACCTTTATTTCTAAATTTTAGCTAAAAAAAATTAAACAATTTTTTTATTTTATTTTTATAAATGTTATCCATGGATATCTGTATAAACCCGCGGATACCTCAAAATCCGCATATTACCCGCTAAACGGATATCTGCACGAATATGGATAGGGTACGGATTTCATATTTATCCAACGGAGCAGACACTCACACTATCCACATCCATGGATATCTATTTACATCCCTAGTTAAAACAAATAAAAATAGTAACTTTTTATTAAAAAACAACAATTATTTATTAAAAAGTTACCTATTTAATATAAAATATACAAGTTTCAAGTCAAAGTTACTAATTTAAATTTCTTAACATGTGTAAATTTGCAC
>Ga0315914_1002793_pt1 | contig 26657 bp, 11 predicted proteins | sample MpolenodulesMG_FD_203920 | JGI IMG/M metagenome (GOLD analysis project Ga0315914, IMG submission 203920) | Medicago polymorpha root nodule microbial communities from Los Angeles, California, United States - elongated nodules | ecosystem: Host-associated > Plants > Roots > Nodule | place: USA...
TATATATATATATATATATATATATATATATAATAGCATATTTGATTCTTTTGGGGTGGTTTTTTCTTTTTCTAAAATTACTCTCAACTTTCAATACAAATAATACATATAATATAACAAATAGATAAGAGTAATTAAATATTAAAATAAAAGTGGCATAAACACGACATGAGTATATATGTCTAGTTTTTTCCCCTTTATCATTTAAAAAGTGTAACAAATTAGATGAGTATATCAATACTTACTTTTTTTTTGAACAAGTCAAAATGAGATATATTAATAAAACCAAAGGCGATTCACCCTGCACAAGGCGCGCTGAAAGTGAACTCCTCAAAAATTACAAAGTTAGGACAGAGCGGGTGCCTACAACAATGACACCGGCACCTAGAAGAACAATAAATTACATAGTAACATTCATACAAAGGAGTGGGTAGCGCCACCATTAATGGTAGCTAAAAGCAAACATAGCGTTATTAGATTTCAACCAAAAATATGAATTAAGCTTAATTTTATCAATGAGAGCAACAAGATCGGAAGCCACATTGTTGAAAATACGGTCATTCCTCTCTTTCCAGATTACCTACACACAAGCAAGCCATATTACATTGAAGAAAGGATGTGAAGATCTAGGCATACCTGCCATATAAGTAAACTGAATAAAATGTTCTTCCATCTCACCGGCAGACACATGAGAAATGCCAAGCCAAATGGTACCATAGGTGTCGCAAGCAAGAAATAGATGATACACCGTTTCAGACAAACCGCAACCAGCCGCGCACGTGATGTCGTCAGGTTGTAACACTCGCCGACGCGCCAAGTTAGCCTTTGTAGGCAAACGATCTCGAAGTAGTCGCCAAGCAAAAACAGAAACCTTGGAAGGAACGTACTTGTGCCACACTTGATTACTTCTGCCCCTAGCCAAAGACTCGTCAAATACCTGCAATATATCAATATTTACGTTTTCATTATCTCAATTATACCCTTAAATAATTTTTTCTATAATAAAGATTGTTGATGGTGTCATTAAAGAAAATAAGAATTTAGATTATATTTTTTGTTATATTGTTGGTGTCGTTGAAATAGATAATCATGGTTAGTTTGGTTTGCTATAATTTGAAAACAACAAATATTTATAATTTTAGTTTTAATCAAAATCAAAATTTCATTAAGAAACATCGTTCGTAATTTTCAAACGTTAACTCAATAAAAAAGAATGGAAAGACGAACACGTTAGTGCCTGTCTTTTCCCCAATAATAATAATTATTATTTATCTTTTATATAATTCATTTTTGGTATATAGGACTATTCTACCATTCATACTCTCTTTTAAGAAGGCAAATACATACACATTACCAACAGTTATATCATAGCTAGTACAAAGTGTGCACATGTAGAATTTACCAAGAGTCAAAATTCAAAAACATAATCAGCAGTTAAAATGAAAAAACAAACATTAGAGCATGTTCGTTTTCAGCGGTTAAAAGGAAAAAACATACATTAGAGTGTGTTTGTTTAGATGACTTATTTTTGAACTTATAAAAAAATAATTTATGTATATGAATAAATTTTTACAGAAATTTTTAATTTTTTATTAACAAAATTTGTATCTTCGTACACTATTTTTCTATAAACTATCTTAATAAACTTATAAATAATACATAAAAACTTATTTATTTACTTAAAATGCATAAAGTAAAAAATAACTCAATTCAAACGGGTTAAAAATCTATTAAGTGACAAACCCACGACAAACACAAATAGAATGATATTTCACACTTGAATTCTAAATGATAGAAAACTGTATGCCATTATTTTGATTGGTAGCATGTTGTTTAGTTATATTTTGATTGCCATTCATTTTAGTTATATATATAGATATATATTTTACCAAATTATTTTTATTTTATGGGTTAATAAGCTTTTACCCCTGTAATATATGTCACTTTTGGTTTTCCCTCTGTAAAATGTTTTTGTTAGATTTCATCCTTGTAAAAATATTTTGTTTTAGAATACCCCCTAGACCAGTTGACTGTGCATTTTTGCTTATGTGGCATGCTGTATCACCTTTTTATGATGACATGGCGCGCTGACTGTACAATTTTTATATTTTTTTATTAGGTACACGTGGCATTTGTGATTTTTTTAAAATAAAAATTATAAAAATTCTTAAAAAATTTTAAAAAAACTTAAAAATTTCTAGAAAAATTAATAAAATTAAAAAATACCAAAAAATTAATAAAAATTAAAAATGATTAAAAGAATCTGGTAAAATGAAAAATATTGAAAAAAAATCTGGAAAAATTAACAATAAATCTGGAAATATTTAAAAAAATTGTGGAAAAGATTAATATATATATTGAAATTTATGAAATTTTTATTCCAGAATATCATATTTAAAAAATTAAAAAGATTAATCATATTTAAAAAAACTAAATTTTCGAAAAAAAATTATGGAAAAGATTAAAATAAAACATCTTACTTTTGAAAAAAAATATGACTTTTTTCCATTTTCCAGAATTTTTTTCTTTTACCGATATTGAAAAAAAACTTGAAATTTGATTTTTTTTTTCTAAATATATTAATTTTTAGAAAATTTTGATATATATTAATCTATTCCAGATTTTTTTAAATATTTCCAGAAATTTTTCATTTTTTTAATCATTTTTTAATTTAATTAATTTTTCCAGATTTTTTAAATTTGTTTGGTATTTTTTCAAAAAATTTCCAGAATTTCTTTAATTTTTTAAGATTTTTTTTCATTTTTAAAGAATTTTTTTATTTTTATTTTAAAAAAAATCACAAATGCCACGTGTACCTAATAAAAAATTATACAGTCAGCACGTCACATCGTCAGAAAAATGTGACGCAGCATGCCACATCAACAAAAATGCATAGTCAGCAGGCCTAGGGAGGTATTCTAAAACAATTTTTTTTTACAAGGACGAAATCTGACCAAAAAAAATTACAGGGGGGAAAACCAAAAGTGATCTATATTACAGGGGGGTAAAGACCTATTAACCCGTTTTTTTTTTATGAGAGCTAAATTGCTTCTTCTAAAAAGAAGGAGACTTTTTCTGTTTTTCGTTGGTTTTTCTTTTAAAAATGACAAATTTTAAAATGTTAATTGTTATGTTAGTATTGTACCAAACAAATTGTTATGTTAGTATATATTTTCTTATTTGCCATAATTCAAACTCTTGACTTTTAATTTTTTTTAATCTCTTAGCCTAACCAAATTAGGTACAAGGCCTCATATTTTTGATTTGGGATTAACTATTAAGATTAATGGTATAAAAACAAATGAGAGTCAGAGGGTAATACCAATGAGAGTCACGGGGTTCAGAAGGAGAAGGTTCGCAGGGTAAAGGTTCAGAGATGGAGGAGTTGGCTTCACTGGGTTGCTGTTATTTCTTCATAGCTACTGAATCTTTCATATATTTTTATAATTGATTTTCATTAGCAGAAGAGATAGAAAGAACAACGGTTGAGGGAATTAAGGTTGATGTAGATATAGAGGCAAAAGGTTGTGGTTATTGTTTTGTGAAAAATGGCTCTGTTCTTGTGGAGGAGAGGGTGGAATAGTAAAAGAATGTGGAGGAGATAGTATGGGTGAAAAGGGTTGAGAGGGGGAAGGAAGAGAGAAAATCTCATGAATAATCTTAGGATTAGATGAAGAAGGAGACTTACCTTTCCCTTTGCTATACATTTTGATGAAAGGCTCTTTATCGTCTATGGATTCTTCATTAGAGTGAGTCTTCTCTTTCCTTTTCCTTTTTATGAGGGGCTCATCATTAGAATTATCTTCGTTAGAGGATCACAACCTACTTCTTTCTTTTGGTTTTGGGCTTCCTTTTGTAGATGTCTGGAGGGACGTATGGAAGTTCTATTGGAATTTTCCTTTCATGCGCCTTAGCTAGAGCAACATAAGCTGTTATGACTAATGACCTCAAAATGATCATGCTTAGTGATTATTAGGAAGTCCTTGATCTGATCAAAATGCTTTGGGGGTAGCTCTAGATGCTATTTTGGGTTTAACCATGTTGTCATTGGGGAACAACTTCATAACAACCAAGTCATTTGCATTGAAGGATGCCTGAGTGACAACTTCCAGATCCTCAACCATGTTCAAGTTCTTCAGCAAAGGAATAACTTGCCCTTGATAAATTAGCTCAAGAATCACACTTTCAAAAGGAATCCACCCCTTGGGCTTCTTCCCATCCCTTGAGTCATAATGCAATCCTTGATATATCTAAACAAGATCAAAGGTAGGGTTATGTTATCATTCTTGTCCAGATGGTACATTATGAACTTTTGGTCCCAATTGATATAGTTAGCAGAGTTGTCTTTGAGCTCGGGGTGATTGTAGCCTGGAGGATTTTGTTCCATATTTTGACTTTGTTGTGGAGGTTGAACACGTTGAGTGACTTGGAGGTTCTTGGAGCATAAAAAATCCAATTAAAATAGAGAAAGAACAAATAAATCTATGAAATGTCACGAACACAAAATAACACAAAAACTATATATCTTAAAACTGGTCAAGTTTTTTTTGGCATAAATCATGTATCATCCTCGTGCAATTGCAGAGACTAATCCCTTGAGCCTCGTGGGACCCAAATGGGTGACAAACTCTCTCTAAGAGTTTTAACGTTGCTGCATGCCCAAAGTTGGATTTGACTCGGGACCTTCGTTAAACTAGAAAAGACACGTGTCATCTCATATAAACGTTATTGGGTAAACTGACTAAGTCTTAGTCCCAATAAATTTTATTTATATTTTTCTGATATTAAATGACTTAAAAATTAAACAAATTAAATTTTGCTATGAAACTAGTCATTACAATATTTAAAGTTGTTGTGAATTGATTCACAACTAGCTTGGATCAATTGACAAAGAAGTATTTTAGAAACCTATTGTACCATAATGAATGCATATTTTATTAATTAAAGAAAATATATTAAAAAACACAATTAATATATTATTAAGTTTGAATTAAAAAAAATTGAAAATTAGATAAATCATACAAAATTGATTTCTTCCAATTCTCATGAATTAAACATGATTGTTGGAGTCATGCATTTCAATCACAACACAACACTGCCAACTAAATGGACGAACCACCAATATTATTGGCAAGTAATACATATTTTTCTCATTCTTAACGTATTGAATATGACTTTTTGGGTCATGTCTTTGAATCATAAATACTAGCACTACAATTATTTTTTGTCAACTTTTGAACAACTCTCTCTTTCTCTCTCATACCGTCATTGCGTTCATACACTTCTATTCATTTTTGTCTATTGTTTTTTATCAATAAAAGAGAAAAGAACAACGACTTTTCAAAAGTTGTCAAAATATGATTGTACGGATTTTGCGACTCCTTTACATACCATTATTCTAAGGCAATACTTTGACACTAGTTGTGAACTCAAAAAAGAATAGTGAGAACAAAAAAATAGCCGAGTAATTTGGCTATTGTCAATTTAACATGGTAACATAGAGAGCATGTGATCGATGACTGTGTTCCGTTAGAAGCAAGCAAAATACAATAATACAAAGGTGACGTTTCAATGTATGGATGGGCTAAATTCATAGTCTTTGATGAGCATGAAATGTAGCTTCGTGAGTCGTTATCAAAGTTGCATCACATCACATGCACATGGTAGCCGGTTTTGAGTGTTGACGAATCAAAGAAGGTTCCTTTTAATATGCACAACCTTGACGGTGCTCACAATACCAAATCTGTTTGAGTTTCAAACTACTTGATGCTAAACATGCATGTGTTCTGTTTGGCTGTCCACACCCTCTAACTTGATCATAGATTTTTTTTTTTTTAAGAATTAGGTATCTCTATGTGAAATAGTAGAGAATAATCATCATTGATATCATACTAGATGATACAGTTAATTTAACGATACATTTTAGAACTGGATTCAAACTCAAAATCATAAGAGATGTAAATTTACCATCTATTCTATATTTGATTATAGAATATAATATATAATAGTTGAACATAAATAATTAGGTGCATCAATTTGACATAAGCAAAACCCCTTTCTTTAGGCACGGTAGGTGAGGGCGTGAAAAGGACCACCACCACTATACCATGTGGAATGAATATAAACAATCCTTCAATCATTGACCTTAATTTCTAAGTGCGTATGTTAATTAGCTTCCTTTAGGGAAATCATATTTTTAACAACAAAAATAAAATATTTTTCCATAAGTAATAAGTTTCTCTAAATATGCCATAAATACATGTTGATTATGAAATACATATTTAGATACCAACCCTTCCGCTGTTCTACAAATATGTCATTCTACGGAAGAACCAATTTAGTCCATTTCAATGACACACTAAAATGTATAATTGGTTTAGTTTCATTTTTAAAAATGAGAAAAGAAGTGGTCAAACAATATACATTGAACTTTCTATTAAAAAAGAAAGACCTTCAATTTGAAAATTAATTATATACTACACTCTTTATTATTGATCCAATAATATACATGTGGCCAAGAATATAGACAAGGATATACACATGCATAAGTAAGCATAACCAATAAAAAGTAACCAAAAGGAGAGATTATTCATAGCCAAAGTAATAATAAACGAATCATCCATTATATTCATGAATATTCATAAGAAAAGAATAAAGCAAAACAACACACATCTTCTATCCAAATTGACACAAAAAATTATTTTATTAATGTATTGATTCAGCTCAAATGGCAGTGTTACAAACTTACAATACATATTACAATATTTTTTTCTACACATCTCTATCTCCTCCATCAATTTTTCACATATAGCTCCAAGTGAATTTTTATTCTATAATAATAACAACAACAATAACAACAAAATGTACAATTCAAATATCGTGGTAGAAAATAAGAATACGTGTAAAATGAAACATTACTAAACAGAGTAATATACCAGAAGCAGAGAAGAACAGAGGAAGGAGTGAAACACAATAATATACTCAACACCGTTGACTATCAAACACTGACAGTGCATCGTTGAACAATCTGATACTTAACAGCGCCGCTATCACCGACGCTAATACCGTTACTTCTTGGACCAAACGTGATAAAAGCAGGACAACGAACAAAAATATGGTAATGACCAGAAATAAAAGCACCAACCTTCCACCTAACCCTACCGTCAAATTTAACGACAACAAGAACGTTACCGTTATCCTGGTCTTGGCTAAGAGCAACAGAGTTATATGGAGCTACCGGAACGTTTGTTCCGTAAACAAACGGCGACCAAACATCAACCTCTTTGTGACCTTGATACGACGGAGGTATGGCGGTTCTGTAAGTAATTTGTTGGCTCCGGTAAGTGACGTAAGAATCAAGACGATCGTAGTAGATACCGATCTTATCGTTGGGATTACGTGATGAAACTGTAACTTGGAAATTTGAGGTTAAGAAATTTGGAACTGTGGCGTTGAAAGCGTAAACAGTGACATCTTGGAGAATGAAAGAAGGTTTAGAAGGTTTTAAGACAGCCCAGATGATTAGGATTGTTACTAGGACGATGAAGAGGAAGATGATGATTCCCCAGAAGATTTTTCTGAAACGTTTGTGTTTCTTTCCTTTGTGGTGGTTGCACTCTTTTACCGACATGGTTTTGAGGTTAAGGTTGTTGTTTAGTGGAATTTGGAGAAAATGAGGTTTCAAGTATTTGAGAGAGGAGTGAAAAATGGTAGCTAGAGAGTGGTTTTTGTTAGGAAAATTTAGAAGGTGGGAGATGGGTTGGAAGTTTATCGCTTTCAAGGTGTTATAGTTTATTTAGAAATAATAGTGATGATGATGTGTTTGAAAAATATTATATATATTATTAGCATGAATATGTTAGCTGGTTGAGGCTAATTTGTATGACATGTAAAAGTTTTTTGGACAGTCAAATATATGTATTTTTTATTTCATATCCTATCTTCTTTCTTTTTATTACTCCAGCTTAGTTAAAATGTGATGTCATTTTCATATCAAATTCAGCTAAAGTATAAAAGTAAAATGAGATTATTGTTAATTCCATCATTACTCATTACTACATTAGCTCCTGCACTATGATATCATTTGATATGTACCCTGTTTTTTCACCTTGGATAATGGATAAATTAAGCAAGTATGGATGTGAGGAACACGTGTCGGGTGTGCAGGTTATAGTTGCAAGCTCCAATGTCTATTGGATAGCGTGTTTTAGAATTGCCACTTGATGATTGGGGGTGGTTCAATATTTCAGTAGAGTCATTAATTAGGACGACTACATGTGGGAGTTAACCAGTGTTAGATGAAAATAGGCCATTAGTACCGAATTTGAAAGAAGGGTCTTGCGAATTGCTTAAAAAATTTATGAAGAAATTTTGTCATGAAAATACAAGTTCAAAATTTATAAAAGTCGTAACTACATAATTTTTAGGAGAATGCTAACCAGTCTCTCAAGGGTATTTGTTAAGCATCCAAAACAAGTAAATTTTCATGAAAAAGTTAAGTAATCATTGTATTGCTTGATTAAAAATAAAATGTTATATTTCCAAGACAAAATTTTTATTTGGAGATTCTTTAATCATTGCCTTGAGGCTGAGGGCACTGATTAACAATGTCCTAATTTTTAATGTAGAAATTACTATTTTTGGATATTTAAACAATACTTAAGGGCACTTGTTAGCATTTTCTTTGAAACGATAATATCGACAAGAATTCAAATTTATGAAATTTTTCCTAATTTATATATATCTTTTTTTTTTTAAATATTAACCCCAAAACACTTGTTAAAAAAAACTAATATAGATATTTTGTATTAGAAAGTGGTGAAAAGTGCAATGTTCAACTCTATGAAAGTCAAAAAAATATTGTTTTTAATGAAAGAAAAGTTTATATTTTTTGCTTTCTTAACTAGAGCTTGAGGGCTAGTAGATAGTGTGAAGCTTTTGTCTTGTATGTGATTGGTGCCATGTTCGAACAGAAAATCTCAATGTTGCTTTCAACCAAGAAAGTTCGCGAAAAAGGGAGATTATGTTTTAAGGTTTATTTGTGTCTATTCACTTTCGTTGAATCAAGCTTGGGTCCATTTTTCTGTATTAAATTTGGTATATCTATGTTGCTCACTTGAAAAACTTCACTATTTGTGTCGGGATGGACATTCATTGTTGTGAATTTCGGATTCAAGTCACACCAATAAATTTAGATGTGTTAAGCAAGTATCAATGACAATCAATAACTAAAATACTCTTAAACACAACAACATGTTTAGCTCTAATTTAACAATCAATGTGGTAAAGAAAAACTACAATTGAATCAAATATATAAGATTTTAAGGCATATCACAATATATATGATAGGAAAAATAAACATTAATATTTTATTAATATTGGAAAACAATTTATAAGTTTGAGACTTTTCTTTTCCCTGTAAAGTAACTTTCTTTTTTGACAAAGAGGGTACTATTTTAGACCTTTAAACAATATACTCATTTACATTTTCCTGTAATAATTTGTTACTATGAGTAAGTAGATGGTGGTAATTCTTAATTGAAGTCTTCCACACAAAATTACTAGACAACCGTGAATTCCACCCCAACCGTGCATGTATTCTACCCAAACTCGCAATCTTCCATAGTACTCGTCCATTTCAATGATAGCATTGATTTCATTAATGTTTATGCTTGCCATTGTCAACAAAGGACTGCTTTACGTTTTGTAAAATTAATCAATTTTACAAAGGTACGAAAAGGCACAGATCACAGATGTTGATTGGGGTAGAACATTCATAAATAAATGGAAAATGTTGATAAGTGTTTTTACATAACTTCATTTGTTTTAGAAATCAAAATAGGTAATTTTTACTTAAAAGTTGTATATTTATTAATTTGGCTTATATTTCTCAATTAAAAATTACTTTAGAACACTGAAGACTTAAAAATTTATAATTTAAAATAAAAATGAAATTAACACTTGTTGCTCTTAAAAACAATGATATTTAAACATGTCAAATTTCTTAAACAATTCATTTTCTATTCCAACAGATTAATCTATTACACCATCATCTCTATTTCTTTTACTCTTTAAAAAAAAAAACTCTACTTCTTCCACTCTCAAGATGTACACTAGGTGCATGAATTTCTAAGTAACATTTTTCCTCAGAAAAAAATCACGTTTGGATATCCAATTTGGAAAAGAACGTGATATATAACGACACATTATACTAGGTCCCATTTAACATGACAGAAGAGCTCCCAACTCAGCAACACCGACCATATTTTGGTTTATTTTAACTTGGTTTGAAAATAGAATAATACTGTTACTCCACTCCACTAGGTGTTGGCAACACCAAACCCTGGACTAAGGCCTAAAATATAGTTTAGTGTTATTAAGTGCCTAATTACAGTGGCTATGGTTTTGGTGATATTCATTGGTTCCCGTCAAACTGTAGTTTAACCGTGTTGAGGGCCTAAATATAACTCCTTTGGTTTGATCAATATTTAAGTGTAACTCAATGAAGAAAAATAAGCCGAAGTAGAAAAGAGACCAAATTGATTGTATAGTTTTTTTCCTCTTTCCTACCTTATTTGGTTTAGTAAAAAAAAATCGAGAAGAAAAGAGAGAGAGGAAAAGAAGAAGGTACTTTCTTCGATTGAAAGATACAAGCCAAAATCTCTTGTCTTGATTTCACAAAGAAATTTGATTCAAAAGATGTTTAAAAATACCAATCTTTTGTGACACTTTCATTTGTGGATACTCTACCTGCTCTCACTCTGTCTCCAATTGACGTACACATTTACATGCCAGATGAAGCCTTTAGTTTACTAATTAATGTTGCATGTTGTCGTCAAAAAACAGCTCAAATAGTAAAAGTTGCAAAGACAATTAATATTTTGGTTACATGTTCAAACCAACAATATTTCTTATCTTCGTATTTAGGACTTTGAAGTATCTCCTTTCAAAGTAGTTACACGTTCCATCCTCCTTAATATCAATTTTGATGAACTATTTGACGTCTAAAAAAAAATATTAACACAAAAACAAAAGATTTATCTTAGGTCTTCTTCATTATTTTTATTAGTCATTTTCAAAGATCGAGATATATGTATAATTATTGCTTTGTTAAAATTAACCATCCCTAATTTAATTTATTAGTTTTTTTGTATGTATTCCTTAAAAAAAATTGGTATGTATAAAATTTAAAAGGATGGGAAGTAATAATTTTTATTGAGTAGTAGTGATGATGCCTTTTCGTATAATTTAAGCAACTTCAGTGTGATTAACCAGTAGTAGTATTTCTACCGATCATTTCTCCTTTTCATCTAATTAATTAAGAAGCAACTCTTGTAAAAAAAAATAAGGGTAGTGTTAACTTATGCTCTAAGGGCACATGTTAACAAACTCAAAAGAAGAAATATTCTCTAAAATTTTGTGCATTCAATTCATTAAAAAATTAAAATTAAATATAATACACACATTCTAATAAACTATTTTTATATTTGATTCATTAACTTGTGCCCTTAGGACACAAGTTAGCATTTCCTAAAAATAATTAAGAAGCAACTCTATATTTCTCCGTTAAAAGTTCAAAGTATAAAAAGCAAATGTAACCATCTCTACCTATATAAATATTAGTCAACTTTATATCACTTTTAGGAACGGATATATTCAACTTGTTCCCATGCTGTTTCACATATAGTAGTGTCCGAACTTTGAAACATGTGGTTTTTGGTGCAAGAAAAGTATACAATTCATATATTAGTCGTCCATGTTCTTGTTTATATAATAGTATCAATTATCAAGTACGTCTCCCATCAATTATTTGTTTAAGAAAAAGTTTGGGCAGGTAGGTAAATACCGACAAAGAGAAGGTTCTTTTCAGACTAAATGCAGGACATGTCTTTAGAATTTTCAATTATACCCTGTCATAACTTTTAATTATGTACCCTCCCGCAATAGATGACGCATTTGAAAATGTGCAATTTTGACATAACTTACTTTGACCATATTTTTCTACTAATATACAAAGATAAATAATATCATATAAGATGTCGTTAGATTCGTCTCGATGAGTATTTTCAAAATATCAAATTTTCATCATTTTTTTCTAATATATTATTCAAAATATTTAAACTCAAAATTATGCATTGTTATGCGTAATAGGGCCAACTGTTGTATATTAAGGAAGTAATATTTTATTAGATTTATTCTTTGTCCATTTGTGAACCTCAAATATTTGTATATGACCCAGCTAAGAGAGAGGTAGTACGAATATGCGGTAGGAGAGAAATTTGGGGGTAATATAAAGTCCAAATGTGCAAGCGGTGGCCTAGCCAGCCAAAGATACAGCCAACACTGCAAGAGAATTATCCCTTGCATTTGCACTGACTTTGAGGATGGATATTCAGATCCCAATGTTTGTACTTCCAACAAAGAGATGTCTTGGAACTTCATAGACTTCTGAACCACGTTACTTTTACTTTGTACAATTCACAAACTAGAGTTTGGAGATATTTATTTGAAAGGTGATGTTAACCGGTGCTCTCACACTAGTTAAACAATTAAAAATGGAAAGAGAAAACAAAATCAGTATTAAAAATAATATTTTTTTTTTAAGTTTCAAAAAGTAAAATACATAATTTTTGAAAAAACATTTCATTTTATAATTATTTAATCAATATTTCAAAAGCACCGGTTAACATTTCCCTTATAATTTAATAAAACAGTGTAAGATTTTTAATAAGATTTGCATTTATAGATTCTTCATCAAGTTTAGTTTGGTCATTAACCTAAAACCCATCAATTGGGTCACCTTCCCAAAGATTTCAAAATCAAATATCCAATGAAATATCACCAATAGATGCATTAAAGCAAGCTAAAGAAGACTATGATCTAAAGTCATCTACTGTTAGATCATTAGTTTTGTGTGTATAAATAAAGAGCTTCTTTTATTAAAGACTAATTCTACTTTTTTTGTTTGATGTTGGATTATGTAGTAAAATTTAGGAGTAACATGGGGTAATGTTGGCGTTGCTCTTTCTCAAGCTCATTTGGTCATCCATCTAAAACCAATTTACTGGGTCATTAACCCAAAACCCATCAATTAGGTTCTAAAGACTTCAAAATCAAACTTCTATGAAAAATTACCAATAGAAATATCAAAACAGATTGTGATATCCCAATCCGCTCAAACTTTTCAAGAACAATGCTTAGTTAGTCTCTCCAACAAGATTTGGGCATATATTGTGGATGAGGAAGAGGAACAAGAATATTAATCAAGTTTATTAAGTTTTTAAATTTATTAGTTAATTAAGCGAATTCTACCTTCCAAAATTTCCATCGCTGGTAGTTGGTAATTAAGTTTCTTTCCATAATATCAAATCAAATGTATTCTAATAGTAGTTTTTAGCATCATTAGCCTAACTTTTTATCGTTAGAGGAAATGAAATTATTATATCATCACAAATGATATTTTCGCTCAATTGAATTAATATTTCTAAAAACAATACTAATATTTTTTGCCACTCACATTAATATGGACCGCTCCAATCAAATTGGAGGCATGTTTTAATATTAAAAATAAGCCTTTAATAAAAATAAAATTATAACATTTAAAAAAAGTTTTTTTTTAGAGAAACATTTTAAAAAAAAAGTTATTCTCTATTTAAATTGTAAATAACGAAGCAGAAACTCATTGTATGTCTATTTGTGTTTTATTTTTGCTGGTGGATGCATGCAAGTTAGGTTGGGTCTATTATCTTGTCCATTTATCTTTTCTTTTGTGAGATAAGAAGTTTTTGGTTTGAGCCTCAAATTAACAAAAAATTGGAAAGTTACTTAGTTACGGAAGAAATTGCTAAAAAGAATGGTACACGTATAGTTAACTATAATTTAGTGGTTCAATCATTTCTTAAGTTGGTTATAAACGAATTAAAAAGTTATTAGACCGTTTTAAAAAGTGTTTAACGGTAGTTAACTACAGTTGAAAAATCCGAACTGTAGTTAACTATTGTTGGACCCATTTTTTAGCAATTTCTCCCGTGAGAAAAGTAACTTTAACAATTTTGAAGCCCCTATGAGTTGGAGGTCCACGTCTGTAGAGCTGAATGCTCCTTACCTTGGTCACCGTAACACTAGTACAACATATTTGATATTCTTGAAGGAAAGTTTGACCAGTAATCTTACCTAGTTTGAGAGTTTTGTTGCCCAATCTACATTTAAAATATCCTTAAATCAAAATAATTTAATAGAATTGAGTCTTCATGGTTCACCATGGACAAGAAAAGTTCCAATATTCAAATATCATTTATAAATATACTTATACCATTCCAACAAGGAGGACTCAAATTTTAAAGAGTTAGGATCTATTAGGTACCTGTATTTATGAGATTTTTTTTAGGTCTTATAAGACCCAAGGTCTCACTTAAGACCTTCAATCTTAAGTGGAATTATAAATAAATGATGTATACATGTAAGACTCATTTAAATACCAAAAAATGGATGTCTCCATTGCGATGCCTATACATGTCAACTACTAATATAATCATATTTGCAATAGATTCAAACCCAAAAACCTCTTGAGATATGAGCTGAATGAATTATTACCAACTACACTTACCTTGGGTGTTTTGTGTGAATTGTTTCTATGAACATTGTTAGCATTAGAGGAATTTAATTATTTAATTTTTTTTAGGAAATTAATAAAAAAGTTGAAACTACAGGGAATAACATGCTTACAGTAGTACAGAAGTTTTTTTTTTTTTTTTTTTAAAAGCTAAACTAACCTCTCAAATTGGTACCAGAGAGAATCGAACTTGAGACTTTGAGGAAGAGCACACTCCCAGGTCCCAAGCCAATACCACTAGGCCAACCTAAATGGGTTCAACAGTACAGAAGATTTGCTACACGAACTTTTGCGGTTTCTATGCAAACAGAATTGCTTAAATTGTTTTTGTTTCATCTTTATGTCAGACTCCAACTCTTGTTTAGACCTCATATGTGGACTACGAATTATGAAATGATTGAAAAAAATGCTTTAATTTGTTTATTTTTATCTTCCATCCATTTTTCCATGTCTGCTGGCTAATTTGCAATTATGTTAAAGGCTGAAAATGAATTACCTGTTACAGTTATGCAAGAAAGGTAATGCAATGAAGGGCCTCTAATCACTGTTTTTTGTTTCTCTATATATCAAATGAACGAGACTAATCGGTATTTATTTTTCTCTTTATCTCTCATCGGTGAGTTTTGACTTCTTCAATAATTTCATGATTTCTTGGTACTGAACTCAATTTTTTAGGTTGTTTTCTTACTTTTGCTTAATCTGTTCTGATACAAGTTTGAGGTAAGTTTGTTCTAATTTTTACAACTCTTACTTAAGTACCAATTTCGGTGCCACATGAGGTCACATTGAACGGTTAAACCTTTTCATTTAGTGTTATAGTTTTTTCAATTCATCATAGCCATATGGGAAACAAATTCATCAGACAAGAGCCTCTCTTATAGTTTGTTCAAACACTACCTTTTTCTCTTTAGTCAACATATTCATCAGACAAGAGCCTGTATTCGCCAAATCAACACTGTCTTACTAAGTTCATCAACAATTAACCCAGTGCTGAAGTCCAAACTTTTTGTGTTTTATATATATTCAACACTTTTTTTTTGGTACAAATATATATTCAACACTTTATTTCATCACTTTCTCTCTTTTCTTATCACATCACCGACGTATCAGGACCCTACCCTTTTTTACTTCCATATATTGTCTAACCCTTTTCTTCTATCATTGCGTCTCATTTCAAGGACCTTGTGGGAATTGGAGTGCAAAAATGGACAAAAAGTTCGACTAGCAACAGGATGGTATTGAGCGAAAAGTTCCTGACATGTATCAAAGCTTTCTGATCGCCGCAGTTAGCTGGAGCAAGAGAGCGTGAAACTATTTTCTTTTTCTTCTTGGTCACTCCATAAACTAACTTTGGTTTCTTTGCACCAATTTGAGACTCACAAATTTTTTCAAAATCTGAAGATGGTGCCCTGGTGGAGATAACATTAGATTGCCCCTTTTGCTCGACAAAAGAGGAAGTAGGGTAAATGAGCTGCCTGGCAGAACGATGGTTGAAGGTTGCGTGGCATGGACGCTTGGTGCGGGCACGACAAGGCACAGGGAAGTAAATCCATGTGGGCTTTTCACCGGAGCAAGAACTACTACTTTCAATGACATAAAGCTAACCTGCTATATGGAATTGATTGTGCATAGAGTCCTCCTTGGTGACATATGATGATGAATATGTTGCTCCACTTTCTTCATTGCAAGACTCTCCTCACAATATGAATCCTCCACAAAACTGGGCACCCATTCCAGTGAAAGAATGTCTTGATCAACAAAATTGGATACCCATTGCAATGAAATAATGTCTCTGTACTGTAATAATAAAAACAAGGCATTGATTAAAATCACATTTTTATTAAAGGGACAAAACTTAGGTTCACATTTTTAAGCAGTGCTTTTACTAGTTAGTTCTATGATGCATAGTACCATTAATATGATCTATGAGTGATATAAGTTTACATCATGCATAATTTTAGTTTTTATCATTTGGTCAAAAAATCGGTGCTGTTTAGGGTGGGAGACCACATTAGGTCTCCTACCGTGAGAGACTCTTTTTTTTTTTTTTATGACAATTTAAATGACTTTTTTTATAGGTGAATACATTCTTTTACCTAGTATAGGAGGTAAAAAAAAATGTATAAATAATTCTTATAATAATTTCATATACGTTTTGCTTATAATAATTTCACTCTTCTTTTATTTGAGCTAATAATTTTTTTCAAAAATTATTTTGCTTATAATAATTTCACTCTTCCTTTTATTTGAGCTAATAATTTTTTTCAAAAATTATTTAATTGTGTTTTTTTCATTATGCGTATATCATCCTAATGTAATAACAAACTACACATACCCTTTAAAAAAAACTACACTTATACGCTCTAAAAAAATTACAATTTTTTTTATAAAAAAAAACATACAGTTATTTTTAAATTCTATAAAAAAAATTATCTTATTTTTTAACTCTACACATTTAATTCTATTAAGAAAACCACACATCTATAAAAAAATTCACATAACTTAATTGAATAAATTTATTTTATTTTTTTGCAAAATCATTTAGTTTTGTCTTTTGTTTATTACTTACATTTGCTTACGCTTTAACAATTTATTATCCATCCAAATTTCTCCAACATATAATTATTAATTAATAATACCAAGCTAATGGGTTACATGACCTGCAAATCAAAGCCATTCAAAAGATTCCAAATACATTCAATGGTTCACATCTATTTTGCAAACAAACAAACAAAAAAAGTTCAAGTCTCCTACGGTAGGAGACCTAAAGAGGTCTCCCACCGTAGCCTTTGCCCAAAAAATCATATCATCGAATTAAATGAGATTTAGTGGACCTTATAGATCTAATTGTGAAAACAAGATTTATCTAATATGCACAAAACTATTTTAGTTGTGCATATCATACAAATCTTGTTTCTACAACCTCTATTATAATTCAACAAATTATATAACTAATGTTCACTACAATGGGATGATTCAGCTCACCAATGAGATGATTTTATTCTCTCACTAGTTTACTTGATTTGAGGAGATAAGAATTTTGTATGTGTTGGATCTGATCTTCAAATCTCTTTACCTTTGAGCTTTTTTATTTTTTTTCTTCCTGTGATTGGTTATTATTTCTCCAGGCGTGATTGATCTGACTAAACACTTCCATCTCTTTAATTTTGGCCGGAAAGAAAGTGATGTTGACTAGGATGAAAAAGGGGAAGGAATTTTTTTTTTGTGGGTTATCTCTCATTAGTAGAAAATTTTCAGGGTTTTTTTGTATGAATATGCATGAAGGTAAAGAAGAGGACATATGGTAGAAAATTTGGTTTGGGTTTTGAATCTAAGAAAGTGATTTTTGGGTTGTTGTTTTTAGATTTTTGTTCTTCTGGGTTTTTGTGAAGGTTAGATGAAGACCGTGTTAAAGATGATGAAGAAATAGAAGGAGGAAGATGAAGAAAATGAAAGAAAAATTACGTGTTGGTGGTTTACTATTAGATTCAATGGTCTTGAATGATCCAAGGGTCTATATTTTAAAATGATCAAAGGGTTAAAATTAAATAAATTAATAAAGTCTATGGTGGATCATCTACAATGTTGGTCCACCATAGACATTTTGGGTGTTAAAATTAACAGAGCGGGACCAAATTGGGTTACAAAGATGAAATTAAGGAACCAGAGCATAACGTTAATAAGTTATGAGACCAAAATAAAAACAACAAATAAGTTAAGGGACCAAATATGCAATTTAGCTATTTTTAAAAAAATCATTTATTGAAAGAAAAAGATGTTACACCAAAACACTTTTTTTAAATAAGGTAAAATAAGGTTCATTTGTAGTGTCCAACCTATTGTTGTGTATTGTGTCTCCTATGTTGTGAATTGTTTATGTATTAATGGGATATAACTAATTTTTTAATTGGTAATTTAAATAATATAATAAAAATGATAAATAGTTTAAATGAAAGGTAAAAAGCAAAGAAATTTTTCTTTTATATTTTGTTATATCAACCAATGATGAGTGGTTTAGGGACAATTTTTAAACCCAAATCACTTATCCAATCGTTTTTCTCCTTCACTTTTATTTAAAGGGAAATGTTAACGAGTGCCCCGGGACACTTGTTAAGGGTCTTAAATAGTAATTTTTATAAAAAATATGTGTATTCAATACATTGAAAATTGAACTATTCTTTCCTAATTTTGAATGCTTAAAGAGTGCCCCATGGGCACTCGTTACACAAGACCCTTTTTTTCGTGGTTTCGTTGTGTTAATGTGTCGTTGTTTTGTTCATAGTCTTTATGCGGCGTTGTTTGTCTTTCCCGTCTTGTTCGGGTGTTTGGTTGGTTCAGATTGTGAGATCAAATTTGATCTAGGGCAAATTTAATCAATGACTTTGAAGTCGAGAACATTGCAGAGCTAGAGACATGAGTATTATAATGAATATAGTCATATTTGTAGACTTTTGTGTTTTGCCGTTTTATGTTATTAACATGAATGTTGTGATCTTTTTCTTTAAAACATCAAATGTTGTGATCTTGTTTGTAGATTTTTGTCTTTAGAGAATTATATTGTATCGATTTACTTTATTAATATGAAGGAATATCATTTATTTTTAGTCAAAAAAAATAAAGATAAATCTCCCCTCAAACAAAAAGAAAGGTAAAATTCTTATAAAAAATAATAAATATAATTTGTTAAAGTTTTATTTTTGACGGAATTTGATAGAGTAATATTTTTGTTGTTTTGTTTCTTCAATTTGCAGTGTGAAATAAGGCACATGTAGAGTTCATAATTTTCATGAAATGATCTTTTTTATTTCTTCAATTTGCAGTATATGAAATAAAGCAAATGTTATAGTTCATAATTTTCATGAAATGAACATAAATTAAAACATTGAACATGCACACTCCACCCATAACCCATTATTACATCATTCACATGCTACACTACCCAATAATTCCCAAGTAACGTTGTTAATGTTGGACGACGGAATTCCAAAGTTCAAAGGTTTGCATGTAACCTTCAAGTGATATTCACTCGGATGAAACAACCCATCCATCTTAATCAAAGTATTCACCACCACCCCAAATTGCACAAATCCACGAACTCTTCCATCAGTAATACCAATAGTAACCCTATTATCCACAAAATCATCTAGAACTTCGATTTGTACTCGTAACATGGTCTTGCTATGTGTTGGTTGGTGAAAAGGTGCGAGACGAGTGTTTCCTAGAACACCATATTCATATTCATCACCACCGTAAAAGACACCGGCAGCAACAGCGTCGTATGTGATGTCGAGTTTTTTGTTAGGGTTTGAGACAATGAGTGTGATGTCCCATTTTGCATTGAGACCGGAGCCGTTGAAATTGAATGAGGTAAGTGAAGCTGAATTGACATTGAACTCAGGGATACGGGGTTTGAGAACGAAATAGCCGATCAAGGAGATTAAGCCAAAGAGAGCTACAATGGCGGTTATGACAGAGATGAAGCCGCAGAGGAAGGATCTTACAACAGCCGGGGGTTCTTGGTATGTGAAGATGGTTGCTGGTGCTTGATAGAATGTGGTGGGGTATGAAGAGGGTGGTGGAGGAGGAGATGAATAGGGGTATGAAGCACCACCGGAGTAACCGCCAGGGGGTGGATTCTGTGGAGGTGGGTAGGAGGTGTTGTTCTTTTTGTCGTTGTTGGATGTTGCCATTGGGTTAAAGACAAAGCGTTTAAGAGAGTGTTAGGGTATGACTTATGAGAAAGTTTATTAAGGTTTAAGAGATAGGGAAAGAGAAACAAATGAATAGATAAGAGAAATTGGTAAAGACGTACCACAGATATTGTGTTCTTTTAATTGATTAGTATACCAAGAGGGGAAAGTTTAGAACGCGTATTAGCGTATATACACACTTTAATCAAGAAAAGAAAAAAGAAAGTAAAGGATTAAAGGAGAAAAAGGAAAATAAAATAGTGTCATACGTTATTATCTACTTAAAATAATAAATCCAAAAAAGGGTGTTACTTGAAAGTTTTCAATTTGACCCCTGATCAAGTCCACATTCCCTTTGGATCTTGTTTGAAGCCTGAGAACTAAAGATAGATGTCTCCATGGAAAGACCAAGAAGGTGAATATTGTTTATAAATTAGGTATTGTTTGCTTTGAGTTATATGAGTCTTTACCATTTTACTTTAGTAGAAGACTAATTGGTGGATAAGGGGTCAATAAATGAGTATCACTTTTCCTTAAAAAAATGAGTGTAAGTTTTGTTTATAAAACTATTTTTAATAAGTTCTAAGAGTTGTAAGTTTTTTTTTACCAAAACATCTCTCAAATTATTAGTATTTTAAAATTATGTCGATGAAAATCAAACAGTTAATAAATTTCATTTATTACTCCGTCCAAAGAAATTTATTTAGTTTTGTCAAAAAAAAATTCCTTTAGTAAAATTATTCCTTTTTCTTCATTTATTTATGATTCTCTTCAATTTGTAAAAAAAAATTATTATATAATTTTTATTAAATGAAGTAAGATTTTTTAATAAAGGAAAATTAATTTATCTAGAAAAACTCATATTTCTCAAAATAAAACATATATATCTTTTTCAAAATAAAATTTTAAATGGAATTATTTTGAAACCAGTGACCGTTCTTTTTTAAGACTTTCTTTCTTAACAATTTCTTATTCCGGTTCCTTGCTAAAATGTTTCAAACGGAGGAAAATATAAAAGGTACACTACATATAGAAACAATTGTACAAATATAGCAGTTTAATTTCTTTTTAAGTGTGAAAGGATTAATTATAAAGAAATTTATATGGAACATTGCTGGTTATTAATTTCGATTGCTTAAGGACAAAGGTTTAAAAAAACTCTTACCAATATTATATGGATCATAGTTTTAAAAACTAGATCTATCATCAACTCGGTAAGGGTGTTGGGTTTTTCTCTGGGTCAATAGTCGACTCAGTGGGTCACTGGTCGAATCATAAGAAAAAATCAGATTAAATCGGTTGACTCGGTTGTATCACTCGATCTCTATAAACAAATCTCGTATTAAATTGGATGCTTTTTTCTCTAAAAAATTAACATTATAGATTAGCCTTTCAAAAGAGTAATATTAATGGGTCCGTGTGAAGTTAGGGCCGGATCTTATAATCAAGGTTCTAATGATAAACCGAGTAATTGGATTGAAGTGATTAATAAATTTTATTAAGAACAATTTTTTAAGAAAATATGAGTTTAATTTTTGGATGAAACAATTTGTTATCAGATTTTACTTATATTTTGACCGAACCACGTATTATTTGAGTCTTTTTTTTTCTTCGAGAGAACTGAATATTAACACCCAAAATAAATTCCGATGTCAAATTTTGTAGATTGGAAAATGTTAATTTGATGGAAGTACACTATAAAAAGTTATTTGTCATTTAAGTTCTCCAACCGGAAAACTCTCATTCTTGATTTTATCACTACCTACTTTATTTATCGATTAGTGAATTATTATCAAATCTCGTGGGTTTTTTTAGAGACAAGCTAAAGTAACAACCCATAAGCCATAACTTAGCTAGGGCAATTATACTATGGTTAATTCTCAAATTTTAGAGTTGATGTTATATTACATTGTTGATGCTATCGTTAATTTTTTTTTTTTATGTTCGGGATTCAAACCTCAAACTTTGCATATATTATGCATTATCCATTTATCTTTACCAACTGAGTTAAGTTCACGGGATCTATTGTTAATGATATGAGATATTTAAGTTTGCTTTTGTCGAAAGAAAAAAAAACTCATTCTTAATGTTTATTACATTAACAAAATAAAATTCAATATAAAGTGTATTTATTTAAACTTTAATCGTTTAACCAATTATGTACTGTTTTTTTTATGTCTTAATTGCACTTTTAGTCTTCGTAATTTTCTACACCGTTGAATTTTTTTGAGAAAACAATATTTTTAGTGTTTTTCATTTTTTATTAAGGTTTTATTTATTTTTGTAAAATGCTAATGATATGTTTTTAAGAAGATTTTTTTTAATGATATGAAAAATAATACACCCTCTGGTCACTATTATAAGCAAAAATTAACATTTTACATTCATTTATTAAATGATGTATGTGGTCTATATTAAAAACTATATATATCATTAATTGAATGAATCTAAATTGTAAATTTTTTCTTATAATAGTGACCGGAGGAAACAAGATTTAATCGACATATGCATTGTCACACCATCTTGCGACTTGTTAGTTAATTATTCGATAATTTCTAGAATTCAGTTGTGAAGAACACTTTCATTTTTTTAATATAACAGTAGAAAATCACATACTTGATTTTTTTTTTTTTTAAGGAAAACCAAAGACAAACTAAAATAACATTAACTACTTACTAAACTCACCTGGGTTGGTTTGATGGTATTGATTCAAGAACTTAAAGTGTACTCCTCAAAGTCTCAAATTTGATTCTCTTTGTTGTTAATTTAGTTGAGCTAGTTTGACTTCTTAAAAAAACATATGTAGTCTAGTCTTGAAAATGCTTTTAACTTCTTTTTTTAAAAACGTGTAGTCTAGTCTTGAAAACACTTTTAACTTTTTTTTTAAATTTATTATGAGTATTGTAATTAAATACATAGAAATTAGGTGGAAATTATAAAAATTGATTAATTTTTTTATTTAACACCTTAAATATTTCATTTAGCATATGGAACATGATTAAGAAAAATATTTTTTTATATATTTTGTTTGTTTTAATGAAATAATTCAACCCCAAACAAATATTTAAAAGTTATTTCAAGAGTTACAAAAAGAATATTTAGACTTCTTTTAGTCTTTTTTTTTATATGGATATACTTAATTATATATAACTTTATTTTCTTATTGTTTGATAATTTTTATCATTATTTAGGTAAAATAATAATAATTTTTTCCCCTAAAAATTTAGTTTACTATATTAATTATACTAAATAAGACTTTTTTACTTTTTATACGGCAAGGGGCATAAAAATCCAATTCTCGTTGGAGGTGGGGATGATAATACAAATTCCAGCTCAAATGAAAAACAAGTACAATTTTTTTCCAGATATTCGATGTCCCGAGTGGTGAGCTAAAACTCACCTCACCCGCCACATTGCCATACCTAATCATACCAAATTGATAAATAAGAGAAAATAGAGTGATCAAGACAAAATTTGATGTTTTTTGTTTTCTTTCAATACTCATAATATGAGACATTTTAACAAGAAGCAAATTTCAACAGTTCTTCATCGCTAAATATAAGACTCATACCCAAATATATTAATTAATTTTATTAAATCACCATAGTTTAAAGACAGTGAATAAATCAACAAGCACCCTCCCCCCAATACATAACATCATATCTCACATTTTACAGGATGCTGTAAAACCCAAGTAGGAGTGTTGGACGGGATAAAGTTCAGAGGGGAGCACGTAACCTGCAAAGCCCTATCCTTCGGCTGAAACAAACCCTTGCGCTTGATAACAGCATTAAACACAACTCCAAATTTCACCGATCCACGAAACCGTTCGTCGGTAATGCCTTTGACGATTGCGTTACCGACGAGCTTATCGACAACCTCAACATGGACTCCAAATATAGTTCTACTCTTTTTTGGTTGGTAGAAAGGTTGAATATGAGGCTTGGCTAGAAGACCGAATTGATCTTTTTTTTCGCCGTAAAAGACACCAACAGAAACGGCGTCGTAGGTGATATCGAGTTTTTTGTTAGGGTTTGAGGCAATGAATGTGATGTCCCATTTTGCAGTGAGGTACTGCTGGTTGCTGGTGACACTGAGGGAGGTGAGTTGAGCTGTGTCGACTAGGATTTCGGGGTAGCGGGGTTTGAAAATGAAATACATGATCAAGATGATCACGCCAAGGGATACTACAATGGCGGTCATGATGGAGAGGATGAGGCATAGACAGGAGTTCACGGCGGAGCGCTGCTGCTGTGGTTGGTACATGTTGGCGTAACTGGATATTGAGGGTGAGTGATGTTGTTTGCTTTGATATAGTTAGATTTATGAGAGGGAGAAGTAGGAGGTAGAGCACTATGATGCAATGCTGTAAATGAAGAGAAAGGGAGTGTATAAATAATAGAAATTGAGGAGAGTTGGGACATTTTGATTTTGTTTTTAAGCTAAAAAATTTATTAAATATATAATATAAAAATTGCTTGTTTAAAAAGATAATATAAAAATTAGGGGATGTAAATCTAATATAGAAAAAGAAAAATTAAAAGACTCCTCAAGTATCCCCGTGAGCTTAACTCAGTTGGTAGGGATTTTGCATATTATATGCGGGGGCCAGGGTTCGAACCCTGGACACTCCACTTCTTCACAATTTAATTGTGTGAGCTCTAGCCACTAGACTACTTGACCAAAAAAAAAAAAGACTCATCATGTTTCCGAGGTTTTTTCTAACATTTTCTCTATAATACTTGTTATCTTTTAAAATCAATGTGAGTCTACACTTTTAAAAGACCTATGGTATAACTCATATTAGTTTCATCCAATAAAGGTGTGATTGTTAAAGTGGATTTTGAAAAAAGAATGTTAACACTTCTCGATAATTATCATCTTCAACATGTTACGAAATTACACTCGTATCATATGATTATTAAAAAAAAAAACCAAAAACCAAACAGATACAATTTGAAGGGGAAAAAATAAAAATTGTTTTCATTTTTTTCTCAGAATTCTAACGAGTGTCCTTAGGAGATCCTAAAAGCAGTAAATTTGTATAAAAATGATATAATTATTGTATTTACAAAAATACCAACTTATATTTTCTAGACAAAATTTTTTTAATAAATTTCTTAATTAATGTCTTTAGGATACTCACTAGCGAAACAATTTTTCTTGAAGTTAAGGAATTAAGCTCTTGAATATTGTGGAAAAACTCTTGTTGGATGAGGGAACTACCGGTGAAAACTTTGGGTTAATATCTTGTAACCCAAAAATAAAGTGTCCAAATAGAGTAGTGTGAAACAATTAATTGCATTATAAATTTGTGTATCACGTATGCCATGGTAATTCTAATCTCGATTCCTTAAGAGCTAAGATGCAAACTCTTGACAAGGATGAAATATCCTGCTTCTTTATTGAAATGTCAATGGGAGCAGAAAATAAAATGGTGTAACTTAAGGTAATGTTACTTTTTCTTTTTGAATGGTTAATTCATTCTTACTTACTTTTTGTCCTCCAACGCTATATATGTAAAATTATGTCTTTTAGGAAAAGCATATTCAAATGAGATTTTCTACTAGTGTCTTTTTGGAAAAGCATATTCAAATGAGATTTTCTATATTTGAATAAAGCAATTAGGAATTTCATAAAAAAAAATAAAAATAGATAACGTGATTAAAATAAATCTACCTGAACATCTTTATTTTCCTCTTTTGAGGGAATTAAGGAATCTCAATAAATTAAACTGATAAAGAAGTTGAGAGTTTTGTTTGCGTTAGCATGATATTGGTACAAAGTTTTCACCGTCATTTAATAGTGACTAATCTTTGTTGGAGACTTCTGAGACACATAAGTTGAATTTTCCCAACCAAATTTTTTCTATATGATTGAACGATAAATCAAATCTCTGACCATATACTTAAGGGGCTCAAGTCTCTTACCACTTGGACCAATCTATTTTTTGCGAGAAGTTGAGAGTTCTACAAGATATGATATAGGATATTCTTTAAGGTTTTGACTTAATTTCTTGCGTGATAAAATTATTAACTTTTTATTCAATTTTTTATTTTTTAAATTTATAATTTTTAAAAAATATATATATGTAATTGTTTTACAAATGGAACCTTGGCATTTAAATATGCTATACATATTTAAGCTATCATGTTTGTTATTCGGTGCGATTAAAGTACATGATATAATATTGTTTATCATGCTTGTATCCTATCATTATTGTAATACTCATACTAAACGTATCTAGAAAGTTTAGCATGTGCATTATCTTTAGTACTAGATACATTAAAATTTACAACATAAATTCTACGAATGAATATTTTATACAACAACACGCGTTCGTACAATCAACAATA
>Ga0315914_1002794_pt1 | contig 26654 bp, 13 predicted proteins | sample MpolenodulesMG_FD_203920 | JGI IMG/M metagenome (GOLD analysis project Ga0315914, IMG submission 203920) | Medicago polymorpha root nodule microbial communities from Los Angeles, California, United States - elongated nodules | ecosystem: Host-associated > Plants > Roots > Nodule | place: USA...
TTATTTTGCCGTTTGGCTTTTCACTTTAAAACCTTTTTCAAAACTAATAAAAAACACAAAAACGAATCAAACGTCAATTTCTACCCCAAACTACGAGGTTTTGATCCCTCACGGGTACGTAGGCAAAGGACACTGGTCCTTCCAAATCAATAAAATTGTAGATAAATAGGTCACTTTTCCTTATCACTTTAAAGTCATTTTTTTTCAAAAAAACAAGCAAGTTTATAGCACAATTAATTAAATAAAATCAAGAGGTTCCCATAGAATACTATGGATATTTAGGGTGCTAACACCTTCCCTAAATATAACTAACCCCCGAACCCAAAATCTTTTCAAAGGGGTGTTTCGAACTTTTTTCCCCTTTTCTCTTAAAAATTAAACGTTCAGTCGTAAAATAAAATAGTGAGTCAAGCGCTAATCAAATAGCCTTGATCTCCGAAAAATGGCGCGACACTTATGCTTCAGCACCATAACAAAGTGGTAACAATAGCATATTAAAGTGGTTTCAATATTAAAGAGTGTTCTTAGTACCATATTTGAGGTTGTAAATCTCGAACGGTTTTCTATAGTGCAGTAGTTAACCGCACAGTTGTAACTAGACTTATTTATCCTGAAGATGACATGGTTGATAGTCTGTGTTGCGCAATTTTGAGCAGTGCCACGAAACATGTTAAAGATAGCGACCTGGTCGTGACTTAATTTAGTAACAACTTCGGTGGATGAAAATTATTTTTCAAAATAGATTTGGAAATCCAAAATATAACAGTTTGAAAATTAAAAAAACAAGAGTGACTCACCAAATTCTGGAAGGAATAATCAGTTATCTCTATCCTTCTAGTTTGTTAGGAATTATGTTGGATTATTATTGTAGAAGCATATTTTGACAGCTATATATAAGTTTGTACTTTTCCCTTGAGAATTTATCAAAAAAAATATTTCAGCTTCTCTTCTATTAATTATTAGGAAGTTATCCATCATCTCATCCTCCTTGATACAAATTGTTGACACATGTCCTTTTCTCAAAGAAACAGTGAATATATGTGTTTGTATTGGTTGTATAATAGATGGTATGGTTGTAAAAACTAATTAAGACTATGAGCTCGGTAGTATGACTTATTTGAACTTATCTTATAGCATATGTTTAACGAGATTGTTTGGAAGAATTTATAAAAACAATTTATTACAATTTTCATACGCTTTGTTCAAAAAAAATTTATAAATTCTTCTATATAGTTTACAAAAACACATTATAACAATTAAAAAAATGATTAAACATTATTTTCTCTTTTGCTACAAAAATAGCTTATGCATAAGCACTTCTTATGATAAGTGCTTGTGCTATAAGCTGAAAATAAGTTGTTTATCCAAACAAGCCCTGTATTGAGAATTGAATATCACAAATTCTAGGATAAGTTGTTTTCTTTCAAATGCAATAGACATTATACGACAAATGAAGCATGTTTAGGAAATACGCCAACTATATTACCCATCAATAGAAGGAGTGTAAATAACAAATTTTCTTTAAAAAATTCTCAAATAGAACTCGTTTTCCATTTTTTTTAATCTCCCATCGTTTTGTTTTATAAAAAAACTCGGTATTTAATCTCCCCCTCGTTATCCCTCAGTTCCAATAAGATTTAATCTAAAGTTTCATTAAAAACCCACTTATTAAAATATGTAACTTTCTTCAAAAATAAAATGCAATAATGGAAATATATATATATTGCGACTTTAGCTATAAAAAAAAAAAAAAAAAACTCATCATAATTTCTCATTGGCCATAGTACGTTGAAGAGTGGTGACGATTAGCAAGATCGTTTTAAATTGAAGAAGATTTTGATTGATGTATTTTTATTTGAAAACACTATTCATTTTATTTTTTAAAATTATGTTAATGCTAACACAATCACAACTAATGCATATCATATTTTCTGTTTCGGATCTAGTCTGTAAAGTGAGGGTGGACCATGTTGAGGACGGTGATGGTGGCCCTACTTCGACTCGGTTTGATAGATTCATTACAACCTTGTCCTTTTCTGTTTACGAACAGCTACAACCGTGTCTTTACTATGACTAGTAGCATAACATATTTTATATAGATTTACCCGTAAAAGACGGTGTTGAGAATAGTTTTTAAGGGAACTTATATTATGAAAAATAACATTCATGGAAGAAATGATGTAAAACTTTAAACAATTTGTATTGATTAGAGTAGAATATTGCAAATAAATAAAGTTAACATTGTAATATAATGGTTTTGTCAATTCGTTTATCCATCTAATCAGGTGATTACGTCTATATATAGGTATCACTAAGTACCGACTACTATTATTTCATTAACACTAACTAATACTTAACTCTATATATCCAATAATTTATATTTACCTCACTCTAAGACACTAGAAACTCGAACCAAAAACGAGTCTAATACTTGCGTTTTAACAATAATAACAAATTAAATATTATAAAAAGAATTAATTTAAAGATGAATATTACGTTATGGAAAGAGATATTTTCACAAAGAGGTATGAATGGATGGAAGGGTTTGAAGTCTACTATCTAGGCATGGCAACAAAATCCATATCAGTGGTTACCCATCCGAACCAAACCCAATTTGATCGGTTTTCCCCATTTTGACTGGGTTTGAGTTTTCCCCAATTTCGAAACACGGATATGGGACGGGTAATGGGTATATAGGTACCCACCCCGAACCCATACACAACCCCGTCTCAAATGCAAAAAATTATTTTACGTTGATATGTCATGTTATTTTGTTTTATAATTGCCGTGTTATAAAAAATACCATTGACATTTAAAGGAGCAACTAAATCAATTGATCTAACAAATTTTAAAGTGATCATATTGTTGAATAATGCATTACAAAATTTCTCTAGGGATTGCAAAAAAACTTCTATTTTTTATTATAAAAAATTATTCAATGCGGGGATGGGGCGGGGATACCCGAACCCGTCGGGGACGACGATAGGGTTCAATTTCTCATCCCCGTTGGATATGGGTAGTGTGACGGATGAGTATATGAGAATCGGGTATGGAGACGGAAAATGTAAAACCCGTCCCACGCCCGCCCCATTACCATGTCTACTATCGTTTGCTACTTTGAAAGATTAACAAATTATTAATTACCTTTGACATTTGCAGCGAAAGACACAACCTTTTTTTAAGGGTTTTAAAGACTTTGTAAACAGTCATCCACTCTACTACTATCGTGTAAACATGCTTGCAATCTTATTTCTGTTATCACTATAATGTCATAACAAATTTTATATATTCACGTAATAAAAAAGAAACTGTGATCACATTTGCATTTGAAGATGAATCAAACATCATAGCAAGGTAATAATTTTCACATAAAGGAATGAATGGATAGAAGAGCTCAAAGTCTAACTCCCTTCTTTGACACTTTAAGAGATTAAAAAAATTCTCAATTACCCTTTTCATTTGAAGACAAATAGAATACACAGAAACACACACGTTATGCCTTGATTGTAGGCCATAATAAATGTATATTCTTTTGACAGCTACACCTATAGTTTCCCTTTGGAAATTTTATATGTGGAATAATTGTATTAGATGGAGAAGTTGGAGAATGTTGTTACCACGACAACAATATAGCAAACAAAGTAGGTGACACTTTCTAGACATATATTATAGAATGTTAGAAAAATTATAAAACTTTTCAATTACATTTATTTAAGGTCTTGTTAAAAAAAAAATTAGAGAAGATATCATGAAACTTTTTTAAAAAACATTTTAAAAAGAGATTGAAGGGTTCCTTTAAAATGGACTAATTATTTACAAAATATACTATTTTACTACCTTTAAAAAAAAAACTATTTTACTAAAGATAGTAGAGGGTCCTCCATTAAACTTATTTTTAGGTTCATATTAGAGGAAATTTATATTGAATACATTAAAAGATTATAAAATATTTCCTATAAAAACTGTGTTATTGTTTGATATGTTTCCATATATACATTCTAAATTTTTGTAAATAAATTAATTTTTATCTTCTCTCTCTTATAATTAAAAAGGAAAGACTATTATCAATTCTGATTCCAGCCACAAAATTGAAAATATACATGTACCAATTAAATAAGTACATTATTTCTAGTTAATTTTCATTTTTTTTTTCTCTATAATAATTGAAAAGGAAAAACTATCATTATCAATTCTGATTCTTGCCAGCTACTCCTACATAGTAAAATTGAAAATATACCAATTAGTCTATTAGTCTATATGTACCAATTAGCCATTTTAGAAGGCAACAATTGAGTTAAGTTTTCTCCAATATTTCAAACCAATCTATATATCATCATTGCATCTCAGAAATGTATCTCTAATAAAACTTCATTGAAATTTGAAATCCATCTATTTTTTTGATCAAAAGCATAAGTTTCTCACTTGAAAAAAATATGAAGTTTGGGAAAGAATTTGTTTCACAAATTGTACCAGAATGGCAAGAAGTATACATGAATTACAACTCTCTCAAATCTATTCTGAAAGGCATTTCAAAGTTCAAAGAGAAAAATGATTCAGAAGCACCAATGGCATCAACACCAAAAGGATCATTGAAGAGAAGGTTAACTCTTTATAGAACTTTTAGTGGTCTTAATGGTAAACAAAGAAGATCTTCAAGTAAGAATGAGGATGAAGTAATACTTGTTCGTTCCGAAGGAGGTGATGATTCAAAAGGGTGGTATCAAACCATGTTTTTAAGGCCTTCTGAAGAGGGAGCAGAAAGAGAACTTTTATTTTTCAAGAAACTTGATTTTGAGTTTAATAAAGTTAATGCATTTTATAAGAAGATGATGAAGGAAGTTGTTGATGAAGCTGAGGAGTTAAGTAAACAAATGAACTTTCTTATTGCTTTTAGAATAAAGGTTGATAAGGTTGGATTTGGAAATGTTGATAGCAATGAAATTTCATCTTTAACATCCTTTATGCATCAAGTAGATGATGCTGAACATGGTAAGGCATTGTCATATTCTGTTTTTTTTTAATCTACATGAGCATGCATCTTAAGAATTCTACGCAATTCATGGTATTATTCTGAAAAATACAGACACCGGACACGACACTGACATCAGTGTCGTTTTAAATTGCTGTTTCGGTTAGGTTGCAAACCTTTATTCCTTCATATTGTGGTATAATGAGGAAAAACGTGGCCTAGTCAATTGAATTTGCGGTTGCAATGCATTGTGGAGACTTCAAAATCCGCAATATTACTGCTGCTTGCCGCAAATACGGTTGATGACTGCAATTTAAAATCATGCTGGTAATAATTTTAGAAAATGAGACTATTTGAAGGAAAACATACGTGTCAGTGTGGTATTGGTGTCATATAGTGACACGAACCGGGAATGTCACTCATTGATATGAAGTGATATTTCAGAAATGAATTATAATACTAGTTGCTGTTTGAGGAGTTGTTGCAATCTAAGGATTCTGATATCATTTTTGAAGGTCATTCACATGTACACATGGATGTGATTCATGAAGTTGAGATGAGCAATGAAAGTCATTTTAATGATGAAGAAGGAGATTATGTGTCACAAACCAATTCCAAGTCTTCCATAGAGGGATTTAAACCAGCTTCTCTGGAGATCCTTGATCATGTGAAGATCAATGTGACCACTCCAGAAACTCCTGTATCAACCATAAAAGGGCTTCTCTTAAGTTCGAAATCTGACCAAACATTTAGCAAGAAAGAACTTAGGAAAGCAGATGAGCAACTTAGCACAGCCTTAAAGGAATTCTATCATAAGCTTAGGCTTCTAAAAAGATACAGGTGACACGGCTTCTTCCTTCGCTTTTTAACTTAGGGACTATTTGGATTGACTTATATGAGCAATTGAGCTTATCTACTAGTATATGTACTTGTGAGACTGTTTAAGAGTGCTTATGGAAACAACTTATGGCATGTCTTTTGCTTATTCAATCAAACAGAACCTTAATAGTGATTTGATTATCTTCTGCAAGGCTAATATTTATGTTTGATTGATTGCAGCTTCTTAAATTTGTTAGCATTCTCAAAAATCATGAAGAAGTATGATAAGGTATCCTTTATAATTTGAATGATAATCTTTTTGGTTTCAATTTTCTACGTTTGGTTTTATCTAACGAATCAATCGTTACAGGTCAGTTCAAGGAATGCATCAAAAGATTACTTAAAGATGGTGGATAGTTCTTATGTTGGAAGCTCAGATGAGGTTCAATCTTAACTTACATGATATTAACTTATATTTTCATTTAATCTATAGTTTTCTTCCAAACCTAAAATGCTGCATACTCCATCATGTATTGTAAAGGTTAATAGGCTCATGGAAAGGGTGGAACATGCCTTCATTAAGCACTTTGCAAATGGGAATCATAGAAAAGGAATGAACACATTGCGACCGACTGCGAAGAGGGAACGGCATCGAAAAACATTCTTATTAGGTAAGGTCATAAACAATTGGTTAATTTTTTAATAATCTCAGACATGGATTTAAACTGCGATTGCTTTACGCTGCAAACCTTTATGTTGGGGTCAAATGTGGTCAAAACTATTGTTGTGATGTCGTTGCGGACGCAATATTGCAGTCGCAATTACAGTTGTGGAATGCAATTTAAAATCACGAGCAAATCATAAAGTGCATTTATACTATGGTGAAAGTCGGTTAATCTTTTAAACATGTGTGAAGTTTTTTATTCATTGATCATTTGATTTTTCAGGACTATTAACTGGCTGCTCAATTGCTCACATTGTAGCACTAATTATACTCATACATGCAAGAGATATTCTATATAGTGAAGGCAGAACTAAATATATGGAGAACATATTTCCACTCTACAGGTAAGTTCGAAACGTTCGTTTGAATTTTATCATGCAGTTACACGATTGTATTTATGCACATATTTGCATACATGATAAAACCTATGAAGCACTGACACAAACACGAATAATAATTTGATTAAACCGACGAAATGAATGTAATTCACATGCATGTGTCAGATACCAGACACACCTTAAATAAAACGTGTGAGTGATGCACGTAGAGCAGACTAAAATTTTTATTTTACTATAAAAATGAAGTTGTCGGATGGAATTCATTGGTTTTTAGACTACTTGACATCATACGTGCCTTCAATCTAAAGTATCGATTCATGCAGTCTCTTCGGATATATCGTCTTGCATATGATCATCTATTCTGCAAATACATACTTCTGGCGGCGTTTTAAAATCAACTATCCATTTATATTTGGATTCAAGGAAGGAACAGAGTTAGGTTATAGAGAAGTATTTCTTCTAAGCTCTGGCCTCGCAGTACTCGCATTGGCTGCTGTTCTCTCAAACTTAGATATGGAGATGGATCAAAGAACAAAAAGTTTCTCAGCATTTACAGAATCAGTGCCTTTAGGCCTTGTCATTGTAAGTTGTAAAAGTATATCTGTTTCAAATTTAAATAATCTTCTGTATTTTCTTACTGATATACTTGAGGAAATAAAAAGTATGCCTATAAAGGGGTTGAACTCATTTAATGAGCTTCAGTTAAGGTCTAATTGTTTTGGAAAATTCGAGTTAGAATCCTGACCGGAACAACCCTTTGCTAGACCTTACATACCTCCTGACTGAACTCCGGATTACCAGGATCCCCTTTCCCTAGGAAACAAAGGGTTTATGAACAAAAAATTGTTGGAAAAATTCATGTATTAGTATATTGATCATTGTGTATAGCCAACGTCTGTATGGATCGACTTAGTTGAGCTTATCTGCTTGTAGAAACACTTATGAGAGAACTAATAAGTCGACTTATGCTTATATTGAAAGCGGTTTGACTTTATTTTATCCTTGGTTATAGAAATAGCTTATACACAAATTATTTATCCAAACAGTATACTTGTATGCTAATAAATTTGTATTACAGGTTGTGCTTGTCATAACATTTTATCCCTTCAATATCATATATAAATCCAGCCGCTTCTTCCTTGTTAAATGTGCATTTCGTGCTATTTGTGCTCCTCTCTACAAGGTAAATAAAATGAAAATTTCAAACTTTTTCTCAAAACTTAATTGGAAGTACTAATTTGATTAATGTTTCTGTTTTCAGGTCAATTTTCCTGATAATTTCTTGGCAGATCAGCTTACCAGCCAGGTTTAAAACTTTACATTATACTAACTTTCAATATTAGTGGGACTTGATGTATAACATTGTTTTAAAACCAGACCGAACTGGTTGGTTCAACTGGTTAAACTAGGGAACGTCCAATTCGTTAGTTTAATTCTGATCATTTTGTAGTCGGGTTGAATGTGTTCAACCGCGATTTAAGTTTACAATGTTTTCAAACCAGACCGAACTCGTTGGTTCAACTGGTTTTCATTCTATTTATTTTTAACACTTTTGTGTTTAGGTGCAAGCATTTAGAAGTTTGGAATTCTATGTTTGCTATTATTTCTGGGGGGATTTCAAGACTAGATCAAACAAGTGCAGTGAAAGTGATATCTATAAAGCATTTTATTTAATTGTAGCTATTATTCCATTCTGGATCCGCTTTCTTCAGGTATGCCTGTCATTTAAGGATCTTTAGTCTTCAAATTTATTTATTTTTTTGCCTAAAAGAACTTTGACTAACTCAAGTTTTTGGTCCTCCAAATTTTAAATTAAATGTATCACTTTTTCCCTACCGATGCATTTTGATGATATGATAAGTATTATGCTTATGTTTTAACTCAACTGATGATGGAATTTGAGTTCTCTCCTTTCAAGGATAGCGCGCATTCATGCAACCAGCACATCAATGTTTGTTGAATCGAGACCAGATGGTCCAAATTTTAATGCCGATTTTGATATATTTTTTTAATTTAAAATACCAAGTTTGAAATTTTTATCGTCAGATCTCAATCCAACAATCAACGATGTGCTGACTACCTGAATTTGTCCAATTCTTGATGATGTGAAACTACCTGATATAGTTCATCCATTTATAATCTTTCCTATTAACATTACTGAATCTAACATAAAGCTTATCATTTTAAGTGCCTTAGAAGATTATTAATTGAAGATAGAAATACAATGCATGGACTCAATGGACTAAAATACATCTCAACAGTAGTTGCACTTATAATGAGGACTACAAATGAGTTTCACAAAGGAATGGTTTGGAAAATTCTTGCTGCAAGTTCTTCAAGCATTGCAACAATTGTTAATACTTATTGGGATATTGTCATTGATTGGGGTTTGCTTAGAAGGAACTCAAGAAATCCATGGTTAAGAGATAAACTCTCTGTACCATACAAAAGTGTATATTTTGTTGCTATGGTAAGTTATTTTGTTGCAAATATGTTGCTCTTGTCTATTTATTTTTTATCGGCAAATGTTTATATATCAATTTTTAGGCTTAAATGCATTTTGGTCCACTTAACTTCTGAAATGCGATTTCAATCCCCCATTTCTAAATCGGGTATTTTGGTCCCCCAATTTCTAAACCTAACTAGAACCTTGTTACAACATTTTGTTTTCCAGTTTCATGTATCAATATGTGAACATGTTTCAATGAAATCCACTGTTTCAAGTCTAAATTAGTATTATAAAAAATCGTCAGATGTAATTCCGCGTCATAAAAGATAAGCCAAAAATTGGATTACGAGAAAGAGAAATCCTAAAGCTTATGAATCTATTTAAATAGAGGGAGTAAAAGTGCATCAAAGCCTAAGTGTTATATTAGTATTTTGTTTTGAACCCTAATCCTTTGGTGTTGTGATTAATGATTATCATTGAATGGTTTTTTAGGTGTTGAATGTTATACTTAGGCTTGCTTGGATGCAATCTGTTTTAGGCATTAAGGAAGCTCCTTTTCTTCATAGAACAGCTTTGACTGCTCTTGTAGCTTGCTTGGAGATCCTTCGTCGCGGCATTTGGAACTTTTTTAGGTATTTTTTAAACTAATTCAATATCCTTTTTAGAATTTCAATTGGCCGAACTCCGTGACCAATCCCTTGTGTTCTTGTCTGTTTTTATTTTATATGCTATCTTTAAAACTAAATTTTCAATTCTAACAGTTTCATATTGTTCTCGTCTATTAAATACGATTCTTGACAGTCCGATTATGAGATTCCTCTCTTTCTCTAATTTTCCTCGCACAATAAATAATACAATTCATCTCAAAAAAGAAAATATAACTAGGAAAATTTATGACAACTAGTATAACTATATAAACATATGTTATAGATAAGCTTTCAATTCATGGCATTATAATTGTTGGTATCTCAAAATCTGTTACTAGTCTTTTTAACAGTTTCTTGCAGCATTCTGTCTGTTACAGTCTGTTATATTCTGTTAACTAGGAAATAATTATTGCTACAATTGGTTAATATAATATATTAGGAATTGATGTTTTGAGTTGAACAGGTTGGAGAATGAGCATTTGAACAATGTTGGAAACTATAGGGCGTTCAAGTCAGTACCTCTTCCTTTCAATTATCAAGTAGATGATGAAGACGGCTCAGATACATAGACAAACATATATAGGTTCAAGAATGGAGTATAGATAGCGTGTATGTGAAGAAATTAAACAGCCTTTCTTAATCAATTAATTTAAGTTGTTTTGATATATAGATATCGGGAAAAACAAAAATTTCACGATGAAAAGCGATGAGGTTGGAAAATAGTATATAAAGAGTGACATTCTTTACCGCAGATTTTGTAAGGAATAGTTAAATTCAAAAAGTTTGAAGGATTAGTATGGAGAGTATTGCAAAGCAAGGCCATAAAGCCATTTTGTGTGTGTACGTGTGTGTGTATATATATGGTTTGTTAACTTAGACAAAAAAAAAAACATGAATAGCAAGTGCGCATCTTTTTATTTGGACAAAAATAAAGAGATGTGAGAACAACACGAAGGGGCCACGTTTTTAGTTAATGTCCCACGTTTTTAGCAATTTTAGAATCACTTTGCTTTGGCATGTTTCCTCACATGAGCTTAGCCCTACCTTCATATCCATATGTTTCTTAAAAAATTAAATTTCAGAAGCTGCAAATTTAAAGAAAGGCCCAAAATGAATCACAAGAAACACTTTTGTGAAAGACTTTAGAGAAGAAAATTAAAACAAAGGTTGGCATATTAAAGAAAGTGTCACTCTCTTATGACTAAAGTATAATTAACATCAGAATAAAAAAAAACAAGAGAAAAACTGGGTTTGGAATTTTGATTTGTAAATTCAAAAACGTGACGTGAATATTGACAGAAAAATCAAAACAAACAAAAAATGATTAAAAAACCACATTGTCTTGTATATCTTCAATTATCTCGTAAGTTGTCCAAAAATAATTGTTTAAATAACAATTCAGGTTCGATTCTTTGCAGTCTCAATTTCAGTGGGTTTGTTTAACTTATTAAAAAAAAATCTTCTTTTGAAAAGAAAAAGTGGTTGAACTCAAGTTATAATTTTTTTTTTTACAAGTATTTTACTGTAGGCTCTTTCCATAACCCTTTTATTCATTGGGGTTTGAATTCTTTCCGTTGAATGATTTCTCAATTTTTTTTTCAAGTGTAATCTCAATCATCAAACATGAAAGAGAAAATGAGAGTTTAATAATCATAAAAAAAGTTGTTAGTGTGTTTTAAAGGTGGAGATTGAAAATGGAAAAAATTTGTAAAATTTGTAAAAATTTGTAATGGAAAAAATTGAAATTGACGTCCAATGAGAATAAAGTATTTTACAATTATTTTTTAAATCCAGTTACAATATAAGATTAAGTAGCAATATGATGAGTAATCATTAGCGGTTGAGTAGCTCAACTGGTTTGAGTTGAGGGTATAAGGAGTTGGAGGAGTCAATGGTTCCCGAGTTCGAACCCTGGAGATTCGAACTAGGGAGATGGAGAATTCGTATTGGAATTTGACCTTTTCACTTAGTTCATTCACACACTTTGATTTTGTTTTCTGTTATGGTTATCAACAGAGAAGAAAACTAAGAAGAAAATAGAGTGAGAACGAGGTTTTTGAATTTCAATGTATCACATAGAGTTATGATATTCTTATTCATATATCAAGTTTTTATACATTTCATGTAAGAGCTACAAGCTCTCAAATTGAGTAACACACAACTCTAACTAACTTCCAACTGTAAAAACAAATTTTTGATGCTTTGTCACTATGTTACTTGCGCAGCAAGTAATCTCACAAACTCTATTATTACATTACTTGTGTCACAAGCAATCACATTATTTTAACTAAGCTAAATTGAAGAATGTCACGAAGTAGGTGATGCTTTCACGACTATTGTAGAAAGTTATGAAAATTATAGAACTTTCCTACTACAGTTAAATAATTTAAAGGGCATATGGTGTAATTTAGCTTACATTTATTATAGGTTCTGTAAAAAAAAAATTAGCTAGTTATTTTTTAGTTACTTCTTGTGTTTCCCATTTTCATTTCCACCAATAAAATAAACACCAGAGAGGAATATAATGAAAGTTTTTTGTTTGAGGGAATATCATGAAAGTTTTTAAAATGTATTGTAAAAAGAGATTGAAGGGTTCATTTAATATAGACTACGAAAATATAGTATAAAGGTATACTACCTCTGTCATTTTTAGTAAAATACTATAGCTCTTTCTTTTTATTTATTTACAAAGTATATTATTTTACTAAAGATAATGGAGGGTCCTCCTTTAGAATTTCTTTTAGGTTCATATTAGAGGAATGCTAAATTGAAGGAATCCTTATTTTTCTCTGAACGTCTTCCTCTTGTCTCCTCAACCTCTTCTTGCTTTGGTGCCTTAGTTTCCAGGTTGTTTTCTCTTCCCATTCCACTTTCTCATGGTTTTCATTCTCTTGCAAATTCAATTTCAACCATCATTAGTTTGATCGATTGCAGCCCGTGAGTATTGAAGCAGTGAATTTGATTGTCCCTAGATGAAATTTAATTCAAAAAATAATAATGAAATCAAAAGAGTATGTTTTATCTCGTAATGATGGCTATTTGTTATCATATGCACTTCAAACACATGATAAGATTGGTTTTGCCGTCAAAAAAAGCTTAGTGGCACAGTTTGTCTGCTTGTCTTCCACTCATGTGTAATTTTCTGTATATATGTATATCAATGAAAACAATGATCATTTTTGGATTATTGTTTATCATGTTCATATCATGTCATGCCTCTACCAACTTCATCTCAAATCATATCTCTATCTTATCCTGACCATCAAATGAACCCTATAATAAATACAAAGGTAAAACTATTATCAATTCTGATTATTGCCACACAAATTGAATTCCAATTAGCCATTTTACAAGGAAACAATTGAGGTGTACTCTCCAATTTTTCAAATCAATCTATATATCATCATTGCATCATAAATGTATCTCTAATTAAACTTCATTGAAATCTATCAAAAAATTTTAAGCACAAGCATAAGTTTCTCACTTGAAGACAAAAAAGATGAAGTTTGGGAAAGAATTTGTGTCACAAATGGTGCCAGAATGGCAAGATGCATACATGAATTACCGCTCTCTCAAATCTATTCTAAAAGAGATGTCAAAGATCAAAAAGAAAAATAAATCAGAAGCACCAACGGCATCAACACCAAAAGGATCATTGAAGAAAAGGTTAACTCTCTATCGATCCTTTAGCGGTCTTAATCAAAAACAAAGAGGATCTTCAAATAAGAATGAGGATGAAGTAATACTTGTTCGTTCAGAACAAGGTTTAGCTTCAAAAGGGTTGTATCAAACCATGTTTTTAAAGCCTTCTGAAGATGGAGCAGAAAGAGATCTTGAGTTTTTCAAGAAACTTGATTTTGAGTTTAATAAAGTTAATGCATTTTATATGAAGATGGTGAAGGAAGTTGTTCATGAAGCTGATGAGTTAAGTGAACAAATGAATTTTCTTATTGCTTTTAGAATAAAGGTTGATAAGGCTGGGTTTGAAAATTTTGATAGCAATGAAATCTCATCTTCAACATCCTTTATGCATCATGAGGATGATGCTAAACATGGTAAGCCATTGTCATGTTCAGTTTTTTTTTTCTTTTTAAATCTATACAATAAGCATGCATCTTAAGAATTCTATGTAATTCATGATGTGATTCTGGAAAGTACAGACACCAAACACGACGCTGAGATTTGTATGGTTTTAAATTGTTTTCTCGGTTATGCTGCGAACCGTTATTCCTTTTTATTGCAGTATAATGTGGAAAAATGTGGCCGAGATAATCCAAATTCCGCTTGCAAGGGCATTGTGGAGACTTAAATATCCACAATATTGATGCCGCCTGGCGCAAACGCGGTACAGTGCTGCAATTTAAAATCTCGGTAATAATTTAAATGAAAGTGATTGAATGAAATCACATGTGTCAGTGTCGTATTGGTGTCATACATAGACATGCACTGGGTACATCACTCGTTAATATGAAGCGATATTTCATAAATGAATTATAATATTAGGTGTTTATTGAGGAGTTGTTGCAATCTAAGGGTTCTAATATCATTTTTCAAGGTCACTCACATCAACACATGGATGTAATTCATGAAGATGAGATGAGCAATGAAAGTCATTTTAATGATGAAAATGGAAATTATGTGTCACAAACCAATTCCAAGACTCCCACAGAGGGATTTAGACCAGCTTTTTTGGATATCCTTGATCATGTGAAGATCAATGTGAACGCACCAGATACTCCTGTATCAACCATAAAAGGGCTTCTCTTAAGTTCAAAATGTGACCAAACATTTAGCAAGAATGAACTCAGGAAAGCAGATGAGCAAATTAGCAAAGCCTTAAAGGCATTCTATAATAAGCTTAGACTTCTAAAAAGATACAGGTGACATGGCTTCTTCCTTCCCTTTTTAACTTATGACAGTTTGAATTGAATTATTTAAGTTTATCTACTAGTATAAGTCCTTGTGAGACTATTTAAGATTATCTTTTACAAGGCTAATCTTTATACTTGATTGGTGTGCAGCTTCTTAAATTTATTGGCAATCTCAAAAATCTTGAAGAAGTATGATAAGGTATCCTTTATGATTTGAATGATAATTTTTTTGGTTGCAATTTGTTTTATCTAACTAATAAACCGTTACAGGTCAGTTCAAGGAATGCAGCAAAAGATTACTTAAAGATGGTGGACAGTTCCTATGTTGGCAGCTCAGATGAGGTTATATTTTATGTAGCATCATACTCTCTTACTTTTTTCAATTAGTTAATCAAAATATTTGTTTCAACTCTAAAATGCTTCATACTCTATCATGTACTGTAAAAGGTTAATAGGCTCATGGAAAGGGTGGAACAAGCCTTCATTAAGCACTTTGCAAATGGGAATCATAGAAAAGGAATGAGAACATTGCGACCGACCGTGAAGAGGGAACTGCATCGGAAAACATTCTTATTAGGTAAGTGCATGAAAAATTGGTTAATTTTTGAATAATCTCATCTGTGGTTTTAAATCGCAATCACTTTATGCTGAGGTAAAATGTGGCCAATATGGTCAAAATTATTGTTGTGACGTTGTTGCAAAGACTTCAAAATCCATAGTATTGTTGTCGCAATTACGGTTGCGGAATGCAATTTAAAACCACGAGAAAATCATAAGGTGCATTTATTCAGTGATGCTAACTAAATTTAAATAAATTCAATCTGTCTCAATATTAGGCTTGGAAAGAATAAACTTTTTTTTTTTGGGTGTTTGGGGTTCGAACCTCAAATCTTGCATATAATATCCATTGTCCTTACCAACTGAGCTAAGCTCATGGGGACTGTAAAGAATAAACTATGTTAAAACTAAATATATTTCAAAGCTCTCAATAATTTACAACCACCGGTCCACTAATGTGTTTATACAGGCTAATGTAACTTAATGGGCAAGACTAATAAACTAATGGGCCCAATATAGATAACCACTAATAATAAGAATTATTACTAATAATAGTCAAAATAAATTATTTACAACACGGGATTATGGGCTATGCTAGTAGAAGATTTATCATCACAATAGAGCCTTGTTGGTTCATCAATCTTTATCCTCAAGTCTTCCAAGATGCTTCTCAGTCATAGTAATTCACATACCCCCTATGCCATTGTCTTGAACTCTACTTCAGCACTAGACCTGGGTGGATACCACACTTTGTTTTACTATTCTAAGTCACAATATTTCCACCTAGCAAAGTGCAATATCCTATAGTCGATCTACTATCCACATTTGATCCGTCATAGTCCGCATCAGTGTATGCTTCAAGTCCAACACTTCCATTCTGTTTGAACAAAATTCCTCTACCTGGGGTTCATATTGCACAATTCAAATTGTGGCTTGTAAATGAATCTCCTTTGGTTGGTACATGAATTGGCTGAATAAGCTTACAATAAAAGCAACATCAAGTCTAGTATGTGATAGGTATACAAGCTTGCCGACTAACCTTTAATACATTTCTTTATCAACTACAACATCTTCTTCATTTCCCAACTTCACATTTGGATCAATTGGTGTGCTTGCAGACTTGCATGATGTCTTGTCAGTCTCTTGTAGAAGATCAGTAATGTATTTGTCGAGATATGAAAATTCCTTTCTTGGAGTGAGCCACTTCAATTCCCAAAAAATACTTTAATTTTCCCAAGGTCATGATCTCAAACTCTTTGGCTAAGTGTTGGCCTAACAGTTTTGGCTCCTCTTCATCATCTCTTGTCACTATAATGTCAGCAACATGGTTACTCCCCCTGTCTTGGAGTGTTTGAGAAGTAAAGTATGGTCTCCTTGGCTTTGTTTGAAGCCCAAACCTACCGTAACTTTAGTGTATCTCCCAAACCATGAACGTGGTGATTGTTTTAGCTCATATAAAGCCTTGTTTAACTTGCACATGGTGTTGACAGTAGTATGTTCACCGTATCCAGGGGGTACATTCATGTAGATCTCTTCTTCAAGTTCTCCATGAAGGAAGACATTTTTCACATCAAATTGGAGCAAATGTATCTGAGTAATCTGCCCCATAATTCTGAGTGAATCATTTGGCTACCAATCTTGCCTTGTATCTCTCAATAGAACCACCAGCCTTGTACTTTACGGTGTATACCCATTTGCACCCTATAGGTTTCTTTCCATTTGGTAAAGGAACCAATTTCCAAGTATTGTTCTTATCAAGTGCCTTCCCATGTCCATGGCTTGTTTCCATTTTCTGTCAGACAATGCCTCAGATAAAAAGGTAGGTATAATGGTAGTGTTTAGGTTGGTTCTTATCAAGTGGCTCCATTTTTCATGTCCATGGCTCCATTTTCCATTTGTCAGACAATGCCTCAGATAAAAAGGTAGGTATAATGATAGATATGGTAAGTATTGTTCTTATCAAGTGCCTCCATTTTCCATGTCCATGGCTCCTTTTTTCCCCAATCTCTATCAGGTGGCTTTTCATTCCCCCACTCTCTACTAGGTGGCTTTCCATTCAATCTCCAGCATTTTTCACGAGTGTGGCGATATTTGTGACAAAAATTACCAAATAATTTTTTACCTTTCTTCTCCACATAGGTTCATTCCCCTTTCTTCTGGTCAACCATCACGATCGAGTTCTTCTCAACTTACATTGACGAGCTTTCCACAACAGGAGGGACTTCCAACATTAGCCCCCTTATACATTTTTTACTCCTCACTATATCCACTACCTCATTAATGCCAGGTACCGTCTTCTGACCTAGAATTTGCACTCTAACTTGGTCATATTTAGGGTTGAGTCCCACCAGAAAATCATAGACTATATCCTGGTCAATATACTCCTCGAGTGTTACTGTATCTTCTAAACATTTGGATTTTATAATCCTATACTGATCTAGCTCCATCCTGAAGGTTTTTAGGTGATTTTCATATTGTGTAACAGTTTTGTTTCCCTGTTTAGCACTCATTATTTTCACCTTTATATCATATATTTGGGCAGCATCTCTTTTAACGATTTCTAGATGTTCTTTGCGGTACCGAGAAACTTGCAATTGAGACTTATTTCTTTGGTCATTGAACTCAATAACCATCACATGATGGAAGAGTCTTCCTCATCCCACTTCTTGAACTTAAGACTTTTCTCTTTGGGAGGATCATCAGTTAAGTGTCCCGCCTTTCCTTTACCTTTAAAAGTGGTTTTCACAAGTTGAGACCACTTCAAATAATTCTTCTCATGTAATCTGTAAGATGAGGTTCTGGTTGGTAATTCTTAAGATTTGTAATCCCCTGTTTCGGTTTTGTTATTGATCCCTTTTTCATCATCAGAGCCAGCCATTGATTACAAAGAGCTAGCAAAAAAATAAAAATATGCGAGTTTCAAATGACCCACGAATCAAAGTGCTCAGTTTGAAAAGTGAACACCCAAAACAAAAAGAGAAAGCAACGATATACAATCTGGAAAAAACGACGTCAAACAGAAGTCCCTAGGGCGGCGCATGGTGATCACGCGCCGAAAGGGTTGTCGGACGGCGGATGCGTGTGTGGGAGCCGACTGAAGCTAAACTTCGGAGTTTGACCGGTTTTGGGCCGGCAATGACGTTGGTGATGGAGGTGCCGTTAAAATTGCGAAGGAAATAGGTGAAACCGGTTATTTTATGGCTGCATGAATAGTGATAGGATGGGTGTTGGGGCTGGTGTAAACTGAGATAGTGAAAAGTCTGCAATTAAGGCAGCAAAAAGGACCACAATTAAGGTGGCTAGGGTTTTAGGAAGAAAAAAAAAAAAGAACCGCAATGAAGGGACTAGGGTGTTTAGGGGGAAGAGAGGCCCTCATGAACGAGAGCTCGTGATACCATGTGAAATCTAAATATATTTTAAGGTTTTGAATAATTTACAACCACTGATGTGTTTATATAGGATAATGTAACTTAATGGGCAAGACTAATAAACTAATGGACCCAATACACATAACCACTACTAATAATAAGATTGACTACTAATAATAGTTAAAATAAATTATTTACAACAAAATATATTTCACTCTGACATTTGATCATTTGATTTCCCAGGACTATTAACTGGCTGCTCAATTGCTCTCATTGTAGCAGTAATTTTACTCGTACATGTAAGAAATATTATGTATAGTGAAGGTAGAACTCAATATATGGAGAACATATTTCCACTTTATAGGTAAGTTAGAAATGTTCGTTTGAATTATCATGCCATTACATGATGGTATTCATTCATATTTTCATACTTGTATGATAGAACTTACGAAGCACCGACACAAACACCAAACATGACACCAACACCAATAATAATTTGATTAAACAAACGAATTGAATGTAATTCATATGCATGTGTCAGACACCAAACACACCTTTAATAAAAAGTGAGGTCTGCACGTACAGACTAAATTTTATTTTACCATACACGCCTTCAAAATAAAGTATCGATTCTACATGATTAATGAACTTCAGTTTTACGCAGTCTCTTTGGATACATCGTCTTGCATATGATCATTTACTCTGTGAATGTATACTTCTGGAGGCGTTTTAAAATCAACTATCCATTTATATTTGGATTCAAGGAAGGAACAGAGTTACGCTATAGAGAAGTACTTCTTCTCAGCTCTGGCCTTGCAGTACTCACATTGAGTGCTGTTCTCTCAAACTTAGATATGGAGATGGATCAAAGAACAAAAAGTTTCTCAGCATTGACAGAATTAGTGCCTTTAGGCCTTGTCATTGTAAGTTGTAAAAGTATATCTATTTCATATTTTAATCATCTTCTGCTGTATTTTATCACTGATATACTTGAGGAAAGAAAAAGTATGCTATAAAGGGGTTGAACTCGTTTAATGAGCTTCAGTTAAGGTCTAATTATTTGGGAAAACCCGAGTTCGAATTCTGACCAGAACAATCCTTGATTAAACTTTACTTACCTTCCGACTGAACTCCGAAGTATCAGGGTTTATTTTCCCGAAGAATTCATGTATTAGCAGGGTCGGCCCAAGACCAAAGCAAGCGAAGCAAGAGCTTTAGCCCCCAAATTTTTGGGCCTTAAAAATAGGCCTCCAATTTAAATAATATATAGACTTGTTCCATGTCATTGACAGAAAGCGATCAACAGCACAATGGTAGAAGGCATCTTTTTGGTAGTTGTAGGTTACAAAATCAACAATCATGTCATTACAAAGTTCACTTTTTGACAGAAATGCTTCATTTATTATTGACAATATTCATTATACGTACTTTTTTTTTTGTTACAGTTCATTATACGTACTTAATAAGTCAAGATTCACTATAATTTTTTTATAATCATCATTATAATTTATAATTATTGTAATTCATCTTCATCATCATTATTGCCTCAAGAAATAAAATTAAATGACTCAACCAAAAAAAAAACTTTATTATTATTTTTAAAAGGCGTCATCTAAATTTTCGCTTTAGGCCTCAACATATGTTGGGCCGGCCCTGTGTATTAGTATATTGGTCTTTGTGTACAGAAAAAGTCTGTTTGGATCAACTTATCTGAGTATATCTGCTAGTATAAACACTTTTGACTTATTTCCATAAGATCTTTAGAATAGGTTAAAGAAACAACTTACAATATGAAAAACGGTTTGACTTTATTTTATCTTTTGTTATAGAAATAGTTATACAGTAGACTTGTTTGCTAATAAATTTGTATTATTACAGGCTGTGCTTCTCATAACATTTTGTCCCTTCAATATCATTTATAAATCAAGCCGCTTCTTCCTTATTAAATGTGCATTTCGTTCTATTTGTGCTCCTCTCTACAAGGTAAACAAAGTTAAAATTTCAAATATTTTCTCAAAACTTAATTGGAAGTACTAGTCTTGATTAATGCTTCTGTTTTCAGGTCCACTTTCCTGATAGTTTCTTGGCAGATCAGCTTACCAGCCAGGTTTTAAACTTCAAACTACACTAAATTTTAATATTAATCACTTGATGTATAACAATGTTTTAAAACCAGAAGGAACTCGTCGGTTTAACTGGTTGAACTAGGAAACAACTAGGTCGCTGGCTAGTTTAATTTCGATCAAACTGTAGTCAGGTTGAACCGGGTTGAATAAGTACAATCTTTCATCTGCGGCTCAAGTAGAGTTGGTTCGACTGGTTTTCATTACTTATCTATTACCGGCGTGCAGATCGACACTCCGTGCATGTCCGTCCGTCATTTTTTATGGCTCTAACGTGTGTAAATTATAAGCAATATATTTTATAAACTTGATTTTTATTAAAATTATGTATATATATTTGTCAAAAATAAATAAATTACATGTATAGATTTTTTTTGACAAAAAATTACATGTATAGATGTTTGTGACCTTTGAATATAGTAACAAATTGTCCCGTGAGCATAGCTTAATTGGTAGGACAATGCATTATTATATGCAGAGGTCGGGGTTCGAACCCCGGACACCCCACTTATTCACCTTGTAAGATGAATTCTAGCCACTAGGCTACCTGACCAAAAAAAAATAATATAGTAACAAACTATGTTTATCTTTTACCAACAATATAACAAATATAATAAAAACTTCTTATATTTTTCAATAATATAATGTTCTCAAATTTGATGTATATATCCTATCAAAAAAAAAATATTCTTTTAAGCCAACACCATCCTTTACTTTTGTGTTTAGGTGCAAGCATTTAGAAGTTTGGAATTCTATGTTTGCCACTTTTTCTGGGGGGATTTCAAGACCAGATCAAACAAGTGCATTGAAAGTGAAATATATAAAACATTTTATTTAATTGTAGCTATTATTCCATTTTGGATCCGTTTTCTTCAGGTATGCATCTTCCAATTTCATTTTGTATCCATGAAGAAAAAAAATAGACATGGAAATAAGAAATGTGATTTTTATAACACAAAATTTCACCTTCATAATAATAAATAAGTTTTCTTTATTATTTGAAGTGTCTTCGAAGACTTATTGAAGATAAAGATAAAATGCATGCACTCAATGGACTAAAATATACCTCAACAGTAGTTGCACTTGCAATGAGGACTACCAATGAGTTTCGCAAAGGAATGGTTTGGAAAATTCTTGCTGCAAGTTCTTCAAGTGTTGCAACAGCTTTCAATACTTATTGGGATATTGTCAATGATTGGGGTTTGTTAAGAAAGCACTCAAGAAATCCATGGTTAAGAGATAAACTCTCTCTGCAAGACAAAAATTTATATTTTGTTGCTATGGTAAGTTTTTATTTTATTGCAAATATGTGTGTTCTCTTCATTATTTAATTTTTATGGGCAAATATTTCAATATTATTTATTAGGCTTAAATGTAATTTTGGTTCTCTTAATTTAACTGAAATGTGATTTCAATCACCTATTTCTAGATCCGGGATTTTAGTCCCTCAATTTCTAAGCCCAACCAACATCCCGTTACAACATTTGTTTTACGGGTGCGTCTATCAAAATGTAAACATGCATGTTTCAATGGAATACATTGTTTGAAGTCTAAATCAGGATTATAAAAATAAAATAAAAAAATCATCAAATGTAATTCCGCGACATAAAAGATAAGCCTAAAATTGGATTGTGTGAAGAAAAAACCCTAAAACTTGTGAAACATGATACTAAAAGCCTGGATTTAGATATGGTAGGAGTAAAATTGTGTTTAAGTTTGAATATTAGTTATTTTTTGAAACCGTTTTTAAGTTTAAATAGAGGGAGAGTAAAAGTGCATCAAAGCCTAAATGTTATATTAGTATTTTGTTTTGAACCCTAATCCTTTGGTGTTGTGATTAATGATTATGATTGAATGGTTTTTTAGGTGATGAATGTTATACTTAGGCTTGCTTGGATGCAATCTGTTTTAGGCATTAAGGAAGCTCCATTCCTTCATAGAACAGCTTTGACTGCTCTTGTAGCTTGCTTGGAGATCATTCGCCGCGGCATGTGGAATTTTTTTAGGTATTTTTTGAACTTATTCAATATCCTTTCTAGAATTTCAATTGGCCAAACTCCGTGATCAATTCCTTGTTTTCTTGTGTTTTATTTTATATGCTATCTTTAAAACTAAATTTGTTATTCTAATAGTATCATATGATTGTTCTCGTATATTAAATATGAGTCTTGATAGTCTGATTACAATGTTCCTCTCGTTTTGCTCGCACAATGAATAAATTTCAATTTACCTCATAAAAAATCCTTCGGTGTTAAATGAATTTATCATACTTCTATAAAAATTAGGTTTAATAACAAATGTTTAAGGTTTTGAAGAATTGATCTCTAAATTTTACTTCGTGTTAAATGAAGTATTTTGAGCTATTTTCTTTGTTAAGAGTTTAATAACTGAATGAATCATCTATCTCCATGGCTGACGCACGCAGAACGGAAGGAAGAATTAGCAAGCACTAAACCTAAAAGATAAACAGATAAGTTGCAAGTGATAAACCTTTCAAAAAGAGGTTTCCAGAATCCACCATAATTGAGAAAAAGTTCTCGATATTTTATTGAATGAAAAACTGTCTCTTACGCTACGAAAGTTTAGTTTAAATAGTAGAGAAATAACAAACCTTAATGGGCCGAAAATAACAAACTGATAACAAAACAGATCAATAATAAAATTGGGCCGAAATAATAAATTACTATAAAAAAAAAATACTACGAAAATCCTCCTACATCAATGGCAAAAATGAATCCTCCCAATTTAGGAAAAATAAATAAATTGCTTTAAATTTTTACTTAATCAATTCCAAGTAAGTGATATTTATGACAAGTAAAGAACAACTTATAGCATCCGCGTGAACTTAACTCATTTGGTAGGGATGTTGCATATTATATGCAGGGGCCGGAGTTTGAACTCAAGATACTCCACTTCTCCACATTTAAAAATGTGTGAGCTCTAGCCACTAGGATACTTGAGGGTCGGGGTTTGAACCCCAGATACCCCACTTCTCCACATTTAAAAATGTGTGAGTTCTACTTAGTAGGATACTTAACCAAACAGATCTTAAAGAGGCTCTAATATCATCTTAGAAATCATGGTTGGATCTAACACAACCCCACAAAACCAATTTGTGAGTTAAGGATTGCCCTCACTTATAAACACATTGTCAAATCATCACTTATCCAACGTGGGACTCTTCACAGAAAATTTATGACAACCAGTTTAACTGTATAAACATTTTTTTTTTAGGGGAACTGTATAAACATATGTTATAAGTAAGTTTTCAATTCATGGAATTATTATTGTTGAAGTGTCTCAAAATCTATTACATGTCTGCTATACTCTTTTACATTCTGTTATTATAGTTTCTTGCAGCATTCTGTTATAGTCTGATATACTCTTTTACATTGATTACTGGAAATAATTATTGCTACAATTGGTTAATATTAAATATTAGGACTTGATTTTTTTACTTGAACAGGTTGGAGAATGAGCATTTTAACAATGTTGGAAACTATAGAGCTTTCAAGTCAGTACCTCTTCCTTTCAATTATCAAGTTGATGATGATGAAGACAGCTCAGATACATAGACAAACATATATAGATTCAAGAATTGAGTAAAATAGGGTGTTTGTGAAGAAATTAAATAGGCAAATTTGTTAGTAATTACAATTGTTCATAACTAATTACAGGCAAATTAGTTTTAAAAAGATAAACTTTATAGGCAAATTAGTCCTTTATGTAGTCCCTAATCGTAAAAGTTTACCTAGAGACTATTTATTAATTCGTAATAATCAAAAACTCATGTGTGATACGTACAACTTTGTGTACAAATTTGCCATTTGAATCTAATTTCTATGCAAAAAAAACAAACTTTTTTGAGGTGATGTAAAAAACAAACTTGTCAGTTGTCATTTTTCTAGCATCAAGATCGAAACGGGACGAAAAACATAACATGAAAACAACAAAAGAAAATTTTGAAGAATGTGAAAGTTTCCAAATGTTATGAAGGTCGGCCGAATAGGACTGTCACTGTCACTGAAGTAAGGGTTTTAGATCCCTAAATTTTTTAAGGTAAATACTACCTATTAAAATTCGTACATTCAACTTTTTAAACGTTAAAATATTATGTTTTTCAATGCAAAATTGTTCTTCTTAGGTTCATTAGCATGACCCATTTTTAAAACTTCATATTAGACCCCAGATTTTTTTTTGCTTTAGATATATTTTTATGTCAATTTGTTTAAATATTTTTGCGTTTAACTAATTGGTGGGTAGTCAAATTCTTTAAAGGTTGCTATTTTATTGGTTATTGTATCTAAATTCTTTTTTTATTCGGATTTCTATTAATATTGTGTTAGTTGATGGAAATATACTAAGACAAGTTTTGTGCAACCAAAATTATTCAAAAGTAATTTATATTTGTGTTAAAATTTAATATAACATTGCTATTTCAAGGTTTAACAATTTCTATGTAATGTGTATATTAAATATTATTCTCAGCATATCTTGTTAAGGTCCCAGACACTTTTCTCGTGTAATGGCTGAGCATTTTTCCTATGGCAAAAAATCTAAATAGACCTTCGAACTTAATGCCCAAGTCTATATTCAAATCAAACATTCTTTTAAAATCTTTATCTCTCCCAAAACTAAACATGTAACTCATATTAAACAAACAATTACATTATCATCTTCTTTCAATCTAATGGAATTTGGCAATAAAGATAAAATGGTTAGTTTTTATTACTATAAAGAAGCTCGAAACACAAAACTATTTTAGGTGTGTAGAATGTAAGATCCTGATATTTTATCATATTTTTATTCTAAATTATATTATCTTTATTTGACTTTAAAATAATTTACCTTTGTGATTTATTGAGTGATAGTATTATTTTTTGTTTTTCTTTCAAATTATATAGACAAAATTCATTATACTAATTATTAAATAGTGTACCCTATAACTATCTATTCCTACTATTATGGTAAAGAAAAATGACTTGGTCTTCATTCAATTGCTTTATGTACTAGTAGTTACCATATTATAGCATCACTTCAGTAGGGTTGCCTTTCATTATTTTCTATGTGTGCACGTGTAGCAAGTCATCCCCATCTTTATCTCATGGTACTATTAAATTAATTAAGTATAATCACCAGCCCAATATTATAGAACAAGAAATGGGACACATATAGGGTAGGATAGCTAGTGCAAAGAAAAAGGAATCTCTATAAGAAAAAAGACAAAACTTAGATACAATTTATGGGTGTTTTTTTTGTATGGTTCTTAGCTAAAAATATAACATTTTTTGGAGATAACAAACTTTGAGAGAATATTACGGATTTAAGGAAATCAGTGTGAATTTAGTTAAAAACCATACGAAAAGCAAGGAATTGTACCTAAGTTTTTTCCTAAGAAAAATACACTCCTATTCCTTACATATAGTGCCACTCATCTAGGAAGGGAGTTAGTGGGAGGTTATTTCACTATTAATAACAATCAGTTATCTTTTTTGTTCTATTCATTCACCTCATCGTACACTTAGAAAAATAGGGAAAAAATTTGAGAAAGAGAACCGCAGAGGGAGTCTCGAAAGAGAAAGAAAAGGGAACTAAGGACCAACAATTAGACTTCATACAAGTAAGACTTTCTTCACTCTTGCTATCATTTCTCATTAATACTTATTGTTAGAGAGTTCAACCCTTTTATGCCCTTGACACCTTTTAGTGTAGTTTATGTAAAAACTTTGAATTGTTAAGGCCATAGTCAAGTTCGAGTTTTTGCTTTGTTCTAAAAGTATTTTCAAAT
>Ga0315914_1002795_pt1 | contig 26654 bp, 15 predicted proteins | sample MpolenodulesMG_FD_203920 | JGI IMG/M metagenome (GOLD analysis project Ga0315914, IMG submission 203920) | Medicago polymorpha root nodule microbial communities from Los Angeles, California, United States - elongated nodules | ecosystem: Host-associated > Plants > Roots > Nodule | place: USA...
ATGTATTATCAATTTTGTAAAAAAAAAAATGTATTATCAATTCAGAATACTCAAAATTACGTTTGGTCGATGCAAAATTAAATAAAGAAAAAATACATTTAAACATTTTGTCAAAAAAAAAATACATTTAAAGATTATTATGAAAATGTGATTAAGTTTCTTTTTTTTTTTGAAGAAAAGTGATTAAGTTTTTTTAACAATAAAAAAGTGACTGAGATAAAATGAGCTTTTCTTCGTACTTGTACAGTTCTGGAATATATAGAGTTAAAAAGTACTTGTGGTCAGTTTCCCTTGCGTCATGCGATCTAATTGACTGATTTCTTGTTGCAGTACAACTTCTTCTGAATCATGGCAGGTGCTATCTACATCTCCCATTTTTCCTATCTTACCCATACCCAAATTGACCAAGAAATTAAATTCGAGTGAAATTGGTCAAATTTTGTTCAGTTCTACACATTGTTAGTTCAATGTTAAAGAGTTTGGCGTTGTCTTTTTTCAAAAATAAATAAATAATGGCTTTACACTGTAATTAGGGTTAATTAAGTTTTTAGTCTCTATAAATATTTACAGTTTTGTTTTTAGTCCTTAAAAAATAAAATCACACTTTTTAGTTCCTATAAAATTTCTCATCAGCATTTTTAGTCCCTATAAATTTTTCCATTAGCACTTTTACTCCGTGTAAAAAAATTTCATCAACAATTTTGGTCCCTAAAATGCTTAAGAAAAATGTCACAAGGACTAAAAAGTGTGATTTTATTTTGTAGGGACTAAAAACAAAACTGTGAATATTTATAAGGACTAAAAACTAATTAACCCTTGTAATTTAAAATAAATTAACTAAATCTTTAATGAGCAATTTACCCCAAAAAAATTTAACTCAATTTTCTATGAAATTATTTTCCTTCATGTTGGTTTACATTTCAAGTTGGTCATACAAACACATTTTTATCATGCATTGTACCTAAAAGAAATATGTAAACACAAAGATGTCATGGTAATGTCGGACACTCAAGATTTTCCCCATTTATCTTCTAAAGAAATTGTCAATAATAAGAATACACTTGGCCATTTACAAAAACTTTGGTTTAAGTTTCATAATCGGATTGCTCATTTTTACTTGTTCAATCTTATTTCTCAGTTTTGCTATATAGTTTTTTTAAGTCTGAAAAGATCATACATTAAATCATACAATCAAAGCACAAGAAATGCTAAGATCGAAAGATCTAATTGGTCGAGTGTTCCATTGAAAGAAATCATAATAAAAACCTTTGACATTGAATTTGTGCCAAAATTTTAACCATGTCAATAAAAGGATAAAACCAACTAATTTCCAATTTTTATGGTGCCATTTACATCAAAAGTTTAGAAATACAAGGAAAATGAGGCCTGATTTATGACCTACACAAAAAATACTAACAAAAGCAAAGGGTCAAGTAAGTCTAAGTATCTAGAATCCCACAATGCTCTATAAAATTCACATCAATCCAAAAGTAAGAACAAAAAAAATTCAAAAATCAAAAGTAGGAATCTAGATAATGATATGAGTGCCTCCTATTATACTGTAGTAAGCTAGCATAAGTCCTGTCCCATATTCCAATATACATACACTCGTCGTCAGGACTTACCGAAACGCCAGAAATTTCGCCAAAGAAATCAATTTCTTGACTCTTCTCATAATTTGCCGTTGTACTATAAACATGCACAAAATCAGCAGGTTCAGCAACGACCATATATTGACCGTCTGAAGAAAACCGAATAGACCGGCTCGCCCCAAGGTTATTCTTGAGAATAGCAATTGGAGATGACACGTTTCTGGCATCCCATACTCTGCATGTCTTATCTTGATTCCCGGTAGCGAATGCTAGTCCATTAGGATGCCATGCAGATGCAAATGAGTAATCTTGATGACCACTCAAAGTGGCGACAGTCTACAATATCAAACAAATTTCAAATATGTTAGTGGGGAGCTTCTTCGACATAGGATTTTGCTTAAAGCTACAAAGTAACTGGTGCGATGGTTTGAGAGAGCTTATGATAACAGCTAATGACATGTCTATAAACTGTTTTCAGCTTAATTCCATAAGCTTATGAAAACATCTTATAGTTTATATGAAAACAAATTTGACTTTTTTTTATCTTTTGTTATAAAAATAGCTTACATAAGTACTGATATGATAAACGCTTATACTATAAGCATATACGCATTTAATTAAATAGTTTATCCAAACAGGGTCTTTATCTCTCTCAAATGAGACTAAGGTACAGCCGGGATCAAATCAACCGGCAAAATGGCATAATTAGAGACATAATTAGATTCAGTAGAATATTTACCAAAATAAAACCTTCTTAAAAAAAAGCAGTAAATGTGTGAGAGAGGAACCATGTACCTTCCCGTTTTGAGGATCCACCAGCAGTCCCTCTAAGTTATCTCCAACGACAGTCATGAGTTTGCGGTCAGGACTGATCGATGTGTGCTGCATCAAGAGTAAAATACTTTGCAATCAATGTGTGTAAAATTAAAATCACAAATATTTTTAAAAAGTGAAGCAAAATATCCCATCAAAACAACATTTTCTTGGATTTAACTACTAGTACGAAACAGTGGGGAAAATATTGAAGTTCATGGAAATTGTGAACACAAATGAAACAACCATACGAGCGTGAAGCAATAAATTAAGTTTATGACAATCCTATAGTATGTAAAATCTGACAGATAGAGAAACTAGTAAAATTCAATCCCATTTGGTATAGCTTGATTATGCTATAAAACCTTTTAATTTTAATTAAGACATAAGATTTGGAATCAATATTCTTCTAGTATTGTTTCAATCTTCATGCTAATCTTTTATTTTCAGTTCGTCATTTGTTCCGCTACAATGAAAAGGTTTGTTCAAGGTAAGCCAATTGAGAAATTCAAAGCTCCTACAAGGTTGAATCATTTGTTTGTTCCGCAATATCAATAGAACTAACAAAACACGACATGTTGCGCAGATGATGGATGGCCAAAAGGGTAGGAAAAAAAACTGTATCTCAGAATGCTTGAAGAGTACTTACATTCACTGGCCAAGGGAAGTGTAGTTGATTCAAAAGCTGGAACTTTTCAATGTCATATTCTCTAACGCCCGAATCGTTATTGGCAGCTATAAAATGAGTAGCACCACTGAAAAAGTTTTCATGTCAGACAGCATTTCCAAAAACCGAGACAAATATAGCCAGATAGTATGAGAAATACCTCAAGCTTTCATATATTTCAACTGCATTTGTTATAGCATTATCATCATGCGTGGTCCGCGTACAGAAGCTTACTCCTTTCTTATCCAAACGCTGCATTCAATATAGATATTATAAGTGGCATCCAATAATATTCTGCTAGAAGATTTGTTCTTAACACTCAATGCTACCTATATCAATGTTGTCAAAGAGTGGCTATCGCATTGAGCAATTTGAAAAAGTTGCTATAGTTCTGCAATATGGAATTTAGTGCAAAAGTGTTGTGAAATAGCGACTACAAAAGTACTATAACATAGAGTAGCGGAATTTGAACAAATTGAGATTTTCCGCAATCCAAAATTGACAACATTGACCCCTATATACTACTCACAAAAATCAAACCTCGACAATATATAATAGAAATTTAACTTGAAATGAACCGCTTAACATGAAATGTGCCCCTTTTTAGTACCAGGGAAGGTTATATAAATGTCTGAGATCCCACGTCGACTAGATATATAGTCAAAGTAGTCTTTATAAGGCTTAGGTAATCCGCACCTCTTGAGCCTGGGGTAGAGGTAGACCCAAAGCCCAAATTCTTAGATGGAACTAAAGGTTATCCTAGATATGACGGGTGAAATAACATAGATCCTGTCCCAATAACAGGTCACATAGTCTTTTGGGCCATCTAAGAATTTTACTCTACTCCTTATGAAGACTATTTTGGCCATATTTAAAAAAGCATGTTTTCTCGGTAAAAAAAGAAAGTATGTTTTAATGAGTAGTGCAAACTCCAGTTTACAATTAGATAAATGTAAGGGACCATACACCAATCACATTATTTTCTCATTATAAATTATCACATAGCAGAAAAGGGAATGTATAAATATATATTCCCATTGCCCACACACCCCAGAAGCAGATATGGAATAGAAAACAGCTAATCTTCCACGAATAAATAAAATAATCTCATCATTCGATGAAGTATCAGAAGCCGACAAGATACGTATGTGATATGGATTTACCTTACAAGTAAGCTCTCCTTGGAAGCCACCAGCAACAAGAAAATTATCCTTGACAGCCAATGTGCTAATCTGCGTCTGCGAAAATCCTTCCATCTGATTTCCAGCACATCTCTAAAAGACCAAACAAAGATAACATTAATTTTATTTAACACTCTTAACTAAAGCATTTTCTCAAATGAAAATGTTAAATTTTCCAGCTTCATTAATCACCCATGTATATTGAACGGCTGCAAATTTCTTATGATCCTTAAAAATATAAATTGTGGAGTTCTAAATAAGTCTTGCATCAATCAGGGTTGTCGATCACAGATCGCGGAAAATAGCAATTTATTGAAATTCCACTACGCTATAGTATTATAGCCTCTATTTAGCAACACTCCCCACTAAATTGTGAATCGCGGAACAATAGTGGTTAATTAAAATTCGGCTACACTATAGTGCTATAGCATCGCTATTTAACAACACCGATAACAATTCAGCATGTAAAATCAAATAGGTTCCAAGTCTTTTTTCTTTATAGATGAAAAACATTGCGTAAGAGATTCGACTGCAATACCTCAGTAGGAGCTACATGCCCAGCAAAATTTATTATCTCGGACAAGTTGCCACTTAATGATGACCAGTGCATAATTGAGTAGTTCGAGACAAGATATACATCATGTTTTGAAGTAGCCCATACCAAGTTCCTTAGCTGCATCGCATAAAAAAAAAATGTCATCAGGCTTGTAAATTAAGTAAAATTGACACGTAGTTTGAGTCAAAACAGCTTCAATTGAGCTTCTACAGCAAAGTATTAGATACACAACAATAAATTTAACGAATCTTCGGATATTTTCCCAATATCTACTAACAAAACAATGTACAATAATTCGTGCAGCCCAACACACAAAACAGCGGCGCAAGCCACGACATTTTGTTCGATCACTGATGACGAACAACCGCAAAAAATAACATATATCGAAGATACATGCATAAACTTCAACTTTCAAGTCATATATTCTTTAACCAAACAATAGTAAATGCTGATTAATCATTCAAAAAAGACAGTGTAATAATCAGTGTTATCAATACTGGATTGTGGAAAATAGAGGCAAGCGAAAAATTTCCTATGTGAAATAGCAGATAGTGTTGTGGGCAAACAGTGGAAACCACATAGAAATAAAAATAAGAAAACTGTATATAAAAAAAGCATGTTACATATATAAATTAAAACGGGAAACTAAGACAGCGCAGAGCTTACGTATTTATCAACTCATCGACTCTTCAGTTTTTCTATTTCAAAAATAGGTCATGCAGAGCACAGACGCGACTCTTCAGTTTTATTATATAAAAAAACCCTAAAGTTTTCATTTTTCCACTATTGTCGCTACTTCCGCTAGCCGAAATTGGAATAGCGACGGTTTTATTGGAATAGTGATTTTTCAACAAAAACCACAATGCTATAACACTAGCACCACTATGGCACTATTAACAGTAGAAAAGAAAAAAATTCAACAAACCTGAAAATGAAGGATGGTAGGCTTAACCATCCTTGTATTATAAAAGAATTCATAGTATTTGTCACCCTTCTCCACTTGTTTGCAATCCTGAAACACCAAACAAAAAAGAAAAGAAAAAAACATTAACCTTTTGAGTATTGAAACATTTGTCAAACAGTTTCTAATGCTACTTACACCGTCTGGTCACTATTATAAGCAAAAATTGACATTTTAGGTTCATTCAATAAACAATGTATGTGGTCTTTAATATAGACCACATACATCATTTATTAAATGAACTTAAAATATTAAATTTTGCTTATAATAGTGACCGGAGGGTGTACTTCCCTGCCTCCAGACAACCACAAACCAGTGTCGTCAATCCCGGATCGCAGAAAATAGCAGTTTTTTCACATTCCGCTACCGCGCCATAAGGCAGGTATTTCACAACACTCTATACTAAATAGTGTATCGCAGAACGACAACAATTTGTTCAAATAGAGAACAATAACGATTTGTTCAAATTCTGCTATGCTGCAACGCTGCTATAGCCACTACTAATCAACACCGTCTGAAACAAATGAAAATAGGGCTAAGAGTTAAAAACACAAAACAAAAACAAAACCTTGTCAGCAGTCTCCCCAGATGTCAGAATGTTCTCAAAATTCCTATACTGTTCAAGCCTTGTCAATCTGTAACTTTCTCTTGTGATATTCAACATCTCCCATGGAATTCCTTGAATGTCCTTTCCCTTCCTTGCTTGTGCAGCTGATGTATCAGTCACCTTAGTAAGCTGTTCCATTCAAAATCATCAAACAAATCAAAAGCCAAAACAAAAACAAAAACAAAAAAACAAACAATTTTCTCTAAGTTCAATTAGAACATAAATAAAACAACTCAAAAAACATCATTAAACAAAACAAAAATCAAACAATTTTACCTAAGTTCAATGAATGAATACAAAAAATAAAACATCCTCAAAAAAATCATCAAACAAAACAAAAAAAACAAACAATTTCCCTAAATTTCAAAGAAAACATAAACAAAACAACCTCAAAAAAACATCATCAAATAAAACAACACAAAAAACAAACAATTTTACCTTAAGTTCGATGAAAACATAAATAAAACAAACTCAAAAAAACATCATCAAACAAAACAAAAAACAAACAATTTTCCATTAGTTCAATGAAAACATAAATAAAACAAACTCAAAAAACAAAAAATTAATTAAAAAAATCAAGCAAGAAAAAAAAGGAAAAGATTGAAAACCAACCATCTCATATTCATCAAGAGGAACATCTTCAGCAGCCCCATCAAATTCTTCTTGTTCATCAACATCATCAAAGAAATCATCTTCCTCCATATGATCAAATGGGTACATGTCATGATAGGACATGAGGGTTTGTGTGATTAAGGTAAGTTACAAACTTGAGTGTGAATTTTTTGGAGCAGGAAGAAAAGGTAAAGAAAACAACAACGTTTGTCTTCTCACACTCTCTTCACCACCGGCATAATCATAGTTAATAAATTAAATTATACAATCAGTATAAATGTGGGTCCCTCGCATATTTATTGCGATAGACGAAACGATAATAGTTATCGAAAACTTACACACACAATAGAGTAATCCTGATTTAAATATCGGTAACACGTTCAGACTAACAATTTTAGTATTTGTCAGTGAAGTTAAGACTTCAAGATATTTCTTGCAATAAATTTAGTTTTTCACAATAAATAAATAGTTTTGCTGAAAATATCATGAAGCAATAGAATAAAAAAAAATAATCATAAATCAACTTTAATTTTTTTTTTTTGTGATAGACGAAACAAAATTAAAATAGTTATTGAAAATTCATAGCAAAAAGTAGATGAGTCGGGATTCAAAACTCAATTATTATGTCTAATATAGTAATTTTAACTTTTTTATCAAATATAAGTTAAGATTTGTGGACTAAATTAATATTAATTAAAGAAGAAATAAATTCCTTCAAAAAAAGAAGAAATAAATGATTATTTTTTTGATAGAAGAGATATGAATGATAATTAGTGTGTGCTTTGAAAAAAATATAATTTTTTAAGATTCTCTACGGCCCACAAAATAACATCACAACGTGTAGTTATAATCTCAACTTGATTTTTTATATAAAAAAATCTCGTTTTCATTCCTTGGGCTCAAACTTTGTCTAGATTACTGGAGTAGAGTTTATTTGAGTGTTTGACTAGCACTAAACTTAAATTCTTAAGTTCTGTTTGGATGATAGAAGAAAGCGATTTGGATTAGGTGTAGTGTAAGTTATATGCATCTGTCGTTGGATTAAAATAGGATGTTCCAAATTTTTAAAAAGATTTTTCTTTTGATTTAAAATATCTAATTTGATATTTAGATTGTTTGATCTTTGATTAGACGACTGAAATACATGTGACTCATGAGCATATACAATTTAAATCTGGAAGACAAAAGAGTAAGAGGAAAGTATATCGAAGGAATAAAAGTTTATATATGAAAGTTTGACATCAAATATTGAGAAATGTTTAATAACACGACTAGAGTTGTCGTGGGATACACACGACGTTGTATTTGCACTGAACACTGTTCAATTTTTTTAATTTATTTTAATTAAAATTGAATAAAAAAGGGATGTGATGCCACATCAGGTGTCGTGTAGGTGTCGTGTGGTTCGTGCGTATATTTCATTTGTGCACAATAGCACTACTCTAAAAAATTTGATGTGTTTTTTAAAACGTGTGTTAGCCGTGGAAGGAAAAAAAAAGGATAAAACATATATAATGTGTCGTGGTACTATATTTTTATGTTTAAATGACACGGCTTATGAAATTGAATAAAAAGTTAGATTAGATGTTTTTTAGTTGAATTGGTAAAAGTGAAAGTAAAAGATAAGTGTAAGAAAATTTAAAAATAAAGTATATTTAGTAAATAAATAAATAAATATCCTTATATATTCTCAAAAAATAAAAATGCTACTATACAAAAGTGTCATGAGTCTTGACCAAAAAGGGATTCATATACCAATATTTACTTTTTATGAAAAGGAAATTAAATTACTGCATTAAACGAGGTAAAGTAATGTCTCATGGAGCTAGAGTAATGTTAATGCATTAAAGAAAGGCTAGAATAATGTTTAAAGAAGGAAAAATATTGTTTAGAGTAAAGAAGGAAAAATATAATATACAAAAATCTGTCTCTCAGTCAATATAATCAGTTTTTTTTAACTTCACTTAGTGTGATATCCGACTCACAGTCAGTGTTTTTGAGATTCAGGCATATACTTAATGAGATTCTTGTAGCTAACAAGTTGGTTGATGAGGCATGTAGGCTTAAAAATGAGTTGTTATTATTTAAAGTGGATTTTGAAAAAGTATATGATTATGTTGATTGGAGGTGATATAGGTAAAATGAAGTTTCTGATTCTTTGACGTAAGTGGATGAAGGAATGTATAGGTACAACAACAGCTTCAGTTTTAGTGAATAGTAGTTTTATCAGGGAATTTTCGCTAAAGAAGGGATTGGGGCAATGTGATCCTCTTTCTCCTTTTTTATTTTTGTTGGTTGTGGAGGGTCTAAATGTAATGATGAGTGTTATGGTTGAAAATAATTTGTTCAAAGGACATCGCATTGATCAGAATGAGCCCGCTTTAATCTCTCGTCATGAATTTGTAGATGATACTCTTATCATGGGGAAAAAAGTTAGGCTAATGTTAGAGTTGTGTAAGCAGTTCTGATTCTTTATGAAGTGATACCAGGGTTGAAAGTTAATTTTAATAAAAGCTTGTTGGTTTGAGTTAATGTTACTAACTCATGGTTGACAGAGGCAGCCATAGTTATGAATTGTAGAATTGGGTGTTTGTCTTTTGCGTATTTGGGCCTCCCAATATGTGGTGATGTGAGGCGGTTGAACTTTTGGGATCCTTTAATAAATTGTATAAAGGATAGAATGTCAGGTTGAAAAAGCAGGAACTTATCTTTGGGTGGTAGACTCATTTTTCTGAAGTATGTCATGTCGTCTCTTCCGGTCTACTTTCTTTCCTTCTTTGAGGCTCCCATATGTATAATTTCTTCTATTGAATCTTTGTGCTAAATATTTTTTCTGGTGGTTGTGAGGATATTAGAAAAATTTATTGGATTGATTGGGAGACTTTTGTTTGGGAAATGAGTTTGAAGGTTTGGGGGTTAAGCGAATAAGGGAGTTTAATGTTGCTATTTTAGGTAAATGGTATTTGCGGATCATGGTGGATAAAGGGGGGTTGTGGTATAAAATGTTTAGGGCAAGATATGGTTAGTATGGCACGGTTGAAGATTGGTGGTAGGGATGGGTCTGCTTGGTGGAAGGAGTTGGTATGAATTCATAGTGGTGTTGGGTTAGAAGAGGGAATTTGGTTTGTAGATAACTTACATAAGGTGGTTGGTAATGGGGTTGATACATATTTTTGGATGGACCATTGGTTAAGGGGTATTCCATTCAAGGAAAGGTATATGCGGTTGTATGAATTGACTAATAATCGTGGGTTGTCGGTGACAAATATGTGTTCTCTAGGTTGGGGAGAGGGAGGAGAGACATGAAAATGGCGGGGGAGGTTGTATGCATGGGAGGAAGAGCTGGAAGGAAAGTGTGTGGATTTACTTCACAATCTTACTTTGTAGGGTGGCAGTGGGGATAAATGGAAATTGCAATTAGATCATGTTGTTGGTTATTACATTAGCCGAGTGTATCATTTGCTAGCTAATCTTGAGCTGTGATTTCCTTCATCTATTTCGGATTTCATTCGGCATAAGGATGTTCCTCCGAAGGTACCTATTTGTGTTTGGCATCTTCTTCGCAATCGTATTCTTACCAATGATAACTTATTTAGACGAGGCATCATTAATCTTGAATCACAACTTTGTGTGAGTGGTTGTGGTGTTGTTGAATCGGCAAATCATTTGTTATTGGAATGTAATCTTTTCAGCGCTATGTGATACCTTGTTCGTCATTGCATTAGGATCTCTTCGATTAACCCTTTATGTATTTTAGATCACTTTGTTTAGTTTGGCCATTCAGCATGCGTTTCTAAAGCTCGGTAACCTATCATGCACGCTATTTGGTTCTTTAGCGTCCAGGTAATTTGGAAAGAACGGAATAATATAATTTATAGCAACAAGAAAGGCTCAACTCATCATCTAGTGGACAAAATTAAGTTACTCTCCTATTGGTGGCTGAAGGAAAAATATGTAAATATGATTTTTGGTTATCAAAGTTGATGTCTTAGTCCTTTTTCTTGTCTTAGTCCTTTTCACTCTTTTCATTTTCGGATTGTAACCATTTGTAAGATCTTGGTGTTCTTTTCTTGTACATTTTGTGCTAGGTAGAATGTTTTTTTTGTTGGTAATTGATGTAGTATTTTTCTATCAATCAAAAGTAAGTATTGTTGCATCGTCTCCTCAGGGACTAGTGCGATATCATAAACCGTTCAACATAAATTATCATTTTAAGTTAGGGTTTAAATTGGTTGTTTGTTTGAAACTATTAAAACTAAATTACGAAGATAAAAACAGAGAGTAATAAGGCATAAAAGCGTTGGGATTAGAGTTCATTGATCAAACGTCGAATATAACCTAATGATCACATATATGGATTCTATATTTTTACCGATATTATCATGTATCACTCAACAACATCATTCGTTTTCAAATGCTATTGTGAGATCAATCGTATCGTTTAATCAACGATTTCTCAATCTATTAAACGATCTGAAAGCTTTAAGTTCCGATACTTTGTGTGATTATCAAAACATCAATCCTATGTCTAGAATCATTGTTTTGATAGATGAATATCCTAAACCTAGATTCAAAAGTATTTCTCAACAACAATTAAATCAAACATAAGAATGAATTGCATGAATAAACTCAATATCATGTAAATTTCTAGAATCATATATTTGAAAGATCAAAAGATTACATCTAAGCTTGATCAAGTACCTCTAATCCCAACAAAGGAGATTTAGTTGAACATTGTCATGATAACCATACAAAAGTGGAATACAAGATGAAGATCCATGCTAAGAACTTGATTTCTCAAAGAATCTTGATGAATCCACACTCAATCACTCTTGCATTATGAAGAACAGTAATTTTCGCCCTATTCTCTCTCTAAAGTGATAACAAGATAATCTCTGAAATGAAGGAAAAAGGCTTTTATACATAGTCCTGTTCTGATAAACTCGCCTCACGAGTTTAAGCTCGCCATGGCGAGTTGATGTTTCTTCACCAGTGGGTTTCTGCCACGTCAGCTCTGAGGAGTTTTTGGCCGCCTTGACTTGCCTTGCAAGATATAGTTCGCCATTGCGAGTTCTGATATTTTCTCTCTGCCTCAGCTCGCCTTGGACTCACCATCCTCTTTGCCATTGCGAGATTTATCGCCTTCTACTCGCCGTTGTGAGTTGGTGGCGAGTTGTCTCTGGAGTCTCTGCCTATGCTCACCCTGGACTCGCCATTGGCTCGCCATGGCGAGTTAACCTTTGCACAATTTCTTTGTTTTTCTTTCTTTCTTGGTGTCTTGAAATTCGAATCCGACACAAATGGATAGAGTAAGATATAAAAAGCGTAATAGGGCAATTATTCAATTTCTCTCAGCTTTTCCCTAAATAACTTGTAAAACAAGTACCAAATCATTTACCAAGTAATAAAGTGATAAGTAGAGTATCGTATTCACATGGATTATCGTTTCATCCAAACAATTCGCGTTACTTATTTGGGAAGAAAATAATAAATAAAAGAGTTGAGGGTTTAGAAATTTTCAATTTTTATTTGTTTGCAACAGAGCAAGTTACCTGTTCGGTTGCAAAAATGTTAACAACAGTTAGGATTCTTCGAATCCCCCCTATTCATTTGTTGGAATTAATTAAAAGCCAAGCCGCGTTCAGTTATTCTAAGTAGACTATCTAAGTGATGAGATTGTCGGGATGTTGTAACCTAATTGGTTTGTCAAGTTGCAAATGTTGGTCGCACGGTGATCCTTACGTCCAAGGTCTTACTCTCTCGATTGATTTCTGTCTATCCCTACGCCTATTAAGTTGCACCTGTTGGTCACACAGTGATTCTTACGTGTGGGGTCTTACTCCCTCAGGAGTAATTGAAACATAGACTTAAGTTGGTGTTCCTAAATTTCCAAAGTTATGGTGGCCAGTGTTCCTAAAGGTTTTCCCATCTATGAATCTTAGGAGTGCATAACACACTCTCCCTCTCGGTAGTTCTACAAACGAGACAGCCCTATCATCATCTACCTTACCAAGGTGCGAGGAGAATGGAGTTATTGGACTTATTTAAGTCATGAAGTCACTTGCTTCCTTAATTACTAACTAGTTACATCCTAGGTTCCACAGGGTCAACTCACTTTTGGTATCTTTTGCTCGTTACTTACTACCATGTCAACTTGCTTGTGCTATCTTTCACTAGTTACTAACTAATTACTTCCTAGATAGACATATATAAATATCAAGATATAAATATCAATATTAGACCCTGTCACTACCTAAGCGCCTAAATTAAGGTTGCGCTCTAGAGGAGACAAATATTACACACTACAGTAAAACTAAATAGCAAACAAAAAATAACTGAATAAACGACTATAAGTTAAATAATTATCCAACAAATATAATTGAGGTCCATCTTAGAATCGCAGCCTAAAAGATTTAGTTACCCATAGTAACTAAAAATTAATTACAAAAGAGATAAAACTCACCCTAGAAAAACTTGGAGAGATGAGAGAGGAACTCCTCCTGAAAGCTCCTAGTAACTGCCTTCCTCTTGAACTGCTCCAGTTCTAAACGAGAAATAATGAGTGCGGAAGGCGGTATTTATAGGGAAAGTTCCCACCTAATTTTGAGTTAAAAATGCGGACTTTCTTCTACAAAAAGTCACAAAATAGTGACTTGACCCGCATGTAACAGGCGCCAGATGCTTGAACCCATGCACTAGGCGCATGTTCCTACTAGGTCAGGCGCTAGGCGCCTTAAACCATGCGCCAGGTTCCCCGGTTGTGAGTTCTGGGCGCCTGGCGCCCCCTCTTGTGCGCCTGGGCGCTTCTGAGTGTGTTCTGGGTGCTGAATTGCATGTTTCTTCGCCTTTTTAGGTGTTTGCTTATGTGTAAGATGTCTTGAAACTTGGGAACAAAATTCTTCCTTTTGTAATTTTTTTTGAGGCCTCTTGAATCTTCATTCTTCATCTTCCAAAGGACCACATAAATCTTTGGATGTCTTGCTTTACCGATATGCATGATTTCTTCGTGAATTACATAAAAAACATCCTAAAATTGTTATGTTTCGGGAAGAATAGAATTACAGACTCAAATATAGAAAACATTACAAATGACCTGAATTCATAGGCAATTTTTCTAATACTCTTATGTTTTGTTGGTAAAACATGCTGAAATGACTGAAAAACATGCTAAGAATAACGTAAGATGACATGTCATCAATATTTCATTTTGCCTTGTTAAAAAAAACATAATATACAAAAACTTAATCAAAGGAAACATCGAGTGTCTCGTATTAGCTAAACAATAAGTGTAACAATTAACCTCTTCGTAAATATTGACATGAAAATTATCCAATAAAAAAGTTGGATGAGACTATTAAGATATATGACCTCATGTAGGTGTGATTGAATTCGACAGAGTGTATTATTGATATTTATTATATATACTGACAAATAGATGGTCTTTTTCGTCTTTTTATTGCGCTAACTCGTGTAGATTATCAACAATATTTTATATAGATTTTGCATGAAAATTACAAACGATATTTTAAATAATATTTTTTATATAGATGAAAATTAGAGTAAATTACACTCCCCTCCCCTAAGAGAAGCTTGAATTACACTCTCTTCCCCTCTTATGTTAAAATATACACTTCCTTCCCTTGTTAAAATATTTTATAATATATACTAATTTTGAATCACCATTTAAAATCAAGTACAAAGATTTAAAAAGAAGATAGAGAAGAATACTACTTTCCTCTCTCTTCTTTCTCTTTTCTCTGAACGCAATCAAACACTAAACCGCCTTACCCTTTACTTCTCCCCACCCATCCAAATATGAGTTTTAGAGATGTAGGGTCAAAGTTTGGTGGTGCAATGAGCGACAATCGTCCTCCGCATCAGCATTTCTGCTTCCTTTTCGGCGGCAGTTCATCCTGCACTTCCGGTTCCTTCTTCCGTCGTTGTTTTGCTGGTTGCGGGTGGTTCGTCGCCGCTGAAGCTCTGGTGAGTTCCTTTGTCGGCTTGTTGTTGGTTCTTTTGCCTGTTGTAATTTGCTCTTGTTCCATATCGATCTATGGGTAGATGGGTCACACGGAATCTTGGTTGGCTAGGTCAAGGCATGTTGCTTTCTCCGCCGCATCAGAAAGGTGGTTCTGGATCTGTCTTTGGTTCAAGCTTGGTTCAGTTTTGTTCTAGTTTGTTCTACAAATGCTGCAGGTTGGGGTTTCTACCTCCTCCACGCCGGAAGTTTGGGGGGTTGCTGCCGTAGGTGGCACCACCACTGCTCCTCATGTTCTATTCCAGGTGGTTTTTGTTTTTTTAATCTGTTTGTTTGTTTTCTCCAGGAAGATGAAGCTGGTGGAGGTTTGATCCAGATCTTGGTTTGTTGTTAATCTTAAATATGGATTTTCTAGACTTAAGATCTAGTTCCATAAAATTTTGTTATCTGCGTGGATTTGATTCACCAGATGTTGCTCAAAAGAGTTTGGTGCGTATTAGCTCCGTGTTGGCGGTAGTAGTCATTAATCGTATTTGCAAAATTGTTTCATCCGTCACAGTTGTACCGTAGGTGGACTGAGTTCCATCGTTTGTTCATTGATTTGGACTTCGATCGAATTGATACGGCTCGAAAGGGCGCTTTGGCTTGCTGATGTTTTTTAGTGACTTGTTGGAACGTGGATCGTTTCTGAACTAGCAAACGATTCATACGCCTACCTTGATACTCTAAACATTCACTCTGCATTTTTTCGCAGTTCGGTTTCGCATCCACACGTGGGTTCGTTGGGTTGTCTGTAGCAGTGTTGTTTAGAGTCGTTTTCTTTACCACTTGTGTATTGATTGTTGTATCACCCGTTAGGGTTTGAGTCTGTGATTATCTAGGTCAAGTTCATGCCCTCAGTATTGTACTTCCTTTTTATTTTAATTCAATTTCTAATTTGCTTAAAACAAAAATCACCATTTTAAAAAAAACAAATTCGTTTCTTTATAATTTAAATATCAATGATAGTTAAGTTTAAATATTTTGTTATTAATTTTATTATTTGGAGTGTAAAAATCACTTTTAAATAACCAAACTTAATCGATTTTAGTATTTTTTTTTTCAAATATTTTAATTTTTGGGTTGTTTCTGTAACACCCTAATTCTCGACGTTGACTTATTAAATAATAAGAATATATTTAAATAAAAGGATGTTACACATGCTCATTAACCTATCACTAAATAAATAAATAATGCCTCATATTTCAGCAACGGAGAATACTTCAAAATATTTCATAAACAAATTATTTGATCTTCAACATTTATTGTGGAAAATAATGTAAAGTTTCACAAGACTTAAACTTCTTGGAATTAAAAATTCAACGTTTGACTCCAACCCTAGTGTTACAGATCAGAGCACGTATTTTTCGACTACATAAAATCACTAAATAACAACAATGGAAGTAAATCTTTGTCGTCACCTTCTAAGCGTCCCGCTACTAGAGCTCCTCGTCCTGAGTATATGTACTCCAAGAGTACAGACACATAAATACAACAACAACAAATGGGGTGAGAATATACATCATAATATTTAGTTGGAATACATGAATAATATATAAATAGACAAAACATCATTGCTCATCATTTACAACATGTTCATAATCCTTCATGAAGTTATACATCACCATCTGCACATCATGTATGCACATAACAATCACAATACAACAACATTATTACATCGACATGTATGCTGGGAAATGCAACTCATTCCTAAGGCCTATATGCATGAAGGTACCAGTTTTTAATCAACATTTGTATGTCAGAGTTGTGTTACTGAACATACATACATCATTCGTCATTCAACATGGGTCATAAATATGATATGAGGCATGAAGGAAGACTCTCTAAATACTACATATAGCACATCATCAACAACTAACAATTACAACAGAATTCATCTATCGAACTCATCAATTATAAACAAGATATGTTTCATCATTGCTCGTCATCAGAGACATCATTTACGTCATTATGATCATACAACATCATCAATCATCTTAAGTCAACAACACTATATTCTTTGTTAGTCTTATACTCCTATATCTAATAATTATCTTAGACTCATTATTACTTTAAAAGAATCACCCTTATCTTCACCCATTATCATAAACCACCACCCCATACCTTCAATTACAATCATGTTACACTTCTCCAGTTAATTTCCATCTTAAGCTTAGTTTCACTCTAAAAGAATTACTTCTAAAAACAATCACTTGACTAATCGAATTGCGTCTTTTCTCGTTAGCATGACAACTAACTGTGAAGGCCAAAAACAATAGGCAACAACCAATAACCGTAAATTGATTTCTTTTTATTACAAAAAATACAATTCAAATAATTTAATTTATGGAATTAGAAGAAAGATTAAAGGCATAACTAGCAAAATTATTATAGCAAAAAACTGTGTCAAAAGGACCTAAAAATGTTAATTGGCAAAAAAGCCTTGTCAACAATATAACTAATAAAAAGACACCACACAAATTCAAGTATAAAAATCATGAAAGGCTTGACACAGGCAAACACTATTGACAATAATCAAGGGCATGGAATCATAGGTTTCAAATTGAACATCTACTTCAAATAGAAAATGAGTATACGACAAGATTATTAGTATGAACATCACCTTTAGTTTTTGGGAAAATTCATTCAATCCTTTTTAATCAATTAGACAATTATGCTTCCTTTTACATTAAAAATATATATACACAACATTCTCATATTCCAAAAGATAGCAGTGTTATGTTTAGGGGTGAAAACCATGTGTCGAATGGATTGATAAGGAACCCACAACAAATTGGAACATAGTAACTCTAAGGAATTTAACAAGTACTGTTATCAATAAAATATATTAGAATGTTTTCAACCATGAAAGTAGTATCAATGCCCACCCATATCACGTGTGTAATTCAAAAAGATGTTATATATAATAAGAGGAATGATATTTGGACAACTAATTTCAAACAACTTTGGTGACAACGTTTTTTTCTCTCTTCTCATTGGACAACAACAATAGAGAGAGAGAGAGAGGGAGAGAGAGAGAATAAAAGTACAAAGAGAATATGAGAGAGAAAGTTGTCATTAAGTTGTTTAAAAATAGTTGTTCAAATATCATTTCTCATATGATAAAGAGGTTCTAAAGTACTGTTTCGAAGGATAATAAAAGAACAAATATTTTAGACCATATTCAAAACATCATGTCGAAGGCGTTAAAAAAATGGCAGCACATACACAAACATGAATCATATTCATATAAGCACACATCAAACGGATTCAGAGTTCAATGACTTAATTAGAATTAATGGATACGATAACATAGGGTTTGTGAACCCTTATTCTCCCCTTTTCAAAATTAAAAACTTAAAGATGAAAAGATTCTCCCCTTACTTCTAGTTTGCCGAATTAATGAATTCTACGGTTGAACTCTTCCTAAACTCTTCTCTCTTTGCCTCCTTTGCCTCTTTTCTCCCCAATTCCCATAAAAAAAAAAAAATTCAATTATAAGACCCTAATTATATTTTTTTTAAACATATTTTAGATTCTAAAAATATATTTTTTTTAAATATACTACCTCCGTCCCTAATTATAAGACCCTTTTAAGAATTTTTTTTGTCCCTTATTATTAGACCCCTTTGGTATTTCCAAGTACATTAACTATTTCTTTACTAACATACCCTTATTTGTTTTGCATCTTTTTCTTCAATCAACAATAAATATTATGTTGAAAACATAAATTAACCCTCTCTCTTAAGGATAAAATTGTGAAAATAATAGTAATTATATACAAATTTAATACTACAATCAACTTTCTTAATCTCCGTAATTTTTGAAAAATGCTCCTATATTTAGGGACGGAGGTAGTATTAATTATGTAGAAAATAAAATTTCATAATTAAAAAATTAAAATAAAAAACCAATAAATATGGTCACCTTTTGAACCAAAAAAAAAAAAAATGGCAACCTTTTGACCAAATAAAAGCCACCTAACAAACCCTTGTTATGTTCATTCAGCACTCAAATTGCTATATATACAAACATTTTCTAAACCCTATTGTCTAAATCCCAAACAACTTGTCGCAACTGCTGCTCCTCCTAAACATGTCATATTGTTCAAATCGAGGACAATAGGACATGCTCAGGAGGAGCAGCAGTTGCGGCAAGCTATTGTGAATTTAGACAATAAGGTTTAGAAAATGCTTGTATATATAGCAATTTGAGGATTGAGCGAACATAACTAGGGTTGGTTAAGTGGCCTTTTTTTGGTCAAAAGGTTGCCATTTTTATTTTTTTTTTGTCAATAGGTGACCATTTTTAATTGGTTTTTTATTTCATTTATTTAATTATGAAATTTACTAATTTCTACTTTAATTATATATTTAAAAAATTATATTTATAAAACCTAAAAAAATGTTTATAGCTAGCCAATTAAGTGACATGAAGGCGCAAAATGGTAAAGAACAAATCCATATCAAAGATAGTAAAATTATATAAGGTAGAAGATATTAAATTTTATCATTCAATACGAAGTTTACTTTTAATCCCGCCCCCCCAAAAAAAAACTTTTATGCATGAAAATCATATCAATTGCGGTTTTAATATTGAAAATACTTACGGGCTAGTGATATCTATGGCTTCAACATGTGATTTCCACTTCATTTTATAATTCTCCTTGGCATCTTAGTTAAAGAGATAGAGAAGGCATGGATAAATTTATTTTGAAGTATAGACTTATGACTCTAGGCATATGAATTTCCCACATAAATTCATCCTTCGCTCATCCACGAGGTTTCATGTTGATAGATTCAATTTTCCTTTGACTTTAGTTCTAGTTCTGAGAGGCTTTCAACACAGTAATTGCTGCTAAACCTGTTCATTGTATTTAATGCAATGAATGATAAAAGAAATTTTAGAATTGTCTAAGAAGAGGAATATACAAATTCACTTAATATTAAACTCCAAACCTCATGTTCCATTTCCAACTCTTAGGGTCAAAGGACAACAAATATGAATGAACATCTAATTCCTTTATCAGTTGTCAGATGAAATGATAAGAAAAACAAATTAGAGTAAAATGATATTTAGAAATAGAATGCATAAATATCTGTTATGCAATGGATCAAAATTAGAATACATTTTTAAAAGAAAAAATAGAATGAGATATTTATTGTAGATAAAAATGGGGTAAAACCCTTTTTGCATAACAACATTAAATCATATGAAATACGGGCCTCCAACTTATCATCCTAAGCCATATGCAATTTCCATCAGATGCAAGCATCATAATAAGAGCCTCCAAATAGGTAAGAAGTAAAAAGTTTAGAAAAAATACAGGTCGCAAAAATCATATGGGTAAGGAGCCTATTACCATGTTCATGTTTTTTACTTATGTTTTATCATGTATCACATATTAAATACTTTCAATACTCCCATATGATTTGTATCTATTTTTTTCAATGATATCGTACCAAAACAATCATTTACTAATATTCTCGATTTCAACAAAAAAATAATACAAGCAACGAAGATTCAGATGCACACTCACAAATCTCATACAACTTCTTGTTTTCATTATCAGGAGCGCACGTCTCTACACCTTTCTCAACTAGAAATATGGGAATTGATATAACATGTGATCGACCAAGTAAAATGCATGGTAGACGATGACGACGAAGAAATAAAATTCATTTTCAACAAGTTGCGCCTCAAACTATTCCATGGAGATGGAGACATTGCAAATCTTGATTTACCACAAATTAAAAGAAATCAATATAATAAACGCAACAAACAAATGAATGAAAAGTGAGAAATCATAAGTAAAAAGGTTTATACCTGGAGCATGTGTTTGTCTACATCAAATCTTTACGAAAAGTAATTAAGGAGCAATTGTTGCGGCCAGCGGTGGTGGAGATTTATAAAATTAGGGTTTAGAAAATGTTTATATAGTAGTTGAGTCCAGGACCGTCTTAGACAAATCAAAGGCCCGATTTTAATTTTATAATTGGGCCCTTTATTAAACAAACACTTAAAACACAGATAAAGAATATTGACTAAAATCATTATAAAATAAACACTAAGAAAAACAATTTCAAAAAATTGACTTAAATCATTATAAATTAGCACCAACAGGAATTTGACCCTCAACCATGAGCACACTCACACTCCACCTTACCGCTAGACTACTATAGATTATTTGAAAAGAGTTAACATTGATGGTATATAATGTATTTTTTCTGCGTTGTTCGTATAAAAAATATTATGGGCCCAAAAAATTGTGAGGCTCAGTGGTCTAGCCCAGCCTCGACGGGCTATGGGCTGACCCTGGTTGTGACAAGGGTATTGTGGATTGAAAGTTGATTTTTTGTCTACAAAAACATCCTAAAAACACATTGAAAAGACGAAATTACTCCCCGCGGTAGTTAACTATCACTCAAGCTTAAAAAATCGGCAACAATTAACTACCGCTGCATCCAATAGTAGTTAACTACCGTTGCGTGTAACACCCCAACTTTCAATTTTTAATTAATTCAATGATATTTAATAGACGAAGTTTTGATTAATATTATTATTGATGTTGCTTGTGCTTGAGTATTGTTTTGTTGTTGAGAAAATGAAATATTGATGATGATTGAGAAGTAGTATGAGAATTTAAATAAAATGAAATGAAATATTGATGATGATTGAGAAGTAGTATGAGAAGTAGTATTGAGAAATATTGATGGCACGATCTGAATCAACATGCTCTGATACCAAATGTAACGCCCATACTAAACGTATCTAGAAAGTTTAGCATGTGTATTATCTTTAGTACTGGATACATTAAAATTTACAACATAAAGCCTTCGAATGAATAATATATATAACAAATCACGTTCGTACATTTAGCAATACAATACTTTCTATCCAAAACATAGTAATACATTCTTGAATCCGTAAAAATATCCTGCGGCGGGTACGAACGAGCCCTTGTTGATTATCCACTCGGTCACATGCCTACTATCTCCTGCTAAACCAACCTGCTGATATGAAAAAACACAGGATTGGGATGAGAAATAATGTTTTAGTGAGTTCTACCTAATCCTAGGCTATAGGTAACCTCGGGGAAAACCTAGGGTTACCATGTGTCTACAATACAATCATTCAGTTGATTATACGTGTGTGACACATATTAACCTAGGCGATCGTGCATACTAATATCGTCATAAGGCTCTTCATATCTTAACTTACAAGTCTTGACTTATATCACACATGTTATGGCGGTCAAGGGAACCTAAGACCGCTACGTCAAGACGCGATGAACGCATCGAGACCTAAACAAGAGCCATTCATAACATGGTCTTAAACTGGACGATTGGGGAGGTGTTAAGATCGTCGACAGTAAATCTTCATAAACTTATCCTTGTACTTAAGCTTACACATGTCTCACATCATATCATAATTGTAATAATAGTCATTCATTATGTTAGAGGTTAGCGTGTAACAAACAGTTATCTGAGTTGATTTTACAGAGTGTATCAGGTGGAGTAACCCCGAGTACAATCCCTTACTTGACCGATGAAAACCTAGCTAACGTACATCAGACTCCTCTCAGTGTCGTGTGGGCCTACCTTGCGGAGCGTATCCCGTTCCACTAACGTGAACCTGTCGTATCCCCCTTTTATGTGGATAACGGAAAGACACGATACCTACATCTTACTTATAGTCTTGTTCATACGTGAAAAGTTGATACTTAACTTACTAGAATGGTCACCACGAGTCCGTAATCTACTCGTTTAGCGGTGAGTCATCACTTGCTTATACTTATCAATACATAACTTAACATACTTAGGTTTCATGCTAACATACTAGTTCTCGACAACCTATGTCGAGGCTCTATGGTTTTCTCATTCTTAGGTTATTCGCTACCCGAACATAAACATACTTAAACTCTCTTGAGCCATTCTTATCATATATGTTAAGATTGTCCATGATTTTCATGTCAAGAATCGCTCGATGTAATGTGTAATGATTAGATGATGTTTAGGGATTTTAAAGTTGGAAAACATTGCGATAAAAAGCCTTGGACGGCCCTCCCAACTCGCCATTGGCGTGTTTCATTTGGGGAAACTCGCGATTAGCGAAATATTTCACTAATGGCGAGTTTCTTCGGGTCTGTAGTGCAGATTTTGAGTTTTTACCCCAAATTCATTCAATCTTGGTCCTACAATGCACATTACACTTCCAGCAACTTATATAGACATCAAAAGTCATCATGCGTGGCAATATTAACATACTCATAACAATCCAATGGCAAGGGTACTAAAACATACTATTCTAAGCTCAGCATAATTCATGATATTCTCACTAGAATTACACAAACCCAAGGTAGGTTAAACTATCTAAGAACTCACCTCTTCAATTGATTGTTATCTTCAAGTCCAACTTCTAACCCAAACCCTGAGACATGCAAGTCTTCTAGCTAGAGAATCCAAAGCTTGAGAAGGTTAGGCTAGCTCTACTTGCCACAATCTTCATGTACAATCATCTTATAAGCCAAGATCATTCCAAAGATTGTAGTTGAGGAGATTGCTTGTATGAATGGAGGAAAAGGGCGACATCCTAGAGAGAGAAAGGAGATAATTCTATTCTTGTGAAGTTTAGAGAGAGGGAATACCAAGACAAATGAAGATTTTGGTTCCAAACTCACTTAAATACCATTAGCATGAAAGTACTATAATACCCTTAAGTCTTAAACGTGTTTATTTGACACTGATAACTAAACTGTGTTCAACTGACACTGCATCATAAAACATTCCTCTTCACAAATGGATTTCCTGAACACTTAACCTCTGATGCGTCTAATTGATAAAACTCCCATTTCTGACGAGTGGGATATTACACTCACACTTCACCTTACCGCTAGACTGTTATAGATTATTTGAAAAGAGTTAACATTGATAGTCTATAATGTATTTTTTCTGCGTTGTTCGTATAACAAATATTATGGGCCCAAAAATTATGAGGCTTAGTGGTCTAGCCCAGCCTCAACGGGCTATGAGCTGACCTTGGCTGCGACAAGGGTTTTGTGGATTGAAAGTTTCTTTTTTGACTATAAATAAATCCTAAAAACACATTGAAAAGACGAAATTACTCCCCGCAGTAGTTAACTACCACTCAGGCTTAAAAATCCGGCAACAGTTAACTACCGTTGCATCCAACGGTAGTTAACTATCGCTGGGTGTAACACCCCAACTTTCAATTTTTAATTAATTCAATGATATTTAATAGGCGAATTTTTGATTAATATTATTATTGATGTTGCTTGTGCTTGAGTATTGTTTTGTTGTTGAGAAAATGAAATATATTGATGATGATTAAGAAGTAGTATGAGAATTTAAATAAAATGAAGGGAGGAGTCAAAATAAAATAACGTAGAATCGGGGGTGTAGAATATAAGTTTTAAATAAGTGGGGGATGGGAGGAGTAAAAGAATAGTGAGTAGAGGATCAGATAATCTTAACAGGTGACAAGTCCTAATATAAATAGAAAAGTTATGAGTTAGAAGAGTCAGTACTACAGAACTTGGAAAAGAAAGAAAATAGGAGCATAGGAGAAGAATCCCTAGCGGCAGCAATGTCAAGCCACAATTGAATCTCTTCCTAAACTCTTCTCTTTTTGCCTCCTTTGCCTCTTTTCTCCACAACCCTAATTTTTCTTATGTCTTTATTATCTTTTTCTCTGTTTTGTTGTAACCCTAGTTCTCTAATGCGCTCCTCTATTTATAACTACCATTAGAGTTTATTTCTCACTTAATCTTTTTAACAGCTTACTATCCACACACACCCCAGATTAGTTAGTAATTATATTGTAACTATTAAATCTCCATTTTACTAATACACCTTTATTCTCTTTTATTTGCTAAAAATATCACTTTCTCCTTAATATCTCATAACATCTTATTTTATCACAACCAACTAACTCATCTATTTGCTCAATGCCCACTATCCAACAATTTTTATTAAAAACACTAAACAATCAATTTCACTAATGATACTAATATTACTAATATTATATAACAATAATACTAATAAATTAATATTAAAAATCGGGGTGTTAAACCTCTCTCCCCGCTTAAAGAATTTTTGCCCTCGAAAATTACCTGAAGATAACAGCCCCGTACTAGATCCTCTCGTCCGACCCTTTAGTATTACAACATACTCTTCCTTGACAAACTATAATTACCTATTGTATATTTCACTAATGACTAAACTTAACCTCTAAACAAACGCTCTAGAAGGTAAAACCTTGTTTACTTATTTATCCCGTAACTCCAACACAATAGTTTTGAATCAAAACATTCAAATTTCACTCATTACTTCACATTCATATATATAAGGACTCCAACAGGATCTCAACCAACATAGACAGTCAAAGCACAAAACATGTACCTTATATCAACTATTTGAACCTGAGACATCAGCTTCATCCATCCCACTCATGGCAAACACCTTCCCCCCAAATTTCTCTTTCTTCGGTTGTGACATTATGTACTGATGTGACCCGGCTCATTACAGTTGGAACATTTAACACCTTTCTTACACTATGACACACGATGACCCGTATCGCCACAATTATAACATCTCCGCGGAGGACGAACATCTTCCCCACTAACTTCTTTCTCACTAGTACCCTTCTTCTGGTTCTCTTTATCAATTGGAATGTTATACGGCTTACCCCGACTCAGGTCTCTCCCTTTCTTCTCACTAACTGCCTTGTAATGACTAGCTCTCCCCTTGCTCTGGTCCTCATATATTCAGCAAGTAGTTACTAACAAGGAAAATTGGTGAATCTGCTGATGCCCGATAAACTGCTTGATTTCAGGACGTAATCCATTCTCAAACTTCAAGCATTTGGAAACTTCCGCCCCTACTGCATTGATATAGGGGAAAAACCTGGATAATTCTTTAAACTTTTCTGCATATTCTTTTTTAGTATCGTTCACATTTGGTACAAAGCAACCACACATATAAGAGAGACATCAGAATTTAACCCAAAACTTTAATGTAATGTGTTTATAAGTTGTCTCGTTTATAAATTTTTCGACCTCCATTTTTTTAAATATATTAATTTATATAGAAATTAAAAAAAATCATGAAATAAATACATAAAATAAAACACTAATTCCCATAAAAAAAAAAAAAACACCAATTAAAGATGGCCACCATGTCATTCAATTGGCTAGTTAAAACATATTTTAGATTCTAAAAAAATTATATTAATTATGTAGAAAATAAAACTTCATAATTAAATAATGAAAATAAAAAACCAATTAAAAATGGTCACCTTTTGACCAAAAAAAATTAAAAATGGCAACCTTTTGACCAAATAAAGGCCACCTAACAAACCCAAGTTATGTTCATTCAGCACTCAAATTGCTAAATATATAAAGAATTTCTAAACACTATTGTCTAAATCCCTAACAACTTGTCGCAACTTCTGCTCCTCGTAAACATGTCTTAGACAATAGGGTTTAGAAAATGCTTGTATATACAGAATTTGAGAATTAAACGAACATAACTAGAGTTGGTTAAGTGGCCTTTTTTTGTCAAAAGGTTGCCATTTTTAATTTTTTTTAGTCAAAAGGTGACCATTTTTAATTCATTTTTTATTTTATT
>Ga0315914_1002797_pt1 | contig 26640 bp, 23 predicted proteins | sample MpolenodulesMG_FD_203920 | JGI IMG/M metagenome (GOLD analysis project Ga0315914, IMG submission 203920) | Medicago polymorpha root nodule microbial communities from Los Angeles, California, United States - elongated nodules | ecosystem: Host-associated > Plants > Roots > Nodule | place: USA...
ATACTTAATGTTCCATTAAACAGACTAACTATTCTAGGGACTTTATTATTTTGAAACAAAACAAAATCAATAAAGAAATGCCTTATTATTTATATATTCACAATATATATTTATATCAATATCATGGTACAAAGCCAAACCCAATCAATATAGATTGGCTATTAGGGCTTACTCCAACAGAATCCACACTGCTCAGCAAATTCCATGGCCATGTACATCTCGTAAGCCTTTGCTGATGCTGGATCTTTGAACCCCTTCGTCACCAAGTTGCTGCAGCGAGGACATCTCCATTCTCATCGCGACAAACCGTTGCTAATCCCCAGGTATGATCTTCCGATAAACACGCATCTGTGTTGATTTTATAGAAATTACGATCTGGTTTCTTCCAAGCTGCTCTCCTGTTTTGTTAAGCTTGAGATCTAGATCTAGGGTTTTGAAAAATTTGAGCTTTGGTAGTAATAGCATTGCATGTGTTATAATCTTGGATGTTTTTGCTGATGTTTGCTATTACATCTTCCTCACTGAGTCTGCTGTCTTTGAAAATGTACTTATTTCGCACAAACCATAAGAAGTATAAATGAGGGTGCTGTTATCTTGTGTGAGGATAAATTCGTAGAGCCAATCACTGAAGTTATATTCAGTGTAATCAGGGAACTTGATGTTGAGAGTTGATCCAAACCACACTTTTCTTGCATAAGGACATTCCATAAGACTATGGTTTAAAGTTTCAATTTTAGTGACACATCTAGGGCAGAACATGTCAATTGCCAAACCTTTGTTGTGGAGTTGGTGTCTTACAGGCACAACTTCATTGAGAACTCTCCAAAGAAAGTCTTTGTGTCTAGGTATGGTGTTGAGGGACCAAACTGTTTTCCATAGTTTTTGCATACTAACAGTGTTGGAGGTCCCTTGTTCCTTGTTTTGAACCCACTCTCTGATAAGATTGTAGCCAGACTTGACTGAGTAGTTGCCATCCTTAGTGTGCAACCACATAAGACTGTCATATATGTCTTCATGAATGAGGGGGATTTGGTTAATTTGCTCTCCCTCAAAATCCAGAAAAGTATTTGCTATTTTGGTTTGATTCCACTCCTTGCTATGATCCTCCATGAGATCTCTGACCAAGTAGAGTTGTGCTGAGTTGTTTTCTTTAGTATATAGTTCGTACCCATTTTGGAAAGGTAGCCAGTTGTCCTCCCATATCTTTACATCATTACCATCCCCAATTTTCCAGCAGCCTCCTTTTTGGATTACCCATATAGAATGAAATATGTTGTTCCAAGCAAAACTAGAGTTATAACCAAGTCTAGCATGTAGGATATCAATGTGAGGGAAATATTTAGCTTTGAGACACTGAGCCAGTAGGGATGTTGGATTTTTTTTTGAAGTCTCCAAACTTTCTTAGCAAGGAGGGCTTCATTAAAACTTCTTAAGGATCTGAATCCTTGACCTCCCATATTTTTGGACTTGAATAGGCATTCCTTCTTTTTCCAGTGGATTTTTCTTTTATCCTCACAACCTCCCCACCAAAACCTACATATAGCCTGCTCAATCCTATTACAAATATCATGGGGAATAAGGAAGACACTCATCACATAGGTAGGTATTGCTTGAATTAGAGCTCTAATTAGCACTCCCCTGCCAGAAAAAGAATTTTTTTTCTTTCCACCCTTTTAACTTGCTTCTGATTCAATCCATAATGAAATTAAATATGTGATTCTTGGATATGCCTATTTGAGTAGGAAGTCCCAAGTATTTAGTGATGTTGTCTGTTATCTGGATGGGCATAAAATTCTGAAATTCTGTCTTTTGGCCTTGACTGATGTTTGGGCTAAAAACCATCTCAGACTTGCTGAGATTAATCTTTTGGCCTGAGACTCTTTGGTATTCAGCAAAAATATCCATTAGGTGTTTTGCTTCATCTTTATGAGCCCTGCAAAAAATCATGTTGTCATCAGCAAACAAGAGATGAGAAATAGTAGGTGCATTTCTGGCAATGGAAATGCCATGAATCTTGCCCTGATCATGATATTTGGTTATCAAACTTGACAAAACTTCTGCACAAAGTATAAAAAGCTAAGGAGACAGGGGATCTCCCTGTCTGATACCTCTCTTAGGATAAAACTTTTTAGAGGGAGACCAATTGATAAGAACAGAGAAAGAGACACTTCTGACACAGACCATAATAGTTTTGACCAGATTAATGGAAAAACTCATTGTGAGGAGGGTAGATTCTAGGAAGTCCCATTCCACCCTATCATATGCTTTTTCCATATCTAGCTTAATACCAACAACACCCTTTTTTCTATTTTTATGATTTTTTAAATAATGAAAAGCTTCATGAGCTAAAATAGTATTGTCAGTAATAAGCCTGTTTGGGAGAAAAGCACTCTGTGGAGGGCTCACAATATCATTAAGCACTCTTTTGAGCCTATTAGCAATGGTTTTTGTAATTGTAATGATTTTGAAGATAACATTGCATAAAGCAATAGGTCTATATCCAGAAGGTAAATTAGGTTTTTTTAAGTTTAGGAATAAGACAGAGAAAAGTATGATTGATATTACCCGGGTCACCATTATGGTTAAGGACATTAAGAATAAAATTAGTGATATCAGGGCCAATAATCTCCCAATAGGCTTTCTAGAAAAGGGCAGGAAGCCCATTCGGTCCTAGGGCAACTGAACTTTTCATTTGTTTAATTGCCTCAACCACCTCAGTAGAGCTAAATTCCTGTTGTAGGTAATCATGATTAGTTGGGGAAATCCTGCCTTCTACCACATCAATAGTATCCTGCATCTTATCAGGGTTAGAGGTAGCAAAAATACATTTAAAATAATTAGTGAAAATGTTACTGATATCATATGCATCACTCCAAGTCTTTCCTTCTGTATCTTTAATGCACTTTATATAATTTTTCTTCTTTCTCTAGGAAGCCTTGATATGGAAGAATTTAGAGTTCTTATCCCCTGCTTGAAGCCAATGAGGTTTTTCCCTCTAAGCCCACCAAAGTTCTTCCTCCTTTATGAGGTCATCAAGCTGCTTCTCAAGGTCTCTAATATTTTGCAAGGTTTGAGTAGTAAGAATAAGTCTCTTTAGCTTCTTTAAATCACTATTTAATTTTGTGATTTTCTTAGGAATATCACCAAACTTTTCCTTTCCCCAATGATGAAGATGATTGAGAGTGTCCTTGAGCTTGTCAGTAGTCTCTCCTTTACTAAGATTCCAAGTAGCTTGAACAATGTGGGAGTTGCTTCATTTTGGAGCCAAAGTTGTTCAAATCTAGGCATATGGTATCTTTTTGGGGCTCTACATTCATTGTTAGCGAAGAATTCTAGCAATATAGGATTATGATCTAAAGCATATCTTAGAAGATGATTGTTGTAAAACTTAGGATAGTTAGAGATCCAACTGGGAGTAGCTAAAAATTTGTCTATCCTTTCTTGTATGTAGTGAGTATCAGGCTGATTATTGGCCCAAGTGAAAATGTCTCCCATATAACCCAGATCAATAAGATTACAATTATTAATAGTGTTGTGAAAATTATCAAAGATGTTAATATCAATAGGGTTACCACCCATTTTTTCTGTTTCATGTAAAATCATGTTAAAATCACCAAAAATAAGCCAGTTATCATGTTGGTGACTAGCTTTTATACTATTGATAAGATCACATGATTTAAGCTTTTCATTGTGATTTGAAAACCCATCGAAGCTAGTGGCATACCATTCAAAATTAGTAATAGGGCAAACAATGTAAAAATCAATGAATCTATTATTATGATTAAGTATTTTCAGATGTACATCTTTATTCCACAACATAATAAGACCCCCCAGACCTTTTGCCCTTATTATTTGCACAATTTACAAGAAAGTAATCAGGCAAATTATCAGAGCACAACTTAGATTTTAAGTTTGGATCAGACTCACACAATTTAGTTTCACTAAGAAACACAACATCAGGATAGTTAACCTTTAAGAGCTATCTTAAGGCTCTTACTGCAGAGGGTTTTCCTAACCATATGTAGTTCCATGCTAGGAGTTTCATGCCTTCTGGCCAGCATTGTTTTCAAGGCTTGCCATAGTAATATCTTGTGTAGTAGTTTGGTGAACTTGGACAGTGTGAGAGATTGGTAGAGATTTCCTTTTAAGAGGGTTAGGAGTCTGCATACTCTGAGCTTTCCATCCATGAGTGCTGGTATTAGTTGCTGATGTTCCCTCAACGTTTCCCTAGCCAGTTTGAGTTTTCTTAATTCTCAGATTTTCCATCATATCAAGCATGGCTTTTGGTATTGGACTGTACTGTTTTGCACTGATAGATTTCATAGGATTACTATGAAATTTTTGCTCCCTGGTTTCATGGATTCTCCTACCATAAACATTGGACCTTAGCCATGGTCCCCTAGGGTTAACCGTTCCTTCAGGTAAAGCAGTAGAAATATCTTCACAATTGTCATTACTATGACCAATCAGACCACACTTAAAACAAAATAAGGGTAGATTTTCATATCTAAAATCTACCCAATTAATTCCATCATTTTGATTTCCAATATACATTCCTACTAGAACTGGTTTGGAGATATTGAACTGGATCTTGACTTTAAGGATTTTAGCATTATTAGGATATTCATAGATTGCTGCTTCCTCCACTTTTCCAATTTGTGCTCCAAGTTGGTGACCCATGGCCACAGTCTTGCAGTGTAGAGGCAATCCCCAAACTTGAATCCATAGGGGGGCATGGACAAAATCCAGATCTTGGATATTAGTGTTTCTGTTCCATAGATATAGTTTTAACCAAACATTCCTTATGATCCATGGTTCCCCTTTAAGAATCATGTTTATATCAGTTTCCTTTTCAAAAGAAAATTGATGCAAGTTGTTTTCTAGCTCTGTAAGTTTGAATCCAGCAGGGTTGCACCATATTCCACTTAAAGAACTGAAGAGAACTTGTTTAGAAATTTGTTTTTGTGCTAGCAATTTACCTATAATACTGTTTTTGCACTGTTTGAGGCCTTCACCCAATATCTCTTCTTCATACATGAAAAGGGGCCTTCAGAGTTCATGTTGTCTCCCCCAATATCTTGATCACTAGTTGTCTGATAGTCTTCTGGAATTTCATATGCAAGTGTAGTGTGGAAAGTTGGCTTATTTTGGTGATCACCATATGATGTTGAACCTGGTTCTTGATTCTTGCCATTGAATAGATGAGGTATATCAAGTTTTTGGATTTTGTAGGGTCTTAGAATACTATTATGACTGAGATCAATTTGCTCATTGCGATCAGAACTTAAAATTTCTTTTCCTTTTGGTGCTTCCATGATGACAGGACACAGATTGAGACAAAATGGAAAAAATAGGATGAGAACCAAAGAAGGTTGTTGGTAGATAGATTCAAAAAAAAGTGACGAGGGAGGGAGAGTCCATAGGGAAAGAGAAGGTTAAGAAAGAAAGAAAGGATTTGCAACCAAGAAGGTTCACAGGGAGCAAGAGGTGATAGGTTTATTTTTGGGGTAGAGAGGCAAATCAAGCACAAAGAAAGAACACAACAGAGATCTAGAACCAAGGGAAAGATTCAAGAAATCCATTCAAAGGCTAAACAAAAACACAAAGATAATAGAATCATGACGTAAAAAGGGGGGAAACAAAGGGATAACAAAAGTAGAGAGCAAAGAACGCACAGAGTGCAAACTAAGGGTAACAACTATCCAGAACCAGTGTTCAACTAATTAGGGAAGGATAACAGATATAGGGTTAAAGGCTAGGAAAAAAACGATAAAGAAACCAGAGAGAAACGATTAGGGTTAGAGAGCGGTTACGAGTTTCTAGAAACTAGGAGCGATTAAAAATGCCTTTGGCCCTCTTTATAACCAAAAAAACCCTTTGAAAAAAAAAATTGGATAAAGAGTGTCGAAGCGCAGACTTTAAAAAAAAGTTTAATTAAAATATAATTTAAATATATGCATAATATATATATATATATATATATATATATATTAATGATAGGGACATTGCATAATATATGTAAGGGCAGGGATTCGAACCCCGACACCCCACTTATTACCTTATAAAAGTGAATTTTTAACCACTAGACTACTTCAAAAAAAAATGTATCAATGGTGTAATAAAAGAAAATGTCAACGAAAATTCACAAATTAACGTAAATTAGATTTTTTTTTCATTCTTTAAAACATTATTATTAAAATATATATTAATTATGGTTTGCTTCAAGTTCAGTTTGCATCCAATGAAACAGGTAACCAAAATATAACTTTGGTTAGGTTCGGTTTGTCCCAAACCACAAACGGTTTGGTTCAGTTTTTACGAACCATTATGATGGTTCGTGTTGTGAATTCGGTAACTTCAAATCTCATATCAATGAAACTTATATGTATAGGGCAAATATTAATGAAACTCAATAACCAAAATAACAACAAGCAACAACAATAGGTGTAGATCCAATCAAGCAACCAAGTGTAAAGCAAAACCACAATCGAATCAAAGAACAACAAGATAAAGAGTGTAGAGAAAAGAGAACAACATCAAAGAATTGTTTACCTAGTTCAGTCCAACAATGACTTACTTTGAGGGAGAGATCTCTCCACTTCACTATGAACAAGTTCTTTACGAAAAGATATAAAAGGGTTACAAGAAATTTAGCTTCAACAAGTTTTACAAGAACAAACTTAATTTTTCCAATCTCTTTCCATGAACAAGAGACTCAATGATTTCACTCACCAAGTGTTTACAATAGTTTTACAACTCTAGAATCTAACCCTCAAAAGTAATCAACCCTTAGCTTTTAATTTTCTAAGGATCTTTACTTTTGGTTTCTTAAGATTCAACCAAGTTGCTCACAAATGACTCTCTCTACTCATGTATTTACCAACCTCATGAACCTCTCCCCAAAAGGCACCAACCCTTTCCCAAGAGCCTCCTCTTTTGGCTCTCTAAGATTCACATTTAGATACTTTGAATCTCACTCAAAGACCCACAATTCTTAGCCTTAAGTTCTCTAAAAGTATTCTCCTTTGATTTTCATGAGATTCTCAAGCCCATTCAACAAATGGATCAGAGAGTACTTAAATAGTATTTCAGATCCTGTCAAATCGAGCAACAATTTGAAACCCACGTGCCACGATTTTGCTATTGAACGTTATCCAAGAATTGTTAGGGAATAAACTGCATTTAATCCTTCAATAAACTGACATGTTGCAGAAACATTAGTTGATATCAAAATGTGATTTTAAGCTTCTTCAAAAAAATAAAAATAGTGATGGTAAGGTACCATTTTATTCCACTGAACATTTACCCAATATATACAATCAGGGATGCTAGCATTTCTGATCAATTGAAACTGATATTTAGTTGAAACTAGTCAATTCATATCACAACTCATATGTTCTTCCAAACAGAACTGATATTCTACTAGCATTTCTGAGACATTTATAAACTATCAATTTAGGAAAATCTTAAATTTAATTTGGTCAAGAGTCTCATGATCCAGTCAAACGCATTAACATTTGTTTAAAGTTTCACGTATGAAAGGGGAAAAGCGATTATAAGTGAATGACATCCCTCGTCTTACAAGATTGGTTTTGTGTAATTTAATTAAAGTCAATCTAAATTCTAATATAAAAGCATGGAAGGATTCTAAGGACGTTACAAATAATTGTGCATACAATACACTTGATAGCCAGTTTTACTTTCTTATAATTTGCCACACACTATTTCAAGTTTCAACATACCTTGGATGAATACAGCCATGCCTACAAGGACTTACCACATATGCAAATTGCAAAATTTTCTTTTATTTGGTACACTATTGCTCACCTTACAACCCTCTTTTCTTCCTCACATAATCCGATACAGGACACATTTTTTTACAATATTGATAGATGTAGCATAAGGGGGAGCTTGCGTGTGTTATCTGCCTTGCAAGCTTGTGACAGTGACACTATTTTTCGAGTCGTGATTCTGTTGAGCTGGGTCTTCTCTATGCTCAGTTTGTCTTTGAATGAATGCAGGTTGAGACGGACGAGGAAGTTTAACAATCTCACTATTAAGCATTGAAACAATTGTGGCCATAGTAGGTCTCTCCTTCGCAATTTCTTGCACACAAAGAAGTCCAATATGTATGCATCTCAAAATCTGATCCACATAATCAGGCTTACATATTTCTTCATCTATCAAAGATACAATCTCTTCTGCATTCCATAGTTTCCATGCCTTTAAAAAAATCAAACAAAGAACATTAATACTAATATATATGTACATCATTTGAAAAATATATAATTATTTTAAGGGTTAATAGGTCTTTACCCCCTGTAATATAGGTCATTTCTGGTTTTCCCCCTGTAAAATATTGTTTTTGATTTACCCCCCTATAAAATATTTTTGTTTTGATTTACCCCCTAATAGGCCAAACAAAAACCAATTTTATTTTATTTTTTCAAGAAATTTTCGTTTTTGTTTGGCCTATTAAGGGGGTAAATCAAAACAAAAATATTTTACAGGGGAGTAAATCAAAAAAAATATTTTACAGGGGGAAAACCAGAAATGACCTATATTACAAGGGGTAAAGACCTATTAACCCTTATTTTAATTACTATTTTAGCAACACAAACCAGAGCTTTATTATGAATTTAAGGGCGGAGTTAATTAATTTGGAAAAGCTTACGTATCCTAAGAGGCTAAATGCTTGCTCGTGATTATAAAAACTTGTGTTCTTCCTGCCACTTGCTATCTCAAGGAGCAAAACCCCAAAGCTAAAAACGTCTGATTTCTCTGAAAACAGCCCTTTCATTGCATATTCCGGAGACATGTATCCGCTGCATTAAAATATAAAGATTGCAATATATTATGGCTCTTCAATTGCACAATCTTTGAAAAAAATATAAAGACAGCGCTTACTTACTATGTTCCCACAATCCTCATTGTATTGCCCTCATTTTCGTTGCCTCCAAAGATTCTAGCTGTGCCAAAGTCAGATATTTTTGGATTCAATTCTCCATCCAACAAGATATTACTCAACTTTAGGTCTCTGTGTATTATTCTTAATCTCGAATCTCTATGAAGATACAACAGCCCTCGAGAGATTCCTTCAATTATGTATAAACGTTTTTGCCAATCTAAAACCTTCTTCTGTATTGGGTCTGCGAAAACATTGAAAAGTAAGGCAATTATGCATAGCGAAATGCAACTTTTGGTCGTTGTCTAACAATATTTTGAAGTATTCAAATAGAAAGCTAAACTATTTTGAATATACTCCATTTACTAACACATAATTTAGTATGTTAATTGTTATGTTAATTTACTAATACTCCATTTCTTTTAATCAAGTCTATTCAAAATCATTTGATTGACAAATGCTTTCAAACATATACTTTATAGAATACAGGTAAATCTAGACACACAAGAAAGAACAAGTTTAGATGTACACTAACCAAATAGATAAAAATCTAAGCTGTTATTAGGCATGTACTCATAGACCAACATCTTTTCTTCCCCTTCAATGCAGCAACCTAGAAGTCTTACAAGATTGCGATGTTGAAGCTTTGAAATAACAATCACTTCATTCATAAATTCCTCTAATCCCTGTCCTGAAGCCTGTGAAAGTCTCTTCACTGCTACATCTAATCCATCTGGCAATGCTCCCTGCAAATATTTTCAAGAAAAATGAAAACATATAATATAAAACAATAATTTTTTTTGATCAAGGCAATGAAATAAAATGCAAACCAGGATTAAGGCCTGAACCTATTTACACAAGAAAGAAAAGAAGCCTAAGGCTATCCTAAAGTAACAAAAAGCAAAGAGGAGCCTGCCATAAAAGCAAATGACTGCAAGCATACCCTAAAGAAATCTAAATAGACACAATAGCAGTTATGTGGAATCTTTGAGTATCAAACCATCCTAATCCTCTAATCACAAATATTTGGGATTATTTTTCACTACACCCTTTTACGAGCGAGTTTGTATGTGCTCACTACTTGTGCTTTTTGGTGAAACGTGTCTATTTGTTTGCTTCTTTTGCTTTTTGTTTCTAGCTACTGATGGACAAACAAGGCTAGACTCATGCTCCTCATTAGTATAATCCCCCCAAAACTTTTGTAAAATTTCGACGCTTCTTTGAGCTTCAGAAGATTAAACAACTGCAGTATGTTCGAGTGTGTTGACAGGCTCTAAAACAGGATGCTTGTCTGCTGTTAGAGAGGTGTAATAAGTAGTGACAGGTTGAGGCATAGCACAAGGAAGGAGTGTGCTATCCAAACCAAACAAACCAGGAACCAAAGAAGAATTTGATGGAACTACAGCAACTATGTTCTCCATGACCGAAGCTGCTATTTTCTTAGTAGCATGAAAAGAATCAGTGTTGTCACAAAGGGGTTCTTCTTGAAGCTCTACATCCCCAGCTATGTCACCCTTCACCAAAGAGGAAGAAGCTGAGCTGGGGAATGACACCCTCCCAACCTCAGAAAGCTTCTCAAAATGTTTAGTACTATGTTCAATAGAAGGACTGCACCCAGTCTCAGCAGGGGCATATGCCTTCTTTGATGTGCCAGACACTAAGTAAGCAACCTCTAGAGGATGAACATTCATAGTTTTATTGGCATCATCAACCACCCAACATTAACCATAGTGTCTTCCAAAATTTCATGCAAGGGCTCCCCCTCTAACTCCTCTATATCAGATAGCAACATGTCAAAGGAGTTGTGTAAAACCATAGAATTCTCAACATCACAATTTTGCTCAAGTGCAGCAGTTGAAAATATGACCACCTTAGATTTTGTTGCATTCACAAGATTAGTAAACTCAGTATCCTTATCTTCTGCAGTAAAATTTCCTTCCTTCGGCTTCCCTGCAACATAGACAGTTGAAGTAGAGACATTGTGATGAACCACCTTGTTAGCATTTCAGTACAGAGAGAGATTTGAATTGAGATTTAGCAAAGTTAATACGGTTACATTGCTGAATGGAATGTCCTATCATCTTGCAATGGGGACAAAACGCAGGTTTCCTCTCATACTCTACAGTTACCGAGAACTCGTATCCTTCCCTTTCCACCAAAACAGATTCAAAAATAGTGTCAGACAAATCAACATCCACCAAAATGCGAGCATAGTGGCCAAAGAGGCGAGATTGTGTAGCCTCATCAATGGCTAGAGGTGTGCCAATACCTGATGCAATTTTCAAGAGTGTGGTTTTCCTCCAATATTCCTAAGGGAGATGCATTAAACGGATCCATAATTGAGCATGTGCCTGAGTTTGATTTAAAGGGTCAAAGTCCTTGGACCAACAAAAGAATTTCATTATTCCTGGTTTCAAATTGATAACACCCAATGCCCAAACCTTTTTCATTTCCTCTGCAGATTGAAACTTGAACTCAAAATACCCTTTGCCTAATGGTGTCACTGACCAGTTCTTCAAATGTGGCCATAAGCTATCCAATTTCTGCTTCAGGATCTTCGAGATCAGAGGAGGGTCACCTTTCTGTAACATAACACGACCATGGAGGTGATTCTTACAATCTTCAACCTCAGCTTCGTAAACCTTCTGCGAAATTTTGATGTGAACCTTATCGCCAATGCGAACCTTGGGAGGGAGACAACGCATCGGAGAATCACACGGAGCTGTAACAGCCTGAGCGAATGATTTCTCCAGATTCACCGGTGGCGCCATCTCCGATGAGGAGAGGAACGACCAAGGACAGACCGAAGAAGCCATGACCGCATAGAACAAACAAAAGCGAGGTGAAACAACAAGAACGAAAACCCAGCATTCCACTCAAAGAAGAGGAACTTCACCGGAAAAACTTCAATCACCGGAGAAAAGACGAAGAAGAATCAAAGGATTGCCGATCAAAACAGAGAGAAACCTTTGACGGAGCTACGGGATCAAACTGGAACAATCGCGAAATCCATGAATAGATCTTGATTGAGGAGAAAAATCGATGAAGAACGCAACAAAAACAGAGAAGAATGAAGCAAGATTGAGGTATAGCGCCACCGGAGAAGTTAGTTACGGTGGCCAGAGAGATCGCATGACTCAAAAACAGTGGTGTTGAAATTTCAGGCAGCCCCAAAACCAAGAAGATCAATAGCATAGACAGTATAATTCTCAGACAGTGTCTTGATATTCGTGAAAAAGAAAAATTGTGATGTCTTAATATAAAACAATAATAAAAAGATAAAAACTTCACAAAACTTAGTTTACCTTATACACTGAACCAAAACCACCTTCACCAATTTTATTAGCTGAACTGAAGTTATTTGTTGCAGATGATATGTCTTTGAACTCAAATAAAGGAAGGTCCTCTATTTTTACTTGTTTCACATTTCCAATTAGACCTACACTTTGGTTTTTTTGATGGGTTTGCCCTGTGTTTAACACCAACAAATTTTGTATTTTTCTTCTCGACTATTCCAGTTATAATCCCAAATATATACTCAAAAAGTCACAAATTATAACTCTCAAGAAAGAAAAAAAATGCAAATGTGATAATTAAAAATAACATGGAAAGAGTACTTAAAAGGTCCATGAATCCAAGGTAAATTGTGTGTGATGCCGGATCTACTTTTTTTAATGTAATTTTAGTTTGCCATGATAAACTATACTAGTATACACTTCACTCCAAAACTGTAAGTCGTTTTGTATAATTGTAATTGTATAAAGACATCTTGTATGAAAAAGAGAAATCATGAGTGATTTCATAAAGACATTTTGATGACATTATACGAGTAATGTTATTGATTATTGTAATTGTAATAGAGAAAATACAAGATGATATATTCAAGATTATTCTAGATCTTTTATAATTTATTCATATTATACTAGTGAGTTATTTAACAGAAAAATAAAAACAAAAAAGAGATAAAACATTCTGCATTCCATCTCATCACTATCATCATCAAACACACACACACACACTGTCCTCAGTGGCTTTCCAAGCCACAATCAATACACGACATCTGATTACAGGATGTACACAAGATGGTTCTTTGCTAAGATAACATGTCTTTGTAATATCTAATGATGATTCAGTGCCATACTTGGACTTTCAATGTTGCCTATTGCTTATATTGATGATTGTGTTTCGCAGGTAATTTTGATCCTTACAATGACCTTGAAATATTAGAATGCTTTTTATTAGTAGGTGCTTTTCTTCAGTGAAAAAAGAAACTATAGCTTGACATGGTTATGAGAGGGGGAGTCATACATCTAAACAGCACCTAACTATTCTAACGTGTATGTTCATTTTATGTGTTGTTGTGATGGTTTCCGTTGATATATGTTACATTTAGAGTACAAAAATATATCGTCTCTAGTTCTTCTAGCCGAGTTGCAACATTAAATCTTGAAGTTGATTAGTTATATGAACCGCCTTCCAAATTGTGTTGTCAATTAGGATCCTAGGTAGTGGCACTTTCCATGTTGCTTGTTTGGAGTCAAAATATTATATATGACTGGTATCGGCCTGATGTTTTATATTCTTAGGTCCTGAGCATGATGGACTTCTAGGTAGTGGTTTATTTCTAAGTCCAGCTGGGTATCCTCCTCGCCCTTATAAGGTTAGCTCACTTATTTGTAGTTTTTTATTTCTCAAATCTTAATCATGTATTATTTTCATTTGATATGTTGATGACATGGACAGTTTTGACATCATAAGCAACTTTATTAACTTTGAGTCTGTTGTAGTTTGTGGTGTTTAATACTTGTTAGGCACCTCACTCATGTAGAGAAACTAATGACTCTTTCAATGATGAAACTTTTGGCTTTTGTTTATGGAATCGGTTTAGATTGAGTTTATTTTATGAATTGTTTGTAAGTGAATTGGGGATCATATAAGGCTGGTTGTGACAATTCCTGATTTTTTTTCATCTACTGTGTTCATTTGATTTGCAATTTCTCAATAGTTTCATCACCTTATGCATTCTTCTAAATTTGTGAGTTTTTCATCTTTTCTCTTCTTATTTGAAAAGTTCTAATGATTTAGTGGAAAATATGAAGCTAATGCTTGTTAAGTGTTTGAGAACACTCTGTTTTTGTACTTAGTTTTTGAAAGTAATATTTACTTATGATTTAGATTTAATGATCATCACTTCTCAATTGTAATTGAAGTGGATATCTACCTGATCGATAATGTACATGAGCAATTAGTATCTTGGTTATGAAATTATCACCGCATATAAGATTTTCATTACCATAATGACTCTGGTTTGATTTTCCATTTATTACTTTTGGTTCTTAATGTCAGACTATTTTTACAAGGGAAGGTTCATCCTCAAGTTCATTTACTCTGCAATTATTAAAGTAGCATATCAGAGAACTGAACACAATGCAAACAAACATTATATTTGCTTATAAAAATGTCAGAGAGGGTTTTAGGTGTTTGATAAGGATATCACTATGATTAGATTTATTCTAGTTCTATTTTGAGGAGAATCTCTTTAGCTATTTAATGGTTTTGTATAAGAAGCTAAGCTATGCAAAGCAGAGTTTGAGTGTCCTAATTGGTTCTCAAAATATGTTATAAGTTATTGTGTGAGATGTTGGATCCAATTCCTCCACACCCTAAACTGTGGAGGATCAGAATTCATGTTAGCACTGTGCTTGATTTCCTGTTTATACTTTCCAGCTTGAGCCTTTAGTTCAATAGACTGCTCTAAATGTTGTATCTGAGAATATAAAACCTCTGGGAAGAACAATAATTTGATGTGTTTTTGTTTCTAAAATTGGAGTTTCTGTTGTTTAAGTTCATTTTGATGGCAGGACCGTTTATTTAAAAACTATGGTGAAATTGAATACTTTGATGCAGGAGACAGAAGAAGTCATTACATGAATGTTTTCTTGCAAACTACACTGGGAGGTGAGGATTTCATATTTTTTTGCTTTCCCTTTTCGTTTGGTTTCTATATTTGATCGCTATTTGAGTAGCTGGTATGTTCTGTTGTGTGGTTATTGTGATTCTAGTTGTTTTTGTGATTAGGATCTGGTAGTATCGGTTTTACTTTAAACAAATCTTGGTGGATGCTAGCACAATATGCATTAATTAAGAAATTATTCAAATGAACATTCATAATTCTATGTGATTGTTTGTTGAGAATAAATTTGATTGATTAATATTATAGTGTAACTCTTTCCTTCCTACAATGCTTAAACATATTGTCAAGGAATAACTTAAACGTGTTGTCTAGCTGACATTTATAATGTGTAAAACTTGTTATCTGCAGTCCAGAATGTCATTATGCACCTTTAACTTGTTTAAGTAAAGATCAACTAAACTGATACTTAGTGTCTCCACTTCAGGGAATATAACAAGGCTCTACTTCAAGGAATATAACAATATCAGATCCTTCCTCTGTTCAGAAAGTAGCAACACTTAAATTAATAGGATTTTGTTGCTTGCTTCATCTTTAGTAAAGGTAAATTCTACTCTATCTTTAAATCTCAATTGTTTTAGTGATTATTGGATTTTATTCAATGATTTATACCTCAAATTTTATTTAATTTTGTTTTTGTTCTCACATTCCTTCTAAATACTTGCAGTTAGATGACTTTTGTTGCTTCAAGTGAAGCTATTAAAGATAGGTTTGCAAGCTTGTCAAACAATTGAAAGTACATGCAAGAAGATTTTTGTTGCATTAGCTTGCTTAGATCCCCTCATTGCTAGTTTTGTTTTTTTGTGGAAAAATTGTGATTAATAGGTTTAGTAAGGATATCTTATTTCGCTGTCTTGTTATCCAAAGTTGTTGATCCAAATGTATTATTGTGATTTATTTGGGATTGTGTACAATACTTGTTTTGTGATTCCTAGATTCAATGAGGTGGATCGACTACAAAAATTTCTAAAGATAATCCACTTTTCACAACTTCTCAAAAATTATAAAAATGTGACATTTCTTTAATGTTACCAATAATACAAAAAGTGTTACAAAAATGTAAATAAGTAACATGTTTTAAATGCTACTGATAATACTAGGAAATGTTACTAAAGCTCCTTTAGTAACACTGGCTCTACGAAACAATAGTTTAATTGTTACTAAATTTAATTAGTAACAATTGCTTAAATGTTACTGATTGTTTAAATGTTACTAAATTACTAGATCTCAATTATGTTGTAGTTGATATTGTAGACATGCATGATCTAATAGTTATGTTTTTCTACAAAAGGATAAGTCGTTAAGATTATATATATATATATTTTATGAGGTCTTTGGCAGACCACCTACAATGTTGGTCCATCTTAGACATTAGGGTTAAAAGTTAATGGAAAAAGATTACTTTGACTAAGAAGTAAATCCTTTTTCCACTTTTTTTAGACAAACTTTTGTCACAAATGTGATAACTATTATAGGACATTGGGGTAATCCTTTAAGAAGAAATCCTTTTTTTTATTTATGGTAGTAATGAAGAAAATGTGAAAGTTCCAGAAATACAAATACCTCGACGTTTAGAAGCCCGTGACCAAAAGAAATAAGTACAAGTAGCTACAATAATTGCTCCCACGATCGCTGTAGCTATGATCATCGATGTAATATTTCTCTTCCCATGAATATCATCTATATGAATCCCATCTGTCTGTATGGCTGTTAAAACAATTTAGTTCAGAATCTGGTTATTGGACTAGAAGTTGAAGAATGAAATTTGTACTTAAAAAAAATGATAAATAGACGCCATTTATGTAAGTATGAGCTATGCATACTAACCGAGTTCTGAATAAGCTTGGCGTAAGTAAAGATCGATTCCTCCAGTTGAATACCTGACTATGTCAATTAATTTACCACTCCAAGTCAAGCACCCAATTCCATTATCAAATGCATAAGCAACACAAGAACAATTATTCAAACACTCGATTCTACATGCATTCATAGAAAGATATGACTGTTCTACAAAATCTGGTGGTTTCGTCGTCTGTAGTTTTAGAAACCCATCTTCTTCACCACCTAATGCACTCCCATTGTACTTCACCCTCTCACATTGTAGTGTTGCCCTTCTCACACACCCACTAGTCCAATTTTGTCTATTCCATTCGCCGATGTTTCTTGACTTAAAACCTATCAAACATGTACAGATTGGAGAATTTTTCAAATCACAGCTTCCATTAGGACCACAAATACCATAAACATCACAATCATTTTGTTGAATTACCAACTTGTCAACTTGAATCCTATTCATCCATGCAGTATACTCAACCTTGCCTTCAGAACTCAATATCATTGCTCCAAAGAAAAAACTATTTGCCAATGTATATGTCATCTCAACAAGACTTCCATTATCTTTCCTTGCAATGCTGACACCATCTATATATGCAGAAGAAATGGGCTTCAAATCACCTCGCGAACCAAGAAAATCTTGACCATTCCATGGACCTGAGCGCCAATACAGTTTCGTTTGGTTCCAATAAAAAATTTCAGGAGCATTGAGACGCTCAATGCTAGCAGAAAATTTACCAATAGCTGGATCTGAAGGAGTTTTCCACGAAGTGATTTTTACTCTTTCCCCTGTTTTTTGGTTGGTGCTAATTATCATATTTGCAATGAAAGCATTTGATGGATGCTTGATACTCTCCCATATTATGTTGCCTGTAGTATTTTCAAGCAAAACAAGATTTCCATTATTTTGAAGTTGAGCAGTGACATTAGAATTTGAGGTTGCGAAATTACTTGAGACATTTGATGACCATATAACATGTTTTTGTCCATTCAGTACTACAAGGTTTGTGTTGTCATCAGCAAAAGTGAAAACTCCAGAAGAATCTTGTAGTGGATTTTCTCTGTTGGCAACCCATATGATGTTGGATTGATTGAGATACCAGATTCCTACATAGCGATTTGTTGTGTTCGCGGGGCTGAAGAATCCAAGCTTGAATGCATCATCACTTGAGCTTATAGTCTCAGAATCTTTGATCAATTGAGAGGATGTAATTGTGTACATAGAAGCACTACCAATTTTAATCATGTACAGAATTGAAAGAATGAATAAAATATGTAACATGCTTCCTCCCAACATGTTTAGATTTGTTCACAATATATTTCAGGTGCACGTTATTATATGCACATTGGGAGGACTGTTTACTTTTCTCTTTGACTTTTCTAATCAGAAATTGGAATAACATCAGTTGCAACATTTTTTCCACACCTATATTTATTTTTCTTGCCGTGTCTTTGAATTTAATTCTCAATTAAGGTTTAACTAAAAATAATACATAACTAGATACAAACCCACGCGTGATGATAATATTTTTATCAATAGATTAGAGAGTGATGTTTTAGTTGTTGAAAATGTTGAAGAAAAAAAGCTCATAGGGATTGGGAAGACATGACATAACATACAGATATGAATTAGAATATAGTCTTTAATTCTAATAAAAATAGCACAAGGTAGCATAGAAATATATATTAGTTGATATCTTTGCAGGAGGAGGAAATTTTTTATTCTCATTTCAATTGTATGCGGTATAAGAGTTTCATATGAATAATAGAGTTTCATATGTCAGGGTCAAACAAAATAGTACTACTAAAATGTAGGAAACTTCAAGATTTAGCTTAAACTGAATTTTTTCATTCTTTAGACCATTTCATATTAGCATAAATTCAAATGGGTCCTCGTGAGCTTAGCTCAGTTGGTAGGGACAATGCATAATATATGCAAGGTACCCCGAACCCTGATCACCACGAAAAAAATTCAAATGATTTCATTTATGAGCACCTCTATACCAAACTTGCCGGCTTCTCCCTACCAACATATTTTCTTCAAATGATTTCTCAAAAGAGTATTGAATCATATCTCAGAAAGAGTATTGAATCATTTTTGAACATCAAGAATTGAACAACTTATAAAACCACATCAAAAACAACTAATTTTTCTTTTGATGGATAGGACTTGGGAGTAAGACTTGGACAATTGTTCAACAAAAAAAGCCATAGTCTGTTTGGCTAGGCAACAAAGGTGATTGGAGGAGGAAGTTGAACAAGAGTAATTTTGAATGGACACAAAGATTTCAACACTCAAACATGGTGACTCTTATAAAAGAGAAAAATAAACCTACAAACTAATTACTTGTTATTAAGTATATCATATTATTAGATGTTTACTCGTCCGATGTAGGGGTAAGTCTATGGAATTATTATCGATAATTATTGTAGTTTAAAGTAACACAACAAAAAAATTGTATGAGATATTTCAATCATGTCTTTGTTTGACCCTGACATATGAAACTCTAATTATGGTAATGAAACTTAGCTCTCACGTGATGCAAGATAATTTTCAAGGTTTACAAATTAAATTCATTACCTTAAGAAATCAACAAAAATCAACTTTAAAAATTATACATAAGATTTTTTTTTGTATAATTTTAAGGCAATTTTTGTATAATTAAATATATGTCAGGGTCAAATTATCTCATATAATTTTCTATGCAATTTTTTTAAAAATTAAATCTCATATAATTTGACCCTTAAAATCAACAAAATTAAATTAATATTTAAAAAAATCTCATATAATTTTTTTCTATGATATTTGTATAACAATTTTTGTGATAACTTTTATGAGAATATTTTTTCCTCTACTTTTAAGACAAAAATAATAGAGAGATAGAAGAAAAATGAAAGTAAATTAAATGTAAATATGAGGGAGTGGTTTGAAAAGTTATCAAAAAATGTTATTTAAAGTTCAAACTAACGAAAAGAGGGACTTTCCGCTATTTTTACTAGCGAAAAGACGGATACTATCATGCCTGTCTTCCGCTCTTTCTACTGCGCTAAGGCATATGATTATTTTATTATGTTTTTTTTATAATTTTGATTAAATTTTAAAATATTAATGGAAATTATTGATATATTGATTTATAAACAAAATATTGTCTATGAACTCAACATATTTTAGTTTGCCTACATACAAAATAAAGATAAAATAATGATCTTTTATTGTTTATTCTAATAGTAATTAGTAACATCATAACATAAATGTATAAATGACATGTTATGTAAAAGAAACATTACTTTAAACAAAATAATGATTTATTTAATGATTAAAAAACACCATGGTTCTCGTTATATATAAAAAAAGTCACGCTATCATAGTTTGTATAAACAATTATAAACCAGCAATGTCAAATAATCCTTGAAATTAATCATAAATAATTTCAATCATAATCACTTATAAACCAGCAAAGTCAAATAATTCATAAAATTAATCGACTTTGATTAGTTGTAACATGAAAGAAAAAGAAAAAAAACTTACAGGTTAATTCTGAGTTCTGATGCAGAGGGCTGAGAGAGGTTGAGAAAAACTAAACAATGCGGGAACGAACTATGAACTGTGAGAACCCTACTTATTAATATTTAATATTTAATATAATGCTAACAAATCTTTTTCTAAGATATTTAAAGTCCAATCTTTAACAATATTTTTTTGCTCACGTTTGTTACTAATCTTTTTTGTAGAGGATTTAAAGTCTAATTTTTAACATTATTTTTTGCTCACGTATGTTACTAATCTTTTTTAGAGGATTTAAAGTCCAATCTTTAACAATATTTTTTCTCACGTTTGTTACTAATCCTTTTTTTTAGAGGATTTAAAGTCCAATCTTTAACAATATTTTTTGCTCATGCTACTGATCCTCTTTTTTAGAGGATTTAAAGTTCAATCTTTAACATTATTTTTTGTTCACGTTTCTTACTAATATTCTTTTTAGAGGATTTAAAGTCAAATTTTTAACAATATTTTTTGCTTACGTTTGTTACTAATCTTTTTCTTAGAGGATTTAAAGTCTAATTTTTAACATTATTTTTGCTCACATTTGTTACTAATCTGATTGTTAGATGATTTAAACTTCAATCTTTACCATTATTTTTTGCTCACGTTTGTTACAATTGATCAAAGGTTAAGGAAGAGTAACTTATATTAATAAAATAAAATAATAATATTAATAAAATAAAATAATAAAATAAAATAATATGCAAATATTGTTTTTTTGTAAGGGATATGAAAATACTTGACAATCTTTATCGTTGTATTAAGGGAAACAATACAAACGTACGTACACCATTTTTTTTTTAGGGAAACACAGATGTACAACATAAAAGCGGCTGATAAAAAAATAACATGAATTTTTGTTTTGTGCTAGTTTTTTGTGAGTTTGATATGTGGTTACGGAGATAAAAGTGGGTTAATTGAGATTATTAGTGACATAGATTAATAATCTACGTGTTATTTTATAATTGGTTAACCGTAAGATAGTTCTGTTTGTAAGTAATTTTCTTTCTTTATAGAGAGTGTAAATTCCATTAGACAAAAAGGAGGAATATACTATTAATTGAAGGCAAGGTTGGTCTAAAGTATTGGGTTACCGTCAAACACGTTAAAAACCACAGTCCACATCTTAAGAAAATCTGAAATTCAACCGGTCAAGAGTCTCGGTTCCCCGTCAAACGCGATAACATTTGTTGAATATCACATGAAATGTGATAGGCCTTGGAAAGAAAAAAAATTAAATGAAATATTCAATTAAAATTGACACTAAAGAGATTTTTTTTTTGAAAGAGACAAAAATTGACACCAATGAGATTTTTTTTTTTTGAAAGAGACATCAAAGAAAATTAAACGTGAGACTTTGATAAGAAATAGATTTTTCTTTTTACAAAAGGTCTTGAAAATATATTTATTCACATTCATTTGACAAAAAAAGTTTCCTTAAAAAAAACTTTTTTTTTCAAGTCGAGATATAATTAACGTTTGTTTCTTTTTTAGATAAACTCTTAATTAGATGCAGAAACTCCTTATGGTCAAAGTAATATTGACATGAATTGTGATTCAACTGGCATTTTCTGTCAAGATGATCATTAGGAGGAAGCAATTTCAGATACAATTTCTTTGGGCGGTAACTCCATTGTGATGACAAACTCAGACTTGTCAAACTTTAGTGCATCTGTTATACATGACATGCAAGTTTTAAGGATTGTTCCTACCCAACAATCGATGAATTTTCTAAGTGAATCATGTGCTAACATGGCTCGGAACGATGAAATTGTTGATTTGGACGAAAATACAAGTCAGCTATTTCAATTGGTGGTCCCTAGAAAGAAGAAACTCAAGAAGAAGCAAACATGAGACAAGCAAAGGATTCAAGGTGGATGCCTGGAGTCATTCGCCTCATTAGTTTGATCTTTTGCTTTCTATTTATTTTGGTTTTCTTTTGCTTTATGAGGGTTTTGGTTTTTGTCCCCCTCTTCTTTGTACTTTCGTTTAATAATGATTTGGGTTCTGCAGCAGGAGACCCCTCTGCATCTCATCTTTTGCTTAAAAAAAAAAGATAAACTCTTAATTAATATATGAATTTAAATAGTAGATTATGTCATTGTATAATTATTTTAATATAAGAATTTAATTAGTTTGCTCAACATTTCTTTTGCAAAAAACAAAACCACATCGACGAATAACATATTGGCTTGGTTTGTTTCAATCCGATCGATCGCCATTTAAAAGAATTAGTAAACTTTAAACATTTACAAAATTTCTTTCAAAAAGAGCATTAAACTTTAAAAAAAAAAATCACAAAATTTAACTTTTATTCTTAAATTATAGATTTTTTTTTTTTTTTGGTAGTGAGATTTTTTATATTATTAAAACAAGTACAAAAGTTATGATAAAAACTTAATAATATTAAAAAAATACATCAACGCGGAAGAATACAATAATTGAACATTTTATGACGCGACAATTTTATTTATTTTTTTGAGGGATTTTACGACATAGAAAACCAAAATTCCATACAAGATGAATTACAATAATATACTGACTGATAAAAGAATCATATCATCAATCTAACAAACTCAAATAAAACAGAAAGAAAAAAAAAATCAGAAAATTAACACAAAATAAAAACCAAAAAGAACAAATAATAATAACATTCAGAAAAATAGAGTGTTCCTTCATTTGGCATGTTTGTTTACATTTCAACATCACAATAGGCCCTTTCAAAACTCTTAGCTTTAGAAAAATTCACCAACACAGGTGAACAAGATACCCTTAGAGTACGGTGTTTCGTTTTCAACAATCCAACCTTAAACCTTATCCTTGCTCTGATGAACACGTCTAATGCAATATCCCCAGAAGATCTCTCAAGCTTAAGATCTTTCTTTGATCTTATGGCAATGTAACTTAGCAGCATTGAACTTTTTGGTTTGGTTGCTTGAGGATTCGATTGTGTGAAAGGTTGAGTCATTTTCTGAGTTTATTTTTAGAAGATTTTGGTATATTTTTAGTTTTGCTTAAAAAAAACTAAAAACAAATTGTTTTAATAATTTATAAGAAAAAACTCAAATAAACTCATTGTTTTGTATATGGACCGTAGATGGAGCCTAACAATAATCAACAATAATATTGTGATCGATAAAAGAATCATATCATCATTTCGAATTTTCAAATATGGCAAGATGATCTGAGATTGTCTTGCTTATGGCATGCTTGTTTACATTTCTACATTGCAATAAACCCTTTCGAAACTCTAAGCTTTAGAATGTATTAATCAATCTACAAATTGAACGCTAGTGATATGAAGATAAAGTAATACTTAACACACTCACAAAATAGAGAGAAAACTTCTCATATATTTCATATTTGATGATAATGAAAAAATGTACAAGGGAAGGTGTTTACACCTGTAGCTAGACTACTTCCAACACCGATATCTTCTTCTGCAAGCAATCTCTTGTTATATATCATATCATCTTGTTTTGCATCAGTGAATCAGACTAATCGACACATCTAACTCAATATCCCTTGAAGATTTATCATTCTTAAGATCTTTTGGAACAGACTGATACTTAACCGCAGTTTGAGCAGTGAGCCTGACATGCATCATTTTTTATAAAAGCAATGAAAATAAAATGCAAACCAGGATTAAGGCCTGAACCTATTTACACAGGAGAGAAAGGAAGCCAAAGGCTATCCTGTAGCAACAAAACAAAGAGTAGCCTGCCATGAAAAGTTAAGGGCTGCACATACCCCTAAAGTATTCTAATTAGACATAGCAGCTGTTATGCATAAAATATGAGTATCAAACCTTCCTAATCATCTAATCACAATATTTAGGATTGCTTTTGATAACACCTTTTTTGGAACGAGTTTGTATGTGCTCACTACTTGTGCTTTTTGGTGAAACTTGTCTATTTGTCTGCTTCTTTTGCTTTTTGATTCTGGCTGCTGATGGACAAACAAGGCTAGACTCATGCTCCTCATTGGTATAATCCCCCCAAAACTTTTGTAAAATGTCCACACTTCTCTGAGCTTCAGAAGAACAAACAACTGCAGTATGCATTGGTGGTCAAGACATTCAAGAGTGGAAAATCCTCATCCAACATAGTAAAAGAGTTATTCCAGGTCAAGACATTACCACAATCCAGCTTTCTAACACTATTTTCCAGACTTAGCTCCTTATCTGACAAGATTTGGGTGGAATCAGCATTGTGATTCAGATCCTCCACCAAAGCCTCACCATCAGAAGCTGGTTCTAACTCATTCAAAATGCCAAAAGTGTTATCCAGAGCAATAGGGACGGTTTTAGGAACCATGTCAGTTAAAACAAAACTATCATGAACCACAATATGAGAGGTGTTGTTTAAAATTCGTTCCTGATGCAACAGTGCATTAGAGAGCTCGTTAACATGAGATGATGCACCTGTGAAAGAATTAGTAACCAAATCATGAGGGATAGCAGCAAAAGAAGTGACATTATTTGCTTAAGATGGCTGCTTAGTTGCCTTGTCAGCAACAGGAGGTGAGCCACGAATTTCTGAATTATGAACCATTGGCTGAACAGACCTGTTAAAATGACTAGTTGGATTAGGTTTCACTTTCTGATTTTGATATCTAATAACCTTACCAGTAGCAGGGATCGCTTTGTCACTAATGGAAGTAACATCCTGCTGATTTGTAGCACCCAGTTTCAAGCAATTCTGGATGCTATGGCCAAGCATCTGACAATGAGCACAGACAGAAGGGTATTTTTCGTATTGTACCTGAATAGACAAGGCATGGCCCTCACTTTCAATGACTACAGATTCAAACATCTTGTCAGAGAGGTCCACATCTACCAAAATTCTAGCAAACAATCCATATCTCCTTTGTTGAGTCGCTTCATCAATGGTTAAAGGGGTTCCCAATCCGGAGGCAATTTCAAACAAGGTTTTCTTCCTCCAGTACTCTTGAGGGAGGTGCATCAAGCAAACCCAGACCTGGGCGTGAGTTTGAACTTGATTCTCGGTGCTGAAACATTTTGTCCAATGGAAGAAGCGTAACAACCCTGGTTTGATGTGAACCACCCCCAACGCCCAAATTCGTCTCATGTCTTCCAGCAAACTAAAACTGAATTCGTAGTAACCTCGTCCTAGAGGAATCAAGTGCCAGCTACACAGATTAGGCCATAGATTGTTGAGTTTGAGCTTAAGAGCTTGAGCCGTGTATGGTGTATCCCCTTTGCTCAAAGTGATCCTTCCATGGAGGTTAAACCTGCAATCAGCAATTCCATTTTCGAATTCAGCCTGAGAGATCCGAACACGCACCGATGTACCCATAACAACTCTGGGAGGCAATTGATTAAGTTGAATTTCGCCTGAATCTGACAGAGCCTGAGCAAAGGATTTTCCAGAATCCGGTTGTTTAGCCACCGGAGGGACCACCGCGTCTAAATTGGCAAGGAAAGGCCATGGGCAAACCATGGCGAAAAGGAAGAAGCAGAGCTTAACCTGTAAAGGTGGAACCACCGGAGAAAAGCAGCCAGAAGATGAACTAGAAAAACACCAAACCCTTTCGAAACACGGCGAGGAAGGAAAATGAGAGAAGAGGAATCCAGATCCACCGGAAAAAACGCGAGAGAACGGTGGATTAAGATCACCGGAGTGTCGCCAGCGCAGCGCCGGAGACTAAGGCAGCGTTGGAGCCTAACATGCATCATAGTCACATTCTTAATCAAAGTTGACATATTGGTGATTTGTAACAGTTAAATTGAAGTTGTAAATTGCAGCATCTTCTACACAATATTACAAGGGTTTTGGCTTCACAGATAGCAAACTTATGAATACAGATATGCCTACAAGGACTCTTAGCACATAACCAATTGAAGATCAAGTCCAATATTTGGTACTCTGTCACTCACCTTATATATAAACAACCCTCTTTTCTTCCTCCTCTCGTCCGGAACAGAACTCATATTTTCAACATTTTTACTAGATGTAGCATGCTTTTCGAAAAATGCTGGATCATGCTCCATAAATTTTATGATGGACATCATCACAATTCTTGGAAATTCATTTGATAATAGACAAGATTTGTTTGTAAAGGAGATATTTTTGAGTAGAAGTTATATGACAGATGTACAATTTAATATTTTTACTCTATAGAAGTGTATGGTATTAAATTCTTGAGAGTCATGCTTCATTCCATCATATGTATTCTATCTGCCTTGCAAGCTTGTGACAGTGACACTGTTATTCGAGTCTTGATTTTGTTGAGCTGATTCTGATCTATGCTCAGTCTGACTTAGAAGGAATGCAGGTTGAGATGGAGGAGGAAGTTTAACAATCTCACTATTAAGCATTGAAACAACGGTGGCCATAGTAGGTCTCTCCTTTGCAATTTCTTGCA
>Ga0315914_1002798_pt1 | contig 26640 bp, 10 predicted proteins | sample MpolenodulesMG_FD_203920 | JGI IMG/M metagenome (GOLD analysis project Ga0315914, IMG submission 203920) | Medicago polymorpha root nodule microbial communities from Los Angeles, California, United States - elongated nodules | ecosystem: Host-associated > Plants > Roots > Nodule | place: USA...
CCCCCCCCCTTCTTGTGGTTTTTCTCACCCTCAGTTAACATTACACATCACCTCCGTTAACAGACCAACTTAACGGAGGGACTAATTTGATTGACATTTTGTAAATTCAAGGACTAAATTGATATTTCGCAAAATTTGGGGATGAATTTGGCTGATTTTTGAAAATTCAAGGACGAAGTTGGGTAATTACTCATCTCTTAACCTTGTAAAAATATTTTTCATAATTACGAATTAACTAATGTGCATTTTTTTTTATAAAATTACGCATTTTGGCCCCTAACTTGGTACTAGCTGCGATTTTGGTCTTTGTTAAAAAAACATCATTCGAGATCCCTAACTTTTTCCATTTTGCAACTTTCAATTTTGACCGGTCAAAGCCTACGTGACTCCTCACTTAAGTGAGTCAGACACCACATAGGTTCCTTTTTGAATTAAAAAGGAAAGTTGGATTTTAGGGTTTTAATACCCCCAAATCGCTGCTTCCTTCTTCCTTCATTACCTCTTCCCTCAAATCGCCGCTTCATTAAGTTCTTCTTTCATTCATCTCTTCCTTCCCAATTGGTGCTTCCTACGCGAATTCATTGTCTCTCTCGTTCATCTTCTTGTTTGTTCTTCATCTTTTTCTAGAAAACGAAAATGGGAGGGGACTATTCTTCTTCATCAGTCATTGGTTCTTGAGTGAAACGCATAACATGGTTGGTCTGTCATTGTGGTTCTTCATCTTCTTGCATGCCTTTTCCAATTCTATTTTTTATTTTATTTTTATACTTTCAAATAAACACATGGCTTTTCTTTTTATTTTTAATTCAAAAATAACCCTTGTGGCGTCCAACTCACTTAATTGAGGAGCCACATGGGTTTTGACCCGGTTAAAATTGAAAGTTGCAAAAGAGATAAAAGTTAAGGAGTTTAAATGTTGTTTTTTTTTAATAAGGGTCAAAATCGCAACTAGTGCAAAGTTAGAGGACCAAAAATGTGTTTAAGCCTAAAATAAATATATAAGTACTTTATAGAATAAATATTTTTTATCCTTTTAAATAAAGAATAAACATATAGATATTTTTTTTAGAGGAAACATTTAAATATTTATGCATAAGTTACTTTAGGGGAATGCTATTGTTATATAAGTCCCAGGATTTTTTTACATAAATTGTCATCGGAGCTTATCAAAGTTAATTGAAAGTAATTTATCAATGTGAGTTTAACTTAGTTGATAGAAACAATATATAATATATGCAAGGTTCGAGGTTCGAACCTCGAACACAAAAAAAAAACTATTTTTATAAATTCTTCTAAACACTTCAATTGACCAATGTCTTGCTAATAGATAAACTCTTATAAGATGTTCAAAGGCGACTTAAAAATTAAAGATATGTTTAAGTTTTTTTTTTAGGGGAAAGATCATATTATGCTGATAAATAATAAACAAGGTTGAATATATTTGTCGTCCCTATAATTACTTTAACTTCTTGTTTTAGTCGTCCTAAAAAAATTCTTTGATTTTAATTTTCCAAAAGTTTTAGATCGGCACTTTTAGTTTATGCCTTTAAGTTAAGTCACGCCTATCATTCAAAATTTTGAATTTGTTATGACAATCATGTTTAGTATATTTGTAAAAGTTTAAAATTTTGTAACAAACAATGAATTAAGTATAAATTTTTTATGTTTTAAGCACTTTAAAAATTATATTTTATTCATGTTTTGTTAAAATAAAAAAAACCAATTTTGTTGGGAGCAATTCTTATAATGTTCTAAATATTCTTACAAAATCCCATTTTTCAAAAATCTGAAGAATACACATGACTTGACTTAAAAACAAGAACTAAAAGTGCTGACGAAAAACTTTTGAAAATTAAAAGTCGAAGAATTTTTTGATCAAATCTAAAAGAAAGCGTTGTAATATTTAGAGAGAGAAACAATATTTATATCTAATAATTAAGTATTAAATTTATCTCTCGTATGCATGAGATACTCATTTATAAATGGATAGCCTTTGAGTGACATTGATGATGACATTGGCCAACCACAATGTCACAAGTGTAAAAAGAACAAAAAAAAACCTTGTGAAAGAGCAAAAAGAAAGTCACTTATGACATTGTGGTTGACCAATGTCACTCAAATGCTACCCTTTATGAATATACTATCCGACTTTCCTAATCTCTCTCTCCGCACAAACATACACATATAAGTCTTTGGCCCCTATAAAAATCTCAAATTTTGAATTTAGTCCCTTTTAAAAATTCAGCAAGTGTAGCCCCTCCCCTAAAAAGAGTTTTGGTCCTCCAAGTATTTTCAGTCACAACTTTTGGTTCGTGTTTTTAAGTCAACTCAAATCAAATGTATATTTCATTTAAAATTTATAATGATCTTCCGAACAAAGTTTTAGATTTTTTTTAAAAAATGAATTAAATATGAATTATTAAGTTATTCACGCTTAAAAATTTATATTTAATTCATTTTTGTTAAAAAAAATAAACTTTTGCAAGAAATAGTTTTATATTGTACTAAACATTATTAAAAATGTAATATAAAATTTTAAAACATACACATAAATGTAATATAAAATTTTAAAACATACACATGAGTTTACTTAAAAGTAAGGACAAAAAATGGTGACAAAATATTTGGGGGACAAATCTTGATGAATTTTTCTAAAGGAACTTAAAAGTCAAATTAAAAAAACTTGTAGGACCAAAAGTTGGCATAGGCGCACACACAGTCTTTATTCATCCATGATCTATGATCAATAAGAGAATTCGACACTCTTTTTTCATCCAAAACTTCAACGTATTAGGTATACGAGTCACATCTCTTATACGTTCACCATATAGTTCATTCATATTCAATGTTAGACTAATCACTCGCACACGAATTGAATAATCTTTCTCTCAAGTGTGAGTCTCCTACATCCTATATTTTCATTGCCATTATTATCAACAAAACTCATCTTCTGACCACACAACTTGAAATGCTTTGATACAAGGATGGATACATCATGATCCACTCATGTTCCCTCACCAACTCGAATAAGAGCTTTAATACCACTTGTTTGGGAATATGGGGGATTGCAGGAAGCAACATCAAGTCGATGGTCTTGGATCAACAAGAGACTTTAACATGACATTTCTATCCAAAATCTTAAGACATTGAGTATATAATTCATCTCTCTTATATATTCAAAGATGTAATTCCTTTATATTTGATGTGAGACTAACCACTAAAACTTTAATCCATAATTTCAATCAATACAACACGAAAATAAAAGAATGAAAAATCGATTATTAAAAATAGGAGGCCACCAACCACCTATTTTCTAGTAACACCCCTAATTTGTCCACCCACACCCCAAAAGACTAATATACCCTTTTATTTTAATTCTTCCACACCCATTCTTCCTCATTCCTGTCACACGTATGAGTTTCCTCTTTTCTCAGCCTCTTCATCTTCATGTTCAAGAACGAGTTTATGATGAATTATGACTGCAAAAAATCATTAATGGAAATCTATAAAGGAAAATGTTGTTTTCCACGAAAACAAAGAATAGGACTAGCCTTACCATGACCGCCACCAAATCCTAAACTTGGAAGTTTTCTACATTGGATACTTCAAAGTCTTGTTTGATTGAACTTCCATTAGAAATGATAATCGTTAAGTGTGTAAACTTGGTTGAGACGATTGAACGATAGAACCAAGTTTTTATACTTTGTCAACTTTTTTTTTTTTTTTTGTTGAATAAAATACTTTGTTAACTTGAATGTACATGCCTAAACTATATATATATTTGGTTATATATATCATTTTACTAGCTATTTAGATTTAGACTCATCAATTTCCTTCAAAAAAAAAAAGATTTAGACTCATCAGTATATTTCAAATGATGTACTTCTATAAGTTTTTAAGACAAGTTAAACTGGTATAAATGCAAAATCAGACCTTAAAATAAGACTCGGATACGTAAATAAATGAGACTAAAAATGTAAGTTAAAAAAATATATCACAAATCTAAAACAAGATACAACCTAAAACATTATTTTGATTCCTAAAATAACATGTATCAATATATTGAATTTAGTTTTTAGCCGGATATATTTCATGTGTTCATGCATATAAATACACACACATTGATGTGCACACGTAAACACGTATATTAATGAAATCAACAAAAATAAATGTATTCAAAAGAATTTGAATAAAATCCTTAATTAATGTTTTAAAAGATAAATGATGACATATCATCTTATTTTATTAGACATTCGAGTCATAACAGAGGAGTGTTAGAGAAGTTGCTCATGATTTAACGGACGTTTTGTAATGTTTTCAATCGAGACATGTAATTTCATTTATTCCATGAACCAGACAATTTCATAGATGTTTTGAGTCTTTTATTGATAAATCATGTAAATAAGCAAACATGACACCTCATGGAAGTTTTATAAGACATGGATTGAAAATTATCAATGTTCAGGAAGGCTTTGAAGACATCACTAGTTAAGGAAATTCTATCCCAAATCCAAGAACAAGTCGGAGGAAGAAAACACTCGAAGAACGAAGAAAAATGTAAAATTTGCACTTGGGACAGAGGCCACACACCCCATGCGCATGGGTAGAGAGGCTATGTTAGCTACCATGCACCTCGCCCATGCCCCCACGTGCAGCACACATACTACTATAATATCAATACAAACCCAAGAGGTGCAATACAAAAAAAAAAAAACAAAAAAAAAAAAAGAGCCACAACAACAATGTGGTATGCCCTATATATAGAGATGGAGAAGACAACTAATAATGAAAATCAAAAGAAAAATCCAACATCATTTGATCTATGTTGTTGACTTCACTTAGTGTAATAAAACTTGATTTTTATTGAAATTTCAATTATTTTATCATAATGGGGACATAATTAAAGTTTTTTTTTATTTTATAAAGGTAACATTTTTTTTCTTCAAAACATGCACAAAAATGTAAGTGACCCGTGCAAACACATTATATGTACCTTACTTGTTTTATCAATAAAATAAATATATTTTGTCAAAAAAATTAATAAAATAAATATCTATTCCAAATAATTTTTCTATGGAATCCGGTCCAACTCATATTTTTGACGCAATCTAATCGAAATCTTGAAATCATATGTTATTTTTTGAGTTGATTCTAAATTATTATTTTGATAGCTTCAATTACTACTGTTGTAATATGACTCAAAATTTGATGGATGGAGAATATTGTTGCCAAAAATATAAAAGATTTGTTTTAAATATATTTTGTGCTGAAAATATATTTATGGACAATAAATATATTTTTGTACCGTATGAAGGACGATTTGATTTAAATATATTTTGAAAGGAAATATTATATTTTTGATGCAAATATTCTTTCACTGAAGGAGAAAAAAAGAAAAAAAACGTATCTTCAGCGTGATATCCATTCCAAATTTACTAGTTATATTTCTCTATAAATATAGACCTTGTATTAGAGTAAACCTTGAGAGAGATAAAGGGGGCTGAAACAAGGGCTTAGAAACAAACACAAACTAGAGTTTGTATAGAGTTTGCTCTTGGCAACAAACACTAGGGTTGAGATTGTTTTGATTCACCTTGAACAAAACACTGTTAGGATTGAGTCTCTTGGTCACGAGAAGAGATTGGGATTTAGGTAGAATTAGGTTTGAAGACTGATTCTTGTAACTCAATATCTCTTTGTAAAGAAACTCATATCATTATAGTGGAATGGATAGCAGCTCTCTTCCCTAGAGTAGGTCATCATTAGACCGAACTGGGTAAACAGATTCCTGTGTTCTCCTTCTTCCTTTTATCTCTTGTTTATTTTTGTTTGAATTATTTTGTCACCCGCTTGATTTGATTACTTGGTATTAATTTACTCCACATCAAGTTTATTATTGGTGTGGTTTTCACAACGAATTCCCAACAACTACGAAGGCAGTGGTTCAGTGTTTGGATATCATCCAACACTCTAAAAACAATTTAGATATCTTTTGTGTTGGACAAATTTATAGATTATTGGAAAAAAAAAACTTTTCCATTAAATTTACTTTTTTTTAAAGGTAAAAGAAAGCAATAAAAGATAGGAGAGGGCTTGAACCGTATACATAAGAGATTACACATGAGAAAACAAGACAGGACAATCCCTAAAAAGTAAAAGAACTTCAATTATCTAGCTAAATCTTTGCTTTTAAACCAAAGAAAGTAAGAAACTAAACCGACAAACAACATATTGAATTTACTAATTAGAAGAAGAAGAAAAAAAAGATTTTCTATACTCTAGTGAGTAAGAGTTCTTTTTTTTAGGGTAGCGAGTAAGAGTTTTTTTTTTACCGAGGTTCAAACCCCATACCTTACATATACTATTCATTGTCTATATTAAATGAGCTAAGCTCAGGGGCGGATGCACTTGTAGACCATGTGTGGCTAAAGCTCCACATGAAATTTTTCTATTTTTATTTTAATAAATAAAACACATGTTAAAAATAAGATCTTTTGAATGTTTTGTCACTTGTTAATGATACCAAAAAATAATTACAAGAAATGAGGAATGAGGGATGAGAAGAACTTATATTTAAGGTTATTAAAATTTGCAATAAGCATGAGGTTGATGTGCCTGATATGATGCGCCGTATGCACAAAGGAAGAAACTTAAACAACACTCTTCAACTTCTAGTGTTTCTAACTTGCATCATTATAAGAATGATTGTTTGTTTAGTATTTTAGATTTGCAGTTGTAAGAGCTCAATGCTAGGTTTGGTGAAGATAATGTTGAACTTTTACAATGTGTTTCATGTTTGAGTCCCGCAAAGTCAGTTGCATCTTTTAATGTGAACAAATTATTAAGGATGACAAAGTTTTATCCAAATGATTTTATAGATGTGTCGGAAGTAGCATTACATCATTAACTTAAGAATTATGTTAAAAGACAAGCTTACCATTTTAAATTTTTAACATGTGCAAATTTGCACATGATAGAAAAAAACCCTTCTTATTTTTGATATGTTTGCATTATTGCTTTTTTAAAAAATTTAACCCCACATGTACTAAATGTCTGGATCCACCCCTTACTAAGCTCACGAGGACAGCGCGTAAGAGTTTAGTCAATATATACTCAATGCTATATCTTAAATTTTATTTGATCGGAAAAAAAATGCTATATAGTAAATTTTATCCACGTGAGCTTAACTCAGTTGGTAGGAATATTGCATTTTATATGCAGGGGCCGGGGTTCGAATCCTGGACAATCCACTTCTCCACAATTAAATTGTGTGAGCTCTGACCACTAGGCTACTTGACCAAAAAAAAAATGCTATATCTCAAATTTTATATTGCATGTTAACTTCTTCTTTTTATAAAATGTTTTGTATTGTTAATATTATTTATAATGAAATGAAAATAATCCTTTAGTCAAAATGTCGGTCAAAATGTAACCAAAATAATAAATGTCGGTCAAAAATAAATGTCTGTCAAAAAAAAAATCCTTTGGTCAAAATGAATATATACACGGTAGAAAAATACATACAATTTTTTTTTGAAAGGACATACGAATTCTTGTATTGTCGACATTTAATTTGTTGGTAATATAATTAAACAAGAATTATTTATACAGTTCTTTTCGTTATTCATTGTACTTATAGAATAATTCATTTTAAAAAAAAAAAAGAATTATTCTATAAAAAAACAAAAAATTATTCAATAAGTACAATGAATAACGAAAAGAACTGTATGAACGTTGGTTGGATATGTTGAATTGTCGATTTGAACTTATAATTTTCAATTCTCCATATTTTACGTGAGTTTCACCTTTATAATCTTCAAAAATAAAAGAACTAATGGTGAAATATAAGTATTTCAAATGATAATGTGTGTTTTATTGATAGATCTAACGAAAAGGTTAGACTCTCCCAATGACAAATTATGATTTTAACTACTGTTTGGAAAAGAGACATACATATCATATTCATATGGATACGCTCAAAAAAGATTCTACCCACTTATTATATTTATTTTTTTATCAATTTATTAATAAAGAAAAAGTTATAAGAAAGTCCTAGAGTTGAATACTTGAATTTCAATAAAGACATTTTTTTCATACAAAATAAAAAACTTCTTTTAAGACAAAAAATAGAGTGCAAAACATCACATGAGATGTAAGACATATCAACTATGTTATTACAACAAAATATCTCCTATCAAAACAAACTTAAATAACCTGATTTTAATCCAATAACAATGTCTAATCAGCCACTAGTTGAAGTAGGCAAGGGGTGACGACACATTGGGCACATATGACTAGTTTCTAGCCATTGGACAATGCATTCATGGTGATAAAGATGATCACAAGGCATTTTTGTAACCTCCATGCCAATGTTGAACTCCACTTGACAGATAACACACATTTTCATGGTGTCACAGTCTTCTACCTTCACCTTCTCAAGGGATTCAATGGCATCCTTTGTTGCAGGAACAAATTGGGTCTCTCCCATTGTATTGACCAACGCAGCCATGTTGGTGACAAAATCATTATGATTCTCAAATAACATTCGAACAGAAATATCCAAAACCAAAGGGAGCACACGGATTCGGGGACTTTCATAATGAGGATTGGGATAAGAGTTTCGTACATTATCAATATATGTCATTACTTGTGGCATACATGTGTACATCACCTCATATGGGATGATAGCATTAGAAAAATAAGTTTGCATGTACAATAGACTATTTTGATGAAATTCATGATAAGGTACAAACATGGTTTGCGCATAGAAAACCCAATCAAATGGTAATATTAAAGAAGGATATTGTGGGGGATTGACACATAGTTCGTGTCTAACACGAACCTTAATACAAATATAATCCCCAATGTGCCCTTGTTCTAAGGTTTGATAAAATCTTACCTCATCTTCATCTAAAAGGGCACAATATGTTTCCCAAGTAAAATTGTAGACTATGGAAGACATGATCAAATGGATTGATTTGTGATTGGTGAGATGATAGTGATCTCTCCTAAGGGGTTAAAAACACAGTATATGATCCACTGCTTTAACTCTATATTTATATCCAAAATTATTTTATCTACAGTCAAATATCAATAATTACACTGATAAATAAATTAATAATTAATATATATTATTCCAAAAATAATAATAATATATATTGTACCAAAATAAATAAAAAGATATATAGTAAAAAAAATTTTGAAGGAAAAAAGTTTAAATAAGTTTGAAGGAGATATATAATAAGTTTTGAAATTTAATAAATATAGTATACTAAATTTAATGCAATTCTTCCTTTTTCACGAGCTGCATATATATTATACCAAAATATTTGTTCCTTTTTGGTCAAATTTGTTTTTTGTTCCTTTTGACAAATATAATACGAAAATAATAACTGATTTGGGGTTGGTCTAGTGATTGGCTTGGGATAGTTTGCTTCTCTTAAAGTCTCAAGTTCGATTCCCTCTATTGTCAATCTCGGTGGCAAGTCCATACAAAGTTTTGCTTTGGTTTTAAATGGGGCCCCACAAGTGGACGGTGGGAATAGTCCCCTCGAATTAGTCAGATGTTAGACCAGATACCGAGTTTTAAAAATAAAAAAATAATACGAAAATAATTATAAAACTTATTTGAATAAGAAATATAATGTTATTGAAATTATTCATTTTAATATAATATTAATTAACTATTTTTACATATATCATGTAATCTGAAAAATATTTACAAATTTCATTTATGCGTAGTTTAAATATATAAAAATTAATTAATGGTAATTGTATAAAAAAATTGATGGTGGTCAAAGCGAGGAAGTAAACTTCGAATCTCAAATTTTTAGTCTTAAACCTTATGGTCTTAAGGAATGAGATTAGACCATGATAATCTAGAATTTATCTAAGAGATAAGTAAATTTTGACTAAAAATTATTTTAGTCAATAATCAAACTCGCTATTCCAAATTAATTCAACCTTAAAATAATAATAATAATAATAATAATAATAATAATAATAATAATAATAATAATAATTCAAAAGTCAAAGAGAGAATTATCATATTTAATGATATTAAATAGAATTATTTAATGATATGTACGATAAATACCTTAATATATGTGGTCAAGTGAGTTGTTTTTAAAATATATTTCCTACGTCTCATAATAGTTGTCCTCTTTCCTAATTTTTTTCTCTCAAATTTTATGTCCCTTTTATAATAACAATACAAAATTTATTACTTTTATTCACTAACATATCCTTACTTGCATTTCAATCATCTATAACTACTCCACTAACTATAATTCATAAATGTATTTTAGTAAATGACACATATTTTACTATTAAAATCAACACTATTAATAATTTCTTTAATATACCGTCTAAAATTCAAATGAGAGATCTGATGCGAGACGGAAAGAGTAATTTATTCTATACATCATCATCATTGCTAAAGATGCTGTATGCACATATACAATGATAACATCATTAAATGGGTTTCAATTACTCCATTCTTTTATGTATACAAGTCCCCATTGTCTTTTTTACATTTTTTATGAAAAATTGTAAGCGCAATTAATGTGTCTATTTTGTGTGTTAATATTATCAAACTGTCATTTGTTTGTATGTGTATTAAATTTCACTTTTCATATTTCAAGACAAGTTAGTAGTAGAGTTTTAAAATAATAAAATAATAATAGCACTCACTCCGTTTCAAAATATATGTCGCAAATTTACAATGTGTACTATTCACATAACTTACTTTGACCATATTTTTTTAACTAATATATAAATACAAATGATAACATGTAAAATGTTGTTTGATTTGTCTCGATAAATACTTTTAAAATATCAAATTTTTATAATTTTTGTATTATATATGATTAAAGTTATTAATGGTCAAAGTTGTGTATTGGCATGTATGCAGTAGTTGACTGCGACATGTATTTTAAAATGGAGGAAATATGAATTATGAGTATGTTTAGAAAAATAATAATAATAATAAATACATTTAGTAATTTAAAAATAAGTTTATATTTATGAACAAATTTTTAATCAAATAGATGCTTATATACACGTCAATAATAAGGCAACACGTCAATGCATGCATGTGTCATTTTATGTTACATTGACAATGCATATAAATTAAACTCTCAAAATAATGAGAACAAATGTATGTATAAAATATAACCTTTAACTCATTCAAACTCTTGTTAATTTAAATCTATATTGGAGTGTTTGTTTCAAGTTATATTCATAAATTCCTCAGAAAAAAATGATAGAAATATATTTATGTTTATGTTTGTTACAAGTTTACTAAATTTTATTCCTGATCATAAGAGTACACAATTACCATCAACCTTAGGTTGAAAAACTATCTTCTAAGCTACACAATTACATCTTCTTTGATCGTCTGAGTCACCCTAAACAAAGTTTCGATTCATAACTTCTTATTTACAAGTTACAACAAATGTCCTTTGGATGGAAAAGGATAAAGTGTTTGCTCTCCAAGTTGACAGACGACGACCGATCTTCTTTAGAAGGTGTTCATAATAAGTATTACCCTTAGGTTCATGAAGAAGCGGTTCCTAAGTTCAATGGAAGATGAAATCCAAAGACCCTAGTCAAATGATGAACTAGCTTCGTAGGAAAATTATTTGGAACAAACAAATTTGACTTCTCTAAAGAAACTGATAGTCCAGAAGACTACCCAAAAAGTATTAAGTGTTAATCGATATAAAGAAAACAATGTGAATCTAGAAGGAAGGTGAATAGATTCTCTCTTTAAATATTGATGCCAAAATGTGGTTTGATAAAAGTTTTTTTTTCCGGATTTGTTTAACTATTGAAAATTGTACAATTGCTTCTAAGGATAACTAATTAAACAATGTTGCTAAAAAACACTAATTAAACAATGATAATGTACTAATTGAATTTTGAACAAGAGATTCACAATGAAATTATTATTACTCAATAAAACTTAATACACAGGTTAATTACAATCCCTAATTCAATCTTAAATCAAACCTAAACTTATACAAATAATATGATAACAAAAGGAACAACAAGATTTGATCTATGATGAAATTATTGACAAGCTTAATTGCAATTTTGATCCCTTTATTTTTACCATTTTACGAAATCGATCGTCCTATTTTAAATTCAACAGTTTTGGTCCCACCATCAATTATTTTGTCTAAAATATGGTGATATGACAAGTTTTAAATAAGGTTTTCAAGAGAATTTTCTTTCAATTTCATCAACGTTGGGCTTTTCCCATATTTAGATCATATACCACGACATTTAAAACTTATCACATCACCTTTTTTTAGTTAGATAATTCTTTAAAAAATCATGGTAGAATATAATCCAAGAGAAGGACGCATACACAATAACTACTAAAGAGACATCACTCAAAACAAATTAATCTATTTGAACAAGGAGACTTTCATTAATGTACTAAAATCTTAAGCAAACAACAAGAGGTCATCCACAAAAAAGAAGAAGATAAATAGTAGGTCTAAACTACTAAGTTTAATAGGTTTTACTTATGCTTCAATCAAGGGCGGGTTCTACGGTGGGAGAGTTAAATAGGTCTCAAACCGTGGATGAAAAAAAAGGCAAGTGCATCATACACTCACCCACACCTGATCAAAACTCTCTCTCACTCACTCACTCCTTCTTCCCTTGACCTCTCTCCTCCCCGCATAATCAACCCATCTACAACTTGGTATCAACACCATGAACCCAAAATTTCTCCTTAAAAAACCTAGAAAGTAGAAATTGTAAACTTGACCCAAGAAAGAAGAGTCCAACGTGAAGTCATAAAGCAGAATAAACAAAAAATCATAATGAATTTTCAAAATAAAATTTTAAAAAAATAAAATCAATTCACTCAGTTAGAAACCAAATTGGTGAAGTTAAAATGAACAAAAGATCACATAAAAGTTAATTTACTGCAATGAAAAAAATTTAAATTATCCTATTGGACATCATTTTTTGAAATAACTAAACAATTTTCACGCAAATGTACTCATACGTATTAGTCGTTGTGTTCCCCATAATTAAACAAATATTTCTTAATGAGGAGTCAACCAAGTTTCTTTCACATAATCAATAAACATGTTGCAACCAACACATGCTTGTTCAAACTTTTGCAACCGTTGTTGATACTCCAATTCATTAGGCGACCACAAAATATTTTTCCATTGTTTGATTCGATCACCAAGTATCGCATATCCTTCGAGATACTTGGAGAAATACAATTTCAATAACTATCATCAAAGCAAGATCCCCATCAGTCTCAGTCACTTGGAGAAATAAGTCTTCCTTTATAAACATGTCTGTCAACATCTCATATACCAAACAAAAGTCTTCCTTCAGCTTAGATTCCATATAAGTAAATGCCACCACAAATGTGAACTATGTTGATGTCATACCTATAATTTCCAGCAATGAAAAGCTGTATTTATTAGTTTTGTACATGTTATCCATAAACAACACAATCAAAAACATGTTCAATGGCTTGAATGAATCTGGATGCGCCCAACATATATATCTCAGCTCACATAATCTGCATCCTCTATTAAATTCAACAAATTTTGCATCTCTATTCTTGGACCTCTCACCTCTTTTGCCTCCATACTCCTCCTCTTATATACTTGACTGATCTGAGTCACATTATGGATCTTGTTATAGAAGTATGTGTCTCAACGGAACATGAAGATTTGTCAAATCTTTAACATATTTATGCTCTTTTACAGTTAGACGCCCTACAAATGCATGACTTTCCAACCTATCTGGTAGCCCGTGGTTGTGAACTCCACATTTGATCTCAACTTTTCATTCAAAACCATCTTTCAACGGTGTTGATCTAATTTTGGATGGACAACTACACTTTTTAGAAGCACTTTGTGTTGAGGTTTTAGCTGACTTATACGTTTCATCTCTGTCACAATCCAAATTTTTTATTTTTTTTTGCTTATTCCTATTTTCCAGTCTATGTATCTGATCTTCATTAAAAAATTTACATCTTTTGATCCCTATAAACAAATTTAACACGTATTTTTATTACTTGTTTAATTAATTTTATTTTCTTTTTCAAATTTTAAAATTTGTTTAACTAAAAAATTTCCTTGATGAGATAGGTTAAATAGAGGCCCAATAGTTTGAGTAATGAACTACGAGGCCCATTCCTGGCAAAGATAGTAGCGGTTGTCAGTTACCATTGCTTTTTTAACCTCTCAATTGACTGCATTGTATTGAAATGCAAAACTAACCTTTTTCTTTGTGTTTTATCACTCCAAAGTTACAGGAAAGGAGTCAGTATATTTCTCATTTGTACATGGGCAACGTCATTGAATCGCTTGCTTCAGGCTTCGGAGAAACTGTTGGAAAAATTTTCAGTTCTCGACTTGAATTTCTTTCAGGAAAGTCTTGTAGGTAATATATACTATATTGTTGCCTTTCACAAAATTATGGTGGAATTTCATAATGTTATTTACACAACCATATATTAGAAAAGGGTATCCAATTTTAACCATGTCTATGTGAGTTTTAAATTTTGCAGTTCTAAGTGGGGCAGTTATACAAGTTCATACAGTTTTTTTTTTTTTTTGAGAGGGTAAGTTCATTTAGTTCAAGAGTAGTTTTATTTTGTGCTATAAAGCACCGACATAGAGTACGACATGGATATTTTTTATTTTTTATAAGAGACGTTGGTAATTATTTAAGAAAATATTTTAATTAAAATGTAACATGTGTTAGTGTTGTGTCGGACAGAAGTAAGGGTAAGACACATACATGTTAACATTGGTAATTATTTAAGAAAATGAATTAATTGAATGTAACATATGTGTTAGTTCGTGTTATGTCGGACACTGAACATGACTTGAATAAGAAGTAGGCTTAATAGCAGTTTTAGCCCCCTAACTTTTCCAAAATTACGATTTTGGCCCCCTAAGAAAAAAACTACAAAACCGCCCCCTAAGTTTTGCACCTGTGGCAGTTTTGGCCCCCAAGACCAATTTTGCCTCGGTCTACGCTGACGTGGCACCACAGGTGAGGTGCCACGTGTTATTTATTTATTTTTGCCTTAGGGGGACAAAACTGTAACAGTTGCAAAACTTAGGGGGCGGTTTTGTAGTTTTTTTCTTAGGGGGCCAAAATCGCAACTTCGTGAAAGTTTGGGGGCGAAAACTGCTATTAAGCCTAAGAAGTATCAGTTCTATAGAGGTTTTGTGTGCAGTGTTTTAAAGGGCACGTCTTCACTTTTCTAAATGGATTTGGTGTCAGTGATTGTATTGCAAAGTTTATAATTTCGACCACCCGATCTAGATTACCTTGGTTCTCCCAAACAATTCGTCAACTGGTGTAACTTATTAACCACTTGAGCTCAATTACTTGGTTTGTTATAAATGATTTTGTTAGTGTGTAATTTGGGCCTGGTCTAAAATTAACTACTTAGCTTATATCATATAATGCTTGTAAATGTGTGCCTCTCCTGCAGCAGATAACTGACTTCTTACTTGGTATATATGTTTTCAGTTCAGTATGTGGACCAACATGGGATCTCTTTTGTTATATCGAAAATTTTTGTGTTGCTAATCTATTGAGGTTGGCCGTGGTATTTGTTCTATTGTACATTGGTGAGTTCAATTGTTTTACTATTTCATTACAACATGTTTTAATTTCAGATTGCAACCTATTTTTATTAATATTTTGTATATATTAACTTGGCTATATTTTGTTTTCTTGCAGTTTTGTTGTTCTTATATGTACTGCATAAATTGGGCATATTTAGATGTCTATGTCATTCTGCTTGCAAATTGATATGGGCATGTTTCTCTTCTTGTTTCCACATTTGGGTGTATTCATGCACTTTCTTATGTGTTAAACTACACAATGTCAAGAGGAGGAGAAGAAGAAAGTTTAGAATGGAAATGAATGAAGAAGAATACATTGATGAAAGCCTTTCATACCATTTTCCAGCATCTGCAGAATTAAGCAGATCGTTTTCGCGTAGAAGGAGAGACTATAAAGGCCACCACTTAAGAAAGTCTTTGAAGCCTAAGAAGGGTCGTGCTCAAGTTGAAATTAGTAGAGATTTTAGTTATAAAGAATCAAAGTAATCATATTTTTAGATATCCTAGTTGCTCAAGCAATGTCATTAAGCATGGTAATTACAAAGGCATGGTCCATGACATTAAGGTAACACAAACATCAAAGTTTGCTAGAAAAGGTATGAATAATAGGAATAGAGTTATTCGAAGGCAAAGGCAATAGAGTTATTCAAAAAGGTGTATAATGTTAACTACTATATAATGTATGCTTGCTTGTATTAAAATTTAAAACACATTTTTTTTCCTTCTTATTATTTGATTTTGACATGAATAATGAGAAATTGTATCATAAAGCATTTTGAGTAAGGTATATTGCTAAATATAAGCATTTTGGCTCAAAAAATTGACAAATATATACATAGCAATAATGTAATGCAAAATAAAGGTTCTGTTTTGGAGTAAGGTATATTGCTACTTATGGAGGATGTTTTGCTATATTGCTTAGCACAAAAGGTTACCTTATCCAAAAAGAAAGTCCAAAGTTTATGACCATTGTATTGGTAATGCTAAGGTAGGACCTTGAAATAGACAAGAATCTGGAATATAATGAATCCATGACAAAAGGATTTCCATTACTTGACTTTGAAGTTTCTTCATCCCAAAAGAAGTCTTAAAAAGTATGCTACTATATGTTCATCTCCTCAAATACCTCAAGGGTCGGGTTCTATTCTCATTCCCTCAATCGTACCGTAATACCTTTTTTTCTTCAATGGAACCCGAAGAGGGAAAACAATCTTCACAAAAAAATCCATACACTGAACTTGAGGAAGTTAGCTCTGATTTTGTTCAAGCAATTGGCTTACAAGAACAAGAGTTAGAGAGAACAACATTCACAAATCTAGCAACCATTGAAAGTGAAAGTGATGAAGATGTAAGTGACTCCTCTTTTAGTAATGATGATATTGGTGATGCTGATTTTTCATTTAGTCAGGAGTTTGAAACCGATCTTCAGTTTCTTGAAGATGAAGGAAGCAATATCGATGATGATGATTATGACGACGATGAAATGGAGTTGGAAGAAGATGAGGTTGATCCAGATGAATTATCTTATGAAGAGTTGATTGAATTAGGAGACTTCATAGGAGAAGAGAAGAGGGGATTACCAGCTAATGAAATCTCTTCTTGCTTACACCCTTATACTTGCAAAATTGCTGAAAGCACAAGTGGAATAGATCGTTGTGTGATTTGCCAGATTGAATATGAAGAAGGTGAAGCCTTGGTTGCACTTCATTGTGACCATCCTTATCATACAGATTGTATAAGCAAGTGGCTTCAAATTAAGAAGGTTTGTCCAATCTGCAGCAATGAAGTATCAAAAACCAACAAAGCTAAGAACACTTGATGAATGATTTGTCTTTTAGAATTGTCAAATTACTTGTAATCTTCATTTGAATGAAAAACTATAGTTTAAAATAAATAATATAGAAGCTTTGGATCATTACAAACAATATCATCAACAAACAAAATTCCTCATTGTCAATTCCAAATTCTCAATTGTAAATTAATTTGAATAATTTGCTCTAAACTGAAATTTAAGTGTTGTTCAAGTTTTATTTGTTTAATATCTTCAATTGACATTTTTTTTATCCTCATCTAACGTAGAATTTTAAAGACTTGCTTGTTGTATTACTTTAAGTTTAAACAAAATATAGATTCCTTGACACTAAATGGACAAAACAATGAGATTGTAATCTGAACTTTTTTACATCAAATAATGTAAGAGATTTGGAACAGTGTCTCAATCCTAATATCAGAGAATTGTTATCAATAAATTCCAAAATATGCATGCGTGATGGAACATGGAGAAGGGAAGGTTGTTACTATTTCTTTGGTGACTATCATGCTATGCAACTTGCAAAAGGGTATATATATTATATACCACACATTTTGTAGTTTAGTGCATGCGATGTGTTGGCCAAGTCACAAAACATTGAACAATTCATTAATAGATTAAAGACAAATAGATAGTATTAAAAATTTATAGCATAAGAAACAAAAGGACAAACAAACAAATAAAATAAGGTAAGGTTGCTAGAAACCCCACCACTTGATCTCTCCATACCCGTCCACATTATGCAGTTGCAAGAAAATGAAAAGAGCATCAACCGTAAGAGTCACTTCAAAGATTGTCTTAATGGAAAAGCTATAATAATTAATTATAATTAAGAGAACATTTTCAAAAGAAAATTATAATTAACAGAAGGTTCTCTGCGAGGAGATAAAGTGGAAACATTTTACCTTATTGGTGTCAATGAACAAAACTTAGAAATTCTAAACATAAAAAGACAAAACCAAATTAACTTTAATCTTGAAAAGACGACATTGATGATTGAGCATGCATGCATTTAAATAACGGCTGAAATTTTTAATGAATTGTACTCACTTAATGTCAAATGAATCTATATATAAACAAAAGAAAAAGTACTTTTTTTAAAAGGAAATAGAAAAAAGTACTTGTACCTATATTGGTGGTAGTATCAGATATTTCGTACGTTTCACACACATTTGATACAAAGAATCTGTAAATCAGTGTCAACTTTCGAAGTAATTTTTTTTTTTTTTTGAAGAATAAGTCATTTTTATTATTATTGTTGAAACTCTACCTTCTTACTTATATTACTCTCAAATTTATATTTTTTTCACTATATATTCATGATAATGGTGAATAAGTTAACTGAAAAGAAAGAAAATATTATTACCTTTCTTGAATATATAGAAAATATGAACATGTGTCTCTATAGCACTTGTTAAAGATACCAAAAAATGAGATTTTCTGATAAAATTATACTTCTTAAAGTGTCGATTAAGGTGTTGAATAATTGATTACACAACTTCTTTAACAAGTGCCCGGAGACACTTTTTAGTAAGGGTGTTCGTGGTGCGGTTTGAATCGTTTTTGAAGCAAAAACTCATCTGATCCAAAGATAAAATTATATGAGTTGGTTTGTTTTGGATGATTAATTTAAAAAAATTGACTTGATCCGATCCAATGTAGTGCGGTTTAATTTGAATCGATTTTTGGATATCCAAATTACAAATTGTAAATTTTTTATTGATAATAATATTATGAAAATATGGTAAAATAATATATTTGATCCAAAATCTAACATATGATTTATTAAAGATATTAAAGATTAATAATACGGTATAACAATGACACATGAAATATCAACAAAATATAGTAGATTAAATTAATATGTAGTATTAAAATAATTAAAAAGAAAAGAATAATAGCTTATTATAATATATCATACTTATTAAAAAAGGGAAATATGTATTAAAATACATGTATGTGGTTCAGTTCGGTTTTGAAAAATCAATCCAACATCCGGTCCAATCCGAGCGGTTTTCACAAAATGGTATCTAAAGATATTCAATAGTATTCGGTTTTGGGTTTTTTTTTTTATTGATTTGCATTTTTAATTTGGATCGGTTTGAATTTGAACACCTCTATTGCTTATCATTTTCTACTAGATGTCTGTTCTATATGTAAAATAGACAATTGCATCACTCAACGTGGAACATTCAGTACAAGTAAAATTAATTACTTTAACTAATGTGATTTTTAAAATACAATCCGATTAATTTATGTCTTTTTAATAAATATTTTTTTTATAAATTACATCCATAGAAGATAAAAGGAAAGTCTTAACACAACAATAAACTACTCCCTCCGTTTCAAAATGAGTGTCGCTTTAGCCAATTGCACACAGATTAAAGAATGGAATGAAATAATCATTAGACATAACATTTTTACTAAAATGCACTTACTTTATAAGAAAAAGACAAATTTAAAGTTACATTGAAAATTGTGTGAGAAAAAAGTTGAAGAGGGTAAAGTTGGAAGAAAAAGATTAAAGTTGTATTGGAAATATAAAGTGACATTCATTTTGAAACTTTTTTTTTCTTTCTAAAGCGACAGTTATTTTGAAACGGATGGAGTAGTTGTTATATGACTAAAAGATAATATATTCAAGTTTTAAAAACAACCTCTTGTATTTAAATTTTGATTCTTTACGTTGCGAGTCTAACTCCTATCGCTAAACCAACCCTTGTTGGTATAATCTGTTATTTGTATGAAAAATTTCTCGCAAAATGTACTTTAGAGAATGCACTTAAACTTAAGAGATGAAGAAAGATAATTACACTCAAAATGATTTTAGTAAGTGTGTTAAACAGGGGTGGAGGAGAGTGGGGACATGTAGGTGTTATGACTCTCCAAGTTTCAAAATTCATGAGAGATTTACATAGTCAAAGCTTTTATGGCCATAGCTATACCGGTTAGTTGCTAGGAAAGGCACGATGCATGAGTGTGATGTGTGGAGGTGTTAACACATGTTGGCTACTATTTAGGCTGATGGGAGATAAAGTTTTGAAAGGAGTGGTAGAATGAATTATTTATTTTTTTTTGTAATGAACATATCGAAAGACCTAAACAGAATTGGAAAATTGCTGCGTCAAACGGTTGTTTCATTGTGCAACATGCAAAATATATTATACTGCTATCAGAGTTTGTTCATGGTCCCCTAAATTTGGATTCCTAACTCTACCATTTTTTAGGTTATAATCGAGAAGATATGAAATGCTAAATAGGAATCCCTTTCTTTATGAATTGTTTAATTTAAGGACCTGATTAGATGGACAACTTAATTTAGCACTTAGTACAACATAATGTTATCATACAAGTACTTATGTATGTATATTTTTATAAAATAATGTAAGAATAGACAACTTACAGGCATATCATAGTTAAGTTGTTTTCACAAGCTCTATCAAATAGCTCCATTAATGCTTATATTAGTATATATACTTTGTCCCATATTGATTGACCTAGTTTGATTTCGTACATTATTCACATAACACACTTTGAACATATTTCTTTATTGTTATATAAAGACAAATTGTAGTATAAAATGTTGCTGGCTATAAACCCCGGATACTTCAAAATGGAGACGTCCGATACTCCGCAGATACTCTCGGATACGTTCCCACAGAGTATCGGAATTAATTATTTTAATTTTAAATATATATTTTATCGGATACTTATAAGATACTCGACAGATACACAAATATACTTATAAGATACTTCACATATACGTATCTGGGAAAAACATGAAGTATAAAAAAAATGAGAATGTCTTGTGAAAATTCAATGGAGTTGTATATGATCCAATTTAAGATATGAATCACTATAATTGTTTTTCGATAACCAGTTAAAAATTATGTTTTTGGTGGATGAAAGTAACGAGAGAGAGGAGATAACATAACATATTAATGAATATAGAATATGATTTATATGAAAACTTTACATTTTTTATTTTGATCACATGTATTATTTCTTGTAAATTGTGACTTTTACAGTTATACAGAATTGGAGAGTAATCAATGTTTTTGTTAGGCTTGAATGCTCTTTTGGTCCTTTAAGTATTTATTTGGTATCGCTTTGAACCCTTAACTAAAAAAAGATTGTTTAAGTACTTTATTTTTATCTCTGTTACCTGTTTTGGTCCCTTCTGTTAAAAAAATCAAAAAACCGTTATGGTTTATATTATTCATCTTCTTCCTTCTCCTTCCATCATCTTCTTCATGATCTTCATCATCAACAACACACCGATCCAGACAAAAAATTCATCATCATCGTAATCAAATCTATAAACATAATCAATAACTCAATCATAACACAAACATAATTAGTTCCATTGTCCAAATCGAATCTGCAAATCGAATTTCATAAACATCCCTTCCAAAGCGAATTCTCAATGAACCAAACCAAATCTGCAACCATTGTCCTCTTCAACGAAAATCTATGAACCCATATTTTCTCTCTCTTTGTTCAGTTCCATTACAGATCTAAAATTAGTGTTTGTTGGAATTTAATGGTAGATCTTTAAACTCTGAAACAAAATCATTGTCCTCTTCATCTAACAAAGAACAATGCAGTGTTTATTTCTTGCTCAATTTGTTGGATTTAACTTTCCTTCATCTGTTTTTGTGGGTTTTGTTCTTGGCACCACTGGCACTTGTTTCCTTCACGAGAACCAGTGAAATAAAATTACCAGTACTTGATTTTGTTTGTTCTTGACGTTGAATTCTGTTTGGTTTTTGAAGGATGCTGATTGCTAGACACATGGGAAGGAGACGAGGATATGTTGTGTTTTAATTTTTTTTTGCAGGCATGGAGATGTGTTGAATTTTTTAAAAAAATTGTTGTTTGGTAAATCAAAGTGATTTTTTTAGTGAACAAATTGGTTGTTGATTGAGTTATGAAATTGATTATGTTTATAGATTTGATGAAGATGATGATTAAAAAGATTTTTTTTTTTGGGTTGGTGTGTTGTTGACGATGAAGATCATGAAGAAGGTGATGGAAGGATAAGGAAAAAAATGAATAATATAAACCCTAACGGTTTTTTGAATTTTTTTAACATAATGGACCAAAACAGATAACGGAGATAAAGATAAAGTACACAAACAATCTTTTTTTTAGTTAAGGGACCAAAGCGATACTAAATAAATAGTTAAGGGACCAAAAACGCATTTAAGCCTTTTTTTTAAGTATTTGTGACTTTTACAGTTATACAGTATTGAAGAGTAATCAATATTTTTTTAAGTATTTCACATGCATATAAATTTTAGTATAAATACTTTGTTAACGTATCTTAGCCGTATCATATCTTAATTTTAAAAATTTTGCGTATTCACGTACTCGTATCCGTACTACGTATCCGGGGGCTTCGTAGGTTGCTGGATTTATCACAATGAATATTTTTTACAATCCTAATGTAATTTTTGCTAGTAGATGATTAAAGATATGTTAAAATTGTAAATAGTCAACTTTGTCATATAATATGAAACTATAGGTAATCTAAACTAAACCAACTTTTTTTAAATAAAACCAATTTAAAACTGTCTCATATTTCCTTTTTATAATTTAACGTTTCTAAATTAATCAAGGAAAAAAATACATTTTGTTGCCTTTTATAAAATTAGGAATCTTTTTTCTTTCTCAAGTTATATTATATGGTTGAATTAATGTAGAAATGGTATCATACGAGCTGTTGTATTGCAATGTAGATTAGCTCGAATTTATGTAGAAGTGGTAAATGGGAAAATTATACTAAACTATAACCATTGAAGTAGAATGGAGAAACTAATTAAGGCTTTATATGTGTGTGTATATCCCTTTAGAAAAGTCTCTCTGTTGTTTGTTTGATGAACTCAACGAAATTGACGGAAAATAAAAGTACAAATTTTGCCGCCCCTCGTGTGACTGACTCTATTTGTCAACATGCTTCTCATTCAATGAAAGCAGAAAAAAGAACACAAATAAGCAAAACGTGTTCATTTCATTTAGACTCAAACTGTTCCTGTTTTACAACTGTATATATCATGACTCTGAGCATCCTCCATTTCAGATTTCAGTGGGTTTTTCTTTTTTAAGGAAAAAATAATAATTATCATGTCAAGAAAATCAAAAGAGGGAAAAAAAATTGACCCCATTTAATGAGTTTGAAAAGTCAAGTCGATCCACTTTCCACTGTTCGGCGCACTCGATAAAGCCCAAAACCATGGTTTTAAAACTCGGTTCGGTCATCGACTCGATAGGTGTATCGAGTCACCGAATCAATGGTCAAATCAATGGGTCACTAGTTGAACCGCATGATTAATTGATTAAACCGGATTAAGGCGTATTTTCAATTAAAAAAATTATTTTAGAAATTGTACGTTCAATTTTTTAAATATTTAAAAGTGGTTTTCCTAATAGAAAAATTTTACTTTTGGTTTACTTAAATTTTGTTCTTATGAAGGTCACGTTTTAGCATTTCTTAAACAGAAAATAAGTTTTGATTATATGTATACCAAAACAAATAGGATCATGCTAATTACGGCACATTTCTAACGTGAAATTTTATCTTAAAAATGTGCATGCAGTTTCTTAAATATTTAAAAACTGTTTTCTTCGATCCAAAATTTCTACATAGCATTTTCCAAACATAAAATAAGCCAGATTATGTGTCGCACCTTATTCTCACACAACATGAATTTGAGTGAAATGCATGTTATTCTCAAAGGTGGACCCTAGAAAAACATGAGCAGTGGACTTAACCGCTTAGGTGTAGCACTTGAAGGTGAGATGTGCAAATGAACGAACAATCACCGAACACCGAAAGCCATGCGGCAACAGATAAATTCATCCACCCAAACCCCTCCTTACCCCTAACATCCTTATCTCTTTTGTCCAAAAAAAACGTCATTATCCCTTTTGTGACACTGGACATAGAACCAACAAAAGATGTTCAGAGAAAAAACAAAAAAAACAAAATATAAGAATTTTAATAAGAAACAGTAATAAAGGGTTGGGTTTGGGAACTTTCCTCCTAACTTCCTTACCCTTGGTCAAATCTAACTACACATGTAATCAATTTTCTGAATTAAATCTTCCAACTTCTATATAAAATGAAGCATTATAAAAACACATCTTTCAAATTTCATCTTTGAAAGTCCATTGAAAATTGTTGAAAGCATTGAAATATAATAGCTATAGTAGATTTAATTTAAGGGTAAATGCTAGAATAAGTGTGTTACTAACATTTTTTAAACTAAAATATTTATCTATATCATATATAAAGAAAAAACATGTTTCGACTCTTTTGGGTTAATTTTTTGTTATTTCAATTATACCCTTAAACATATTTTTCTATAATAATATTATATTGTTAATGTTGTTAAAAAAGATTTTTATTATATTTGTTATATTATTTGTTTTTTTTTTACAAGTTGTTATATTATTTGTTGTCAATATGAAAAGATAAATATGATTTTTTGAGTTTGTTACATTTGAAAATCACAATTTTTCTTTGTTACCAATCACAAATGTTTATACTTATAATTTTAATATATATTAAAAAATTATATAAAATATTGTTTAAAATTTACACACAAATTTTAATAAAATATCGTTGATAATATACACGCGTTAGCGCAATGAAAAAGCGGAAAAATGCACACGTGAGTATCCATTTTTTCGCTAATTTAATACATTTTATTAATGACTAACCATTTATGTGATTCTGGTTTGAACTAAAATGAAACAAACTTTTTTCATCACATTCTTTTTAACTTAGACCGAACTTAAGATTAACAAGCCCCCTTCTATTTTTTTAATTGAAGGGTTAAGAAAAATAAAAAGATCCCCTTATCATTACTTTGAAAACAACCATTGAATAGTATTTCGACCATTAATTAATCTTTTGGAAAATTGATAGTATTCCACGTCACGTAGAATAAGATGGAACAAGGAAAGGAGAGTTGGATAAGAATATTTGAATATCATGGGAAATTAACGTGATAAAATATTTTTATCATGTGATTGGCGTGTATCGGATAAGAAACTTAATCCTAACATTCAATGTTTTTTATCAAAATATATCATCTCTATTTTTAGGAAAAAATTTAATATTTTTTTGTTTTTTAGAGTTCGAGAGTTTTGAAGGAGGAAAGAAGGGGAAGGGAATATTTTTACATTTTCACATGTTTGATTCGATTTTTAAAAGGAAAGATGATAGTGGAAGAGCAAAGTCCATTTTAGGTTCACATTTTGCTTCTTTCTAAGTTGAAGTTTTTCGAAAATGAGGGAAGGTGGTCTCTTTAAAATTTTATTGCATTACCAAACACAAAATTTTACAATTATGCATTCAAAGAGTAGTGTTTTGTCGTTTCATGTAGCCAAAACAATTTGTTACCAAAGATACATATCATTTTTGTCATATAAACTCATAAATACATGGTATTAATTCAAAAATTGATATTGTCAAACATATATAACTCGGATATAAAATCTATATACTATCTCATCTCATTGGAGAAAGTACGTATAGTGGTAAAGTTTCCATTGCGTTATAGAAATGAGATGCATATTGATATTGTCAAACATATATAACCAGGTATAAAATATATACTATGTCATCTCATTATATAGAAGGTACGTATGGAAGTAAAGTTTCCATTGCGTTATAGAAATGAGATGCATTTAGAAGAAGTAATACATTGCCTATAAGTTACTTTTGCCTAGATTGATCACGTAAATATTTCATCACCCACTCAGTCAACATATATCAAAGCATAATTAGAAACTCATATTTTGTTAGAAAAACAGTTGACCGCATACTTATCAAATACAGTAGAATTTAATTTTTATACTCTTTCATTGTATAATTATTTTATACACATGCATCTAATAATATATTGTCACGTTAATTAATAAATATGTAAAGATATAAGATCATATTTATTAATTGATGTAAGTATATTAATTCTCTCAAATATTATATGTATCTTAATAATATATAACATTATAACCTGATTAAAGTCCTTCTTTGGAATAAGTTGATGAAAGAAAATAACCGTTAATCGCATAAGTATAATTCAAATGACAAAAGATAACAAAAATATAGAGCGAAGTTTTGGGCACTCCACAATTCAATTTTTTTATAGATAAAATGATAAAAAAAAATTATAAATCAAGAGTACAATG
>Ga0315914_1002799_pt1 | contig 26639 bp, 11 predicted proteins | sample MpolenodulesMG_FD_203920 | JGI IMG/M metagenome (GOLD analysis project Ga0315914, IMG submission 203920) | Medicago polymorpha root nodule microbial communities from Los Angeles, California, United States - elongated nodules | ecosystem: Host-associated > Plants > Roots > Nodule | place: USA...
CTCAAGAATGTGTGAAGATACATTGTGATAGCCAAAGTGCGATTCACTTAGCAAATCATCAAGTGTATCATGAAAGGACAAAGCACATTGACATTCGTTTGCACTTTGTTAGAGACATGATTGAATCAAAAGAGATCGTGGTGGAAAAAGTGGCATCGGAAGAGAATCTGGCGGATGTGTTTACCAAGTAATTGCCTAGATCAAGGTTCAAGCATTGCTTGGACTTGATCAAGTTTGTTGAAGAGTAATTCCCTTTTGGAGAGAGCAGCAAGGTGGTTGATGGATAAACTGGCATCATCACCAATTAGAAGTCAAGGTGGAGAATGTTGTATATTGGCTTCAAATTGAGATTGCAGGAAAACCTAAAATCGTGTCACGATTGCAAGCACCGTGACACGATTGGATTGGTAGAGAGGTTGGTTCTTGAGATGGAAAATCGTGACACGATTTGGGAAATCGTGACGCGATTCAACAACTTCTCACCAAGTTTACCTGAAAGGGACTGGTCACAACGGTTGTTCAGAGACAATCGTGGCGCGATTGGTCAAAATCGTGGCACGATTTTGGACTGCTGTGACTAGTATTTAAGTGGATTCTGCAGCATTTTTGAAGGAGAGCTGAAGCTAGAGTCCTAGGGTTTACAAAGGGGGAAACTTGAGGGTTGAGTATCTTTGTAAGGGGGGTCTCTAGGGTTGGGATAAACATTGTAATCACATTGGGTAGTGAGATTACATCATTGGAAGGATCTAAAGCTTCCTTTGTGTATTCTCTAGTAAGATTCATATGAGAGTGGTGAGGGAAACAAAGGGTAGAGATTAGGTAAAAGGCTGATTTCTTGTAACCTCTTGTAACATCTTTTCATAGTGGATTGGAGAGCTGCTCTCTTCCCCAGAGTAGGTCATATTGGACCGAACTGGGTTACCATCTTGTGTGTGTTTGTTTACTTCCTTTTAAGCTTGCTTATCTTTGTGTTTGGTTAGTGTTTGTGTCATTGTTTTAGCTCTTGTGTGTGTTGTTGCTTAAAGACACTTAGACCTAGGATTACCACTACCCTTTTGCTCCACACATCTTTGTTTTTCATTGGTGTGATATCGAACGTGAATTTCACAACAGCTCTTGAACCATCATGCCTTGGATCCACAATGTTGTACACCCTCTTGGATATGTGGATAATCTTGTCAAATTTTTCCCCATAAAATGAAATTTTGCCCCATATTTGGTCTTTGTTTTGTTCCGTTAATCTTTTGGACCTTTTGCGCTTAAGTTGAAAAACATACGACAATTGGTAATTATACTCCTATATCGTTTTGTTAAAAAATATACCCCTCTCAAATTTTAACTCTGTTATAATTTTCTTTGTTAAAATTTTCACACTTTTAATGTATAATACTTGTGGCAGCTATTGTAAATGAATAAAGAAAGATAAAGATTGCAAGTAATAAATTAAAGATAAAGATTGCAAACAGCTGATGAATTTCTTATTTGTGTAGTGAGATTTAACTCCCACTTATTCTAAGTCCTAACAGGGACACTATAAGACTAATCCCTATTGATCATAGAAAATTCATTCCAAGTGGTTTTGAGTTGAATAGGGTGTCAATTGGATAGGACTTTCTAAGAATATGTAAAAGCACATCACTTCTTTCATACTGGAAATTGAGATATTGTAATGCTTTCACTTCAGTACATCAAAAGGTACAGTAGTGCTGGGATTGCCAAGTCTATTGTCCCACATAAACTAAAAAGTGAAACTATGTGTGGAAACATTGATCTGTGGATATATAATATCTCAGTTATTGTAGTATTGTATTGTTATCATTTTCATATGCAAGAAGGTCTAGATCCAGTCCAGAGAACCATACTGTGTCAAGAGTTAGGTAATAACTTCAAATTTTAGTCCTTGAATGTCTATTTAGTAGTTTTTTACAAAAGTGTCAATATACCAACATTTGAATGGTGATGTTTTAACTTAAGACATAAAACAAACTTAGGGCTTTTAAATTGTATGATTAGTCTCATAAAGTTGAAACAAGGAACTTTGCCTCTGCTTAATCTTATACAATGTTAATAATTCTTAAATATCAAAATGATCTTGTATTTATTCTCCAAAATTTACAGAATAAGTGAAGATTTTTTAATAAATGTCGGATCGGATGTTTCTTGCATATAAAACCAGTGTTGGTCGATATTTCTCTATAACAATTGTTGGAGATTTCTTCTAATTCTTGGTGAATTACCTTAGGAAACCACTTCAGCCTGGTCCCTATTTAGAGAAGCATTATCTTCCAATAGAATATAGATATAACTAGTCCTATAGTGCCGATGAGGATCAACTAAGAGTAGAAAAATTGTCCATTAGTAAAAAGGGAATAAGATCCGAAGCTAGAGGTGTGCAAAAATGTTGTTAACTGAACCAAAAAAATTTAATCGCATTAATGGTTTGCTTTTGAATGAAGCTGAGAGAGGAAGACATTTGCAGAAGAAACGCAGACTTCAAGGGTGTGAAGATGAAGTATGTTATGATTTTTATTCATTTATACTTTTTGCTCTATGTTTTCTTATTCCCATTGTATTCTTTCTACCATCTAAAATGGTAGAATGTTCTTGACTATCAAGAAATGTGATCAAAAAGAGAAATTACTGAGCCAGTTGAACTCATGTTGATATTCCAAATCAATGTTCCATGGCATTTCCCATTTTTTTGCGGGCCTGTTATTGTGTCAATGACATAAATTGTTGTGTTTTACTGACTTGAATCTGAACATTGTTTCAACCAATTATCATTTCTTATACTTATTTATATGCATACCTAATATTGAATTTTATTGATCTATCAATGATCAAACTTATTAGACTGACACAACTTTGTTGTCACTATTTGTTCTATTTTCAACGTAATTATGCATGGGAATACAATAGAAGACTTTCTAGCACGTTACAATTTCCGTGAGCTTAACTCGGTTAATACTTAATAGGAATATTGTATAATATATGTATGGTCGGAGTTTGATTTCCGAACACCCCGCTTATTCACTTTACAAAAGTGAATTTTTAGCCACTAGAATATTTGACCAAGAAATAAAACCCATGCACATTACAGAATACTTTTAGCCACAAGAATGTTTAATATTGCAACCAAAATCTATCACGAACATTTGTAAACTGTTTTGAGAGGAGAAATATTATAAACTTGTACCTGCAAGCACCGACTTCCATTGTTTTGTTAATTCAAATTCTCTTGTATGTCATCACCTGAACTTCATGTTATTTTCTTAAAACTCCAAGTGTCGGTGATTTCATGGCAGTTGCCATTACCTACAAAGACTGCAAAATATTTTAATGCTTGTGAAGCCATGTACCATAATAAATATTTCAACTGTGCAAGTGTTTTTTTTTTATATTTTTTGTCTCTATTTAATAGTAGTAGCTATATAGAGAAAAAAATGATCAAAAATAGAAATACAGTAGAAAGAAAAATATACATAACAGTATTAGTGGAAATTTCGCTTGAAAACCCCTCGTGAAAATCGCGAGCATATCTCTTCGCGACATATAGCATCGCTCAACCTTGTGGAGCACTTATTGATTGTGATGCCTCTACATGGAATCCGAAAAAATGTATTGATATTTGATATGTTTCTTTTGCTAGATGATACATTTAAATGAGTTTTATTTTGTAAGTGGGCGATTAGTGAAGATTTGTATATTCAAAGATTTGCTCCATCATGTCTCATAAATGGAAAAACGGAAACATGAAGCGATTGTAGTTCATCTCTGTAACATCAACGCCTTGACTTGGTTGCCAAAGCTTGGCCAATTTTGTCTCGGAAAGATTTGTATATTCAAATATTCACTCCATGTCCGTAGACCATCTTTAATAATGAGGTCTTAACCATTTAAGACCTGGTACCTAATAGGTACCCTGATAAATTCTTAATTGTACCCACACCACTTTTTAATAAAATAATCATTATTGAGTTGGCTTAAGGTGCTAAAAGGTAAACTTCGAGTTTGGCACAAAGGGGCTTACGGGGATATGGGGAATAGAATTGATAATTTGGTGGAGGAGATTATTGCACTTGATGTTAGGGGGGAATCGGGGCTCTTGAGTGATGAAGAGGTGCAAATCCGGAAATCTAAATTTGGTGATTTATGGAGACTCTTAAAAGCAAAGGAGGCAAATATTATTCAACGTGCGAGATCTAGGTGGCTTAAGGAGGGGGATGCAAATTCTAAATATTTTTTTCATAGGTGTGTTAAGATGAGAAATAATAGGAATTCAATCAAAGCTTTAAAGGTGGGGGAAGTGTGGGTTCAATCCCCGATGGAGGCTAAAAGAGTGGTCAAGGAGTATTTTTTAGACCATGTGTCTTCCGTGGTTTGGGAGCATTCGAAGTTAGATGGGGTTCCGTTTGATAGTCTCTCCGTAGAGCAAAATGGGGGGTTGGTTGCTCCGTTTTCCCTGGAAGAGATAGAGGTTGTGGTTATGGAGAGTGACGGGGATAAAAGTCTGGGTCCGGATGGGTTCAACTTTGCGTTTGTTAAGCGTTTTTGGTATTTGATGAAGAATGAAGTGAGGATTATGTTTGACCAATTTTATGCTAATGAGGTACTTCCAAAAGCTTTATTGTCTTATTTTGTGGCTTTGATCCCAAAAATTAATTCTCCGCAAGAGTTGAAAGACTTTAGGCCAATTTCTTTGCTTGGGTGTCTATATAAACTCCTTGCAAAGGTTCTAGCAAAGAGGTTGGCGGGGGTTATGTATTCTATTATCTCATCGAACCAATCGGCTTTTCTTAAGGGGAGGAATTTGGTGGATGGAGTTATGGTGATTAATGAATTGGTGGACTATGCTAAAAAATCAAAGGAGGAGGTGTTAATTCTCAAAGTAGATTTTGAAAAGGCCTATGACTCGGTAGATTGGAATTTTTTGGTGTACATGATGACTAGGGTGGGATTGAGTCCGAAGTGGATATCGTGGATGAAGGCTTGTGTGTGTGTGGTGGAAGTATGTCAATTCTTGTGCGCTTTAGGAGGCTTGGTTGTCTTTGGTGTTGACGCAGGGGTATGCATGTGGTTTGTCATATGTATATGCCTGCGTCATTACTCTTTTGGTCTGTTCCATTTTTTTAGGGGTGGTTTTTAAGGGGTTTTTGTTCGAGCCAAGGTTTGTATGGCAACCGATTTCCCCTTGTTTGTATTTTTTTTCCACCCGAGCTTGTTAGTGCTTCTTGCACGGGCTTGTTGGTTAATAATATTTTGCCGTTTCAAAAAAAAAATGATAAAGAGGTATTGGTGGGACTTATTTAGACATTTAGTTAAAGAGTCTCTACTGGAGTGATTGAGTACATATTAGATACTATTATTAAAAAATTATAAAAAAAGTGATGTGTCTTGAGACCCGTTTAAGACCTCAAGATTGAAGTCTTTATTATGAATGTTCTAAATAGAAATATGAAGTTATTGTCGTTCATCTTTGTAATATCAAACAGTGTTACAAGCAACCCTAATTAACCCTAATCCCGCCCTTTTTGATTATCTTAAAAAAGCTTTATGAAAACCTAATTAACCCTAATCTCGCCCTTTTTGATTAGCTTAAAAAAGCTTTATGAAAAAAATTCCTTGGTGGAAGTTGAACCAGGTTACAAATGGTTATCCTTCATAGATTTTGCCATTACGCCACACATGTTTTTGTTAAATTAATTTCGCTTTCAAATTCTAAAATCGCCTCCCACTTCTTATCCCACCTTTTCCACTTCTCATAAACTCTTATTTTCTCTCCCTTCTATCATGCGCATCATTTTTTGTTCTCAAATAGTTATTTTGGTGTGTTATTTGTTGTTAGAACTCTGGTTGTGAACAAATGACAAAAAGAATGATGGTGATTGAATAACGCATCGTGAGATGATGATAATGAGGACTCATATTCTTTCGTATTTAAACACAAAAATGTCAGAATCAATGTCATCACTTTCTCTATGCCATTAAATGGTTCCATCAAAGTCAGGAACCAAAATGAAGCAAAAATTGTGCATTGCCAAATACCGCTCACTTAGTAAAATTAGCACTGGGCTTGCCTCCTGTAAATCTTCCTCCATCTGTTCGTGTAGTTTCTCAGACTGCTTTTAAAGGTTTCGAGACTGGAACATCAAAGATTCATCCTTGTCGAGATGGTGTTACTGATGTTAGAAAAGATAATTCTGCGTCTCAAATTCCTCATGGTGAGAAAATTGGAACTGATCATCGTGCTAAACGTGCAAGACCTATGCCAAAAGACAGTGGGGTACATTCTCAATTAGAAAGTTCTGAAACTGCTGAAGGCAGATCTACTGTGGCAGAGAAATCCACTTACGCTGATCTCCAAATGCATCCTCTTCTGTTCCAGGTCACTGAAGTGGGTAACACACCTTATTATCCATTTAAATTTAATTCTGATCCTTCTAGTTCCTTCAACTTCTTCTCAGGAAGACAGCCGCAATTAAATCTGAGTCTGTTCAGTAGTTCACAGCAACAAGGGCACGTTGATAGTGCCAACAAGTCATTGCAGTCAAAGAATTCCTCATTAAGGTTAGGAGGCATTATTGAGTGTGAGGAGATGGCTGATTCTGAGGGAGAGGATGGTTCAGGATGTGAACAAGCTTCTGAGGTTCAAAATAAGGTAGGTTCTTTATTTTTTTTAGCAGCTAGTTTTAGATTTTAATTGTGCGTGTCTTTGTGTGTGCTATATATGTTACAAATTTCATTATCGAGGAGAAATACATTCTTACAAATTTCAATAATGTGGAGAAATAACAAATCTTCTCTTATGCAATACAGTTTTTTTTTTTTTTTAACTTAAATCTTCTCTTATTTAGTTTTTATGTTGAACCATGAACTTTTAATTTTCATTCGGTTTTCAGCATATACTTCACTATGTGGTCCTCTCTGCTTACCATGAAAACTTTAGTTTCTTGTCTTTGATGTTTTCTTCAACATAAATCTTCCAAATTCAAAACTGAATATTTTTGTAAACCAAATTTTATGTTGAGCCACCGATTATTAATTTTCAATGTGGGTTTTCATCAGATGTTTAATGATGTGTCGCGTTTCTTACTACTTACTATGAAAATTCACTTCTTTGTAATGATTTTTGTGTTAGGATATAAGAAAATATCTTGATATTATGTCAGTATGTTTGGTAAATGGTGGAGCTCAGTTTTTTGTTTTCTATTTATTTTTATTTGCTAGACAATGCATTATTTTCTTGTAACAAGCTTAGTAAACCTTAGCTTGAGGGAGAGTATTAGAATAACAACAACAACCAAGCATTATCCCACTAAGTAGGGTCGACTACATGGATCAAACGACGCTATAATATTTTATCATATATCATATTTCTATCCAACTCATTAATCTTTAGATCTTTCTTAATAGGTTTCTCTTTATAGTTTTTATTGGTCTATTAGAAAATAAAATATCTTTTAATATATTGATATTATGTCAAAATATCTTAGTTTGTCTCTTAGGATTAGTTTCTTATCTCAAAGTTTCTTAGAGTATCTCTTGGGACTGGTTTCCATATCTTAGTTTTATCATGATTTATTTATTAATTAGGACGAGGAGACTTGTATCCCTATATATTAAGGATAATATTTAGTCTTTTGTATAAAGTTAGTATCCAGTTATTACTTTTCATCTAAAATAAAACCCATAACTTCAACAAGTTTAATTATTTAACATAAAAAGTACACTTTTTTTAGCCCTGCAATAAGAGGGCATATATGATATTATCTATTTTGAGACCGCCCTTTCCATATCTTTCCACGTTTGACTGTGTTATTTGTTTGTCCCTTGTGAGTTGTGACTCCTTAATTAGGTGGTAATTAGTATATAAGTCAGTCAGTGGCAACATAATGATTCTTTACTTGAGCAGGACATTTGAAAATAATGGTATCGTTGTTACGTTCTCAGCTTTAAATTCTGATCCATGCTTAGACTAGAAATGCCCAGATAATTAAGTTTTTACACTTACACATGTAATTACATCTTCCTTGGAAAAATCTTTCTAGTTTCGACTTTTGCCTCATGCTTTAATAGATATCTTATTCTGTTGACTAAACTTTATGCTAGGTGGTGGTTGGTTATTTCTCTATGTTTATAGTCCTGAACCATATGTGGGTCGTTTAAGTTATTTGATTGTAATAAATTGGTCCTTTAAATTTTTTCGCACCATTTAGGTCGTTAATTAATTGTAACAAGCTAGTCCTTTAAGTATTTTTCTTAGGTTTTTAAGTTATTTAATTGAAACTTTTAGGCCCCAAATAACTTGCATTTTTAAGATCTGAAATCCCCTAAATTGTTACGGTTAAATAACTTAAAGGAGCTAATTGGTACGGGAAAAACTTAAAGGACCAACTTATTACAATTAATTAACTTAAAGGACCTAAGTGGTAAGGAAAAAAAACTTAAGGAGCAATTTGTTACAATTAATTAAGGACTTCTAGTTTTTCTTTTTATGCTAGTTTATACTCTTGAGCAGTTTTTCAAAATATATTTCCTTCCACCACTATAACCTTCCTTTTAACTTTATTTTGTTAGGAGGTCCCAAGAGCCAATTCTGATATTCAACTTGATTCTTGTCTCCCTGCAACTGATGCTATGCCAAATATGACTTTGATTAGTAAGGAAATGGATGACAAAAGTAATTGGTCATGGCTAAGTTTAGACTCAAGTAGATTCAAAAATCTTGTACCATCAAAGGCTATGCTTCAGCAGGTAACAACTGATGAAGATTCTGCGTCCAAAAACTTCTCAATTGGTAAAGCAGTCATGGGGGAGGGACATTCCAAGCATAGGTCCTCGTGTGTGTAGACCACGAAAACCCAGGAAGCGTCGCAGCGAATTGAATACAAATAAATGATTGACCGTTACCATGATGGTAATGGTGAAGATAGTTTATTGAAATTTTCTGGCAAGTCGTGTGCAAATTGGATTCAATGTTATTGAGTTCAGGACATGGTGGTAGTGATCAAGACTTTTGATTGATACACCATACACCATACTTCCCTTCGCTGGGTCATGTTCACTGGACAACATTTTTTTTTAAAAATTAGTTCCTTTTGGAATTATTCAATTGTACAGAACTTGTCCACTAATTTTGACCTCCCAACAAAAAATGTCCAAAGAAGTGCCAAGAACTTACCCATTGGATCTTTGCTCATAGCTTTTGCTGTAATTATTTTTGTTCAGGCTAGAACCTCCAATATTTAATTCACCCATTAACCATTTATTGTATCTGAAATATCATCAAGTTGGGAATGTCTATGATAAGGTGTTTAACTTATAAATATCTTTGCATCATTACCTGCAAGAGAACTTAAATTTGTATGTTTGAATACAACTTGTGTTAATGAATATATATTTAAATACAACTTGAAAATTGTAGTTAATTGTGTTCTAATTTATTTTCCAAATTTGATGTTAAGTTTGAGTTAACAAGTTCAGAAGGAATCACCAATGAAATAGCCGCATATACCCTGAGACAACACAACAGCCACATCAGATTGGATTGGACCCACAAATGGAAATCTACTCTTACTCTCTCCAACACCCAAAATCGTTATCTCAAAACCTCATCTACTTCCTTTCATTCCCTCCACTCATTCCTTCCATGCCACTAGAGATTAGAGAACCCAACATACAACACATTAACACTAGAACAAGATAAGACATCACAAATCCACACACACCACCTTCTCTTTCTCTGCTGTAAATTCTGCAGAACCATATCATTTCTACAATGTCTTGCTCCAATATCACCATGTTGGTCTCATCCAAACCTTCATTACCTGATGCCTCTAACCTCTCTTTCCGTTCTGCTCTCAACCCTTTTCAGCTTCCTTCACAAAACTCATCCTCTTCTTCCACTCCTTCAAGACCAACTCAAATTCAGTGTGGTCTAAGAGAACTCAGAAACCGTATTGACTCTGTCAAAAACACTCAGAAAATCACTGAAGCAATGAAGCTTGTGGCTGCTGCAAAAGTCAGAAGAGCTCAAGAAGCTGTTGTTAATGGCAGACCTTTCTCACAGACACTTGTTGAAGTCCTTTACAGCATCAATGAACAGCTTCAAACCGACGATATCGAAGCTCCTCTAACTAAGCTTAGACCAGTGAAAAAAGTTGCTCTTGTTGTTTGCACTGGTGATAGAGGTCTCTGTGGTGGATTCAATAATGCAATATTGAAAAAAGCTGAAGCTAGGATTGCTGAGTTGAAAGGTCTTGGAGTTGATTACACTGTTGTCAGTGTTGGTAAAAAGGGTAACTCTTATTTTCTTCGTAGACCTTATATACCTGTTGATAGGTTTCTTGAAGGTGGAAACCTTCCTACTGCTAAAGAAGCACAAACTATTGCTGATGATGTCTTCTCACTCTTTGTTAGTGAAGAAGTTGATAAAGTTGAACTTTTGTACACTAAATTTGTGTCATTAGTGAAATCAGAGCCTATAATCCATACTTTGCTTCCACTGTCACCAAAAGGTGAAATCTGCGATATTAATGGAAACTGTGTTGATGCTGCCGAGGATGAGCTTTTCAGGTTAACTACAAAAGAAGGAAAGTTAACTGTTGAAAGAGATGCTATTAGGTCTAAGACAATTGATTTTTCACCGATTCTGCAGTTTGAGCAGGATCCTGTTCAGATTCTTGATGCACTTTTGCCACTTTATTTGAACAGTCAAATCTTGAGGGCGTTGCAAGAATCACTTGCTAGTGAATTAGCTGCTAGAATGAGTGCTATGAGTAGTGCTTGTGATAATGCTATCGAGTTGAAGAAGAATTTGTCAAGGGTTTATAATAGACAACGCCAAGCTAAGATCACTGGTGAAATCCTGGAAATTGTTGCTGGTGCTGATGCCTTGGTATAGAGTGTATTTATGTGGTATATTCTCTCATCCATGGTTGGATATCTTTGTAGGTATAATGGATATTGCCCTTTTCATTCTATATATAATATGCTTATGCTTGTATAAGACTGTTATGCTATGCATGCAATTGTTACAATTTTATTGTCTTTTCCTAATCTGCAAACTTTGTGCACTAGGAAAACTGCAATTTAATTTGAAGTGGACTCACTTATTGTTCAGTTTTTTTCCCTTCTGAGTTATATATAAATGTAATAACATATCTGTATAAATAATATTCAGAGAGTTCTCTGTGTCAATTTGTTCTGTATGGGCATGGTTGCAGTCTGATATTCTATAGTGGAATTTCACTTACTATTTTCTATGAATGAGTCACAAATTTGTTGTCTGCAATATGGTAATTGTGATTTGATACTTAGACAAATGTTGATTTTTGTCTCTATAATGACTCTTAAAGATATTCATATATCTAAATAATTAGATATAATAATTGCATAATTCCTGTCTTATGGAGTAACACATACTGGTAGGTAGTAATTAGTAAGTAAGTAGCTGAGGGTATTCTGTTCACGTGTTTCCTTGAAATCAAGTTATATGAGCAGATGAAAAAGTTGTTGAGCAATCCTTTGATTGATCAAATTATGTAGTAGTAATGTGGAAGTGGAATCACCTTAGAATCGTTACATATTTGTTATGATCCAAATATTTAAATACCAAGTGCAATGACTATGAGCACCCTTAGATGATGAGTCACACCACCTTCTAAAAGGATCTAAATAGATTCTATTATGATGAGTGATAGTTTGTTAGCCTAACATAGTCATTCCTCTCTCTTTTACTCTTACTACATTTCCTTTCCCTTTCTTTGTACTACCAAAAGCTGGTACATACAATATTCTTATGTGACCTCAGAAAATTAGCGCCTAAAGAAAGGATGGTTGAATCAATGTCCTTATCTGTCCTGATTTCTACACCAGAAACATTTTTGTTCACAAATGCTATGATGGAGCTGTAGGAAAAATGAATACTAGAGAACAAAGGCCAAAATAAATTAGAAAGGATGGTTGAGTTTGTATTTGAAATTTCATAGAATATAATAGCAAAACAGTTAACTTGCCATAAGTTTATTATATTGAAATTATGATGGGTTCAAAATAGCTGCTGATATAAAAAAATGATTTGACTTCAATTCTGTGATCAGAGGTGCAAATACAACTAAGATAGTTCCAAGAGAACTATTAGAGTTAGAATTTAATGACTATTCATGCAAGGTGGGGTGTCATTTCAAATTATCAAATGGTGAAATTTCTTTAGAATGGTGAACACTAAATTGCACTGTGTCACAAGGATGTTGTTATGTACAAAATTTATAGGAAAATTGTTCATTGTTCATATGCATCTTTTTAATATTTACAGTCTATCTCCCATGGTCAATAATTTAGAGGAAGAGCTCATTATAATCGGTATTTTGAGATGAAACCACATTTGTTGTGTTAGATGTATAATACAATTATACACAAATAACCCATTTGATGCTATGTTAGATGCATTTGCGGTGTGGTTGCAAATTTATACCCTATATATTTTGGGCATTGATAACTGTTTTCATTTGATAAATATCTTTTTGGCTGTTGATTGCTTATTTTAATTCAACTATGATTTTGTAGGGTAATAACAACACAGAACTAGGATAATTGTTGTTTGCTAACCTCGACATATCTTATATACCGTGCGTGTTGTCGAACGTTCTTTGACGTTAGTGTCTAACGAAGCCCCTCCCACCACACCGTGCATTCTTTCCTGCAAGAGTTGACGTCTTTACAGCGAGTGTCTTAACACCATTGTTGACGAATCCCTTTTCACCTCTCCTTTCCTGCGAGCGAGAGTCTAACACCGTGCTGTTCTTTCCATTGCTATTTTCGGGTCAACCACACTGCGCCAAGAGCAACACAACCGGTTCACTTTGAGAAAAAGAGCATTTTTCCTTCTCAGTTTTACTTTCCTAACATAATAGGTGAGAATCATGTCCTTTTCCTTTGTTTTTCTTCTTCATCAACCTCTATGGTTTAAACAATGCAAAGCAACATTTAAATCTACATCTTCTTTCTTTTTGTAGACGTGTGATTTTTATTTTCTTTTCGTTCCTGTCAATCTCACCTTATGGCTTATTATAGTATGAATTTATGTTAATAAATTATTTAGGTATATTGAGGGCATAGAAAATCATATAATACAGACATGGAAGATCATATTATTATACTTTTAGTTGATATGAAGAAGAGTGAAAGGAGGTTTCTCGTATAGGAAATTTGTTCATATGTATCTTTGTATTATTTGCAGTTTATCTACCATGGTCAATAATTATTTGAAGCACTCATTATAACGATATTTTAAGATGAAATCACATTTGCGATGTTAGATTTTATAATACAAATAACCCATTCAAGGCTATGTTAGATGTGTTTGCAGTGTGGTAGCAAGTTTATTCACTAATTTATTATGGTCAGTGATAATTTTCTTCATTTGATAAATATTTTGATTCAACTTTGATTTTTTAGGCGATAACAACAAAGAAGTATGATCATTGTTATAAAAGAAAAAGCCTATTGTATTTACTATTCAAAAGAGGGAGGGAAGAAAGGTTTAAATCAATTATTTTTTTGCGGTGGCCGTAAACCCCCAAACTTTGCACATATTAAGCATTGTTCATATCAACTGAGCTAAGCTTACGAGGACTAAATCATTTTTTTGTTACAAGGCTTCGGTGACTTTGTCTGAAGGAAAAAAAAATGAAATTGACAAAATGTCAACAAAATAACCAACATTTTTTTTATGAAATATAACCAAATTTAGAAAATTTAAGGAAACTTTTTTTTTTGTTGAGGAAACACGTATCTTATATTTTGTTTAAAAAATAAAACAAAAATTTTAAATTTATCATTTGCTTAGAACATAGTTAAATGGATAGAATGATTTTTCGTCAAAAGCAAGTGAGTGTAAATTGCTAATTTATTCTTTAATATTTTTAGACGGGTATATATCAACAGCTGTTGTATATAACCTAAAGCATGCATTGCATGTGATACTCATCATGTATAGAGGAATTTGAAAGTCTAGTCACACGATTCAATTACTACAACCTTTTAATTACAAATCCATTCCTCTACTCCAAGCTGCAATGTACAATTGTACATATAACATGTCGAGTCGAGTCCTTTGTCAAAAATTAATTATCAGACCTCAATCTCCTATTTAATAAAATACATTGTACTTGGTGACAAAGAAAAAACACATTTTCTACTACTTTTTCCCACTTTTCCATTGACTCACAGGACTCACTCACCTTTAACACGCTGATTCTCAACCGAAACCACCGACTCAACCGAAATCACTGTCTTAAGGATTTTCTTTCAATACTACATACATTTTATGGGTTTCATTTGAGCGACTTTGAATTTAGTGATTTTGATGACTTTGTATCTTACTTCTAATCAATAATTCTCTCTCATCAAAATAATTTATTTTAATTATTTATCTATCATTCTTTCTCATCTAAAGTATACTAAAGTCACCAAAATCACCAAAAATATTCATTGTTAAAGTTATTCTAATATTTCACGTAGAAATTGCAACTACCAAAACAATTTTTTTCCTGATATATTATCAACAATTTGATGCAAAAACACATGAAAGATGAATAGTTAAAAGTTTGTTTAGTTAGTTACATAGATAGTGCCATTTTTGTTGGCATTGAAAATGAAAAAAATAATTTAATATTTCTAGAATATGAAAATCCCAAAGAGAAATTATGATATATATTTATACTTTCAAAAATAAAATGATATATTTAATGATGTACATGTATTGTCCCCACTACTATAAATTCTTCGGTTTGTCCCAGAGCACAACAAAATATCTGCAATCATTACTCAGTGATAAAAATAAAAAACTACTCCTTCTGGTCTTAAATGTAAGAAACTTTTTACTTTTTAGATTCATTCAATAAATGATGTATGTTTGTCTTTATTATAGATCACATACATCATTTATTGAATGAACTTAAAAAGTGAAAAGTTTCTTACACTTGAGACCGGAGGAAGTAGTTTCTTGATGGAAGATTGGGTTGACAAAAAATTATAGGAGGAGAGGGAGAGAGTGAGAAATAAAAGTAAGATGTTGTTTCTTGATAATGTTCGTGGGTGTTTGGGTTTTGGAAATATTATAAGAAGAGAGAAAAGAGTGAGAAATATGAGTAGAAGATTGTTTCTTGCTGGTGTTTGGGTTCAAAAGGTTATAAGAGGTCAGGGAGAGACTGAGAAATAAGAGTGAAAGATTACTTATTGACAATTCTCGTGGTGTTTGGTTGAGAAAAAGTTATAAAAGAGGAGAGTGTGAGAGAGCAATTAGTACCGCAAAATGTTGCATTCATATGCTACAGAGAAAGTGGTGCAGTAAGTTCAAATGACTTTAATATATTTTAACATAAATGAATATTTTTATAATATATATTAATTTTGAATCACCATTTAAAAAAACAAAATTCCTTTCTTTATAATTTAAATGTCAATGATAATTAAATTTAAATATTTTGTTATTAATTTTGTAATTTAGAGTGTAAAATTCACTTTTAAATAACCATACTTAATCGATTTTGGTATTTTTTTCACATATTTTAATTTTGTTTGGGTTGTTTCATATTTTATAATAGGGTTTAAAACTATATGTTAATAAAATTGTAAATAAAAATAATCAAAAAATATGTATTCAAAATTTGATTATATTAAAATGGACTCGCGATAAAATAAAAATTCCAATGGCTGCTGCTATAACCTTCCCAACCACGATTTTTTTTTTCTTTCGAAGTATTTAACCTCTTAATAAGAAATTCTATTGATACTAGGTATTCAAAAAAGCATAGTTAATTTAATAGAAATAGACAAAGAAATGGTGGGTTCCATCGTTTCTATGATTACTTGTTGAAAAAAGCATATTTTAATTTTGTTTGGGTTGTTTCATATTTTATACTAGAGTTTAAAATTATATGTTAATAAAATTGTGAATAAAAATAATCAAAAAATATGTATTCAAAATTTGATTATATTAAAATGGACTCGCGATACTATTTTTCATCTAAGTGTGTTAGATTTTTTTTTTTCTAGATTATTAGAAATAAAAAAAAATTATTGAGAGAGTAAAGCGTAGATTTTAACATAAGAGATTGATGAATGTAATTCAAACTTCTCTCAAGGGAGGGGAGTGAAATAATTTTAACATGTTTTGAATAAGAGGGGAGGGAAATGTATATTTTAACATAAGAGAGGATGAGAGTTTAATTTAAGCATCTTTGAAATGAGGGGAGTGTAATTTACTCTTTTATTATTATTATTATTGATGACAAATACTTGTCCATGTTCTCATTTATGTATCAACAACACATATGCAGTTTATTTCATATTCATCGACGACAAATATTTATTTCGTGTTTATTTTATCTATCAGTGATAAATATTTCTCTTATGCTTATTTTTTGTATAAAAAATAAATATTTGTTTCATTTTTTTATATGATAAAATTGACGGTATTTCTAAAACAGTGTATTTCTACTTCCTTTTTTTTTTGTGTTGCTTGTTTATGATTCATTTTAGTTAGTAAATAAAAAGATGATATCGTTGATAAATTAGAACAGAAAAATATTTACATTACATTTATGTTTTTTTTTAAGAAACTAAAATGAAATATTATAAATTACCGATCTGGAATTTCAAGCACAAGGAGTGCCTGAAAACCAGAAAAAAAATCAAGTTACATCAAGAGTCTAAGTCTGAGAATAGTAGGAACAAAAACCAAAAAGACAACCCCATTACAAAAAGATTCTCAAACAATGTAGAGGGTTTAGCCAGCACAAATGATAGTTAAAAGCAAGATTGTGCCGCTTTGCTTTTAGTAACCAAAAAGATTGAATCTTGATTTTATCTAGAAGTTGTTGTAACGAGGACCTATTTTTCTAAACACCCGAACATTCCGTTCGTTCCAAATGACCCAAGCACAAAATAGCGAAATGAGATTAAAAACTAAGCAGATACTTTTGTGAAAACGTGACATTTATGTTCCGTTGATACAATAATGGAATTAAACATAAAAAAGAAAGTTGTAGTGGAATAAATGATAAAAAAGATAGAAAGAAACATAAAATGGAAGGAGTAAACAAGATTAATAAAAAAGTTGATTTCTATCATATATAACAATTGAAAAAGAAGATTTTCATTACATCAAAGAAGAAAAACTGATTCCAATACTGCAAATTGTGCAACAGCAATGCTATATATCCCGAGACATTTCATCCCGAATGTCTCAAGAATTTCCATCAGCCAATTAAAATTTGCATTTGCCGGAAAACACGGAGGTAGTGGTGCCAATTTTTTTTTTGTTGCAACAAGCAATTTCCATCGTGAATATGTCGTGGAAATTTTGTCGGGAAGTTTAGCAATTTTCATTGTGCAAAGATCGTGTAAGTTGGTAAACATTGTGATATTACAAAAGAAGGACAGGATTTTAACACAATGAAGAATTCTGAAAGGGCAAAATAGGGATATCCAATTTATCTTTCATTCTTATTCTTAAATTCTTAAATAAATTGATAGTAGATTGGAACGAATTCCACCAAATTAACCAAAATTGTATGAGACTCTCTTAATTTGGTGAAATCCGAATGAAATTTAATCAATAAAAAGAAAGATATTGAAAAATTATGTGTTAAATATTTCACCTTTCATGCTTCCACCTTCGTGACTAAATTTAAAACGTCCATATATTAATGATTTCAATGAAGATTTGAGTACAAACCTCTCCATCAAAATTTTCCATCCTTTCTCACTCTTGTCAATAATTTATTATTGCTTCTCACCCTTTTTTTTTTGAAAAGGCTAAAATGAATTATATTATCAAAAAAGGTGTCCTTCTAAGTACAAGGTGTACAAAGAAATCGACACCAAAGACGAAACAATGTTTACATACGGAACCTGTACACTAAATTAAAAACACAGGAATAGAATAAACTCTAGCCTATGCCCAAGATGGCGAACGGACTAAGCCACCAACCATGGTAATTGAAGGGATGGCTTCTCACCCTTGCATCATATCAAAAGTCGAACCACTATGCAGTTCAATCATACATTGGTTTATGCTATTTGGATTCTAATAATTCACCTATTCTTCTAGTAATATATATTGTCTTTTTTTCATTTTATTTTACAGAACTTTAGACTCTAGTATATTATGTTTCACTCACGTAAAAACATGCACTAACGCATTTGTATCCTAAACTAAAAAAAGTCTTAGTCCTTATATTATGACTTTTTTTTATTAATAAGTTTCTCTCAAGTACTAAAAAAAACGGAGGAGTAATGGCGAGGAAGTAATTTAATCTTAATAAGTTTCTCTTAATATGAAGAAGACTAGAGGGATTCCGTGCCAATATGAATGTGTAATAGGTGAAGAATAGGGTTGGGAATAGGCCAGGTCGGTCTACAGGGGTCTACGGCCTGACCTGTTTAAGTCTGGTCTGTTTATGAAAAAGGTCAAGCTTAGGCTTTTGAAAAAGCCTATTTAAATAAATAGGTCAGGCTTAGACTATCAAAAAAGTCTACGAAGCCTGATAGGCCGACCTATTCATGCATATTATTAAAATTTATTTTTTATTTATATTAAAATATAATTTATATTAAACATAAAAATCAAGAAAAAACACAAATAATAGACTTTTTAAATAGGCTTTGAGACCTTATAGTGAAATAGGCTTTTAAAGCCTTGTAGCAATAGACAAGCCTTATAGTGAAATAGGCTTTGAGGCCCGTTTGGCCTATTTAAAAGTAGACAAAATTGAATATTTTATGACTTTAATATGAAGTAGGCATGTACATAGGCTTCTAGGCCAGGCCAGGCTTTTAAATAGGCCAGGTCAGGCCAAAAAAAATAGGCCTATGAAAGGCCATCAAAGTCTGGCCTGGCCTGGCCTATTCCCATCTCTAGAAGAAGTAATTTAGAATACTTGGCATTCCCCTTGTTAATGAATGTTTAAAGTATATATTACGATAAAATTATTTGGATGAAAGAGAAAAATTAATTGATAGAAATAGAGAAAGCTAATTTCCAGAAGATCACTTTAGTTGCTAGATCACTCTAAAATTGATACTTGGTTCAAAACTAACACTAAAAAGAAAAGACACAAAAAAGAGTGTTAGAAAGAAATTCATTGAGAGTGTGTTTGGATGAGATAATGTTTTGAAATAGTCTAATGTTTTGAGTAAATTCAAATCCTTCTAGGTAAACTCTATTGTTTGGAATTTGGATAATTGATTTGGAGAATTTTTAAAATTATGGAATTTTATGATTTATTTTTTCAAGTTAAATTTAGAGAATTTCAAATGACACATAAAAGATAGGAATTTCAAATTTCTTCTGTTTTATTTTTTTCTTTTCCAAATTTTGCAAGTCGGTCCCCACATTTTTCGAATTTTTTAAGTTGACCCCAATTTGTTTAAAAATTGCAAATTGAAGCCTCAAAATTTTTGAAATTTGCAAATTAGCCCAAAAATTTAATATTTATAGAAGCAACCCAAAAATGATAACAATGAATTGTTTATTACTCTATCCACACACTTTTTTTTAGAAATGAAGTCAATTCAATTGAATTATTTTTGTTTGGCTAAAGTGACATTCATTTGTTTTGCTAAAATGAAACAAACGAGTAATTGACATCATTCTTTTTATAAACCACAAGATCTCACAGTTTTGTGAATAAAAGATAACAAACAAACGAATAATGTTTTCAACAAAAAAAAATCTTTAGAATCTTTCCGATCTAAGCGACGTTTTTTCTTTCTTTCTATAGTCTAAAATGTAAGCAAAAATCAACTATAAGTATAATATTTAAGGCTATTATTTCAAGTTTACTATTAAATTAAATTTATTGTAACTTTTCATATTTTAAAGTAAATGAAAACCTCATCGCCTCGTATGGATGTACGGATGAGTTATTTGAGTCTAGAAAAGATATTGAGTGGACCTCATTCTTCATGAACACATTCAATATCTTCCTCTTTACAATTGTAATTCCTCTTCAACACCTTAATCACTTCCTTAACATCATAAATGTCACCTATCAGAAGAACCCTTTTCTTGGGAGCCCTTTCAGCAGCGGGAGCACTTTCCATAGAAGCACTTTCAACGGGTACACTTCCAGTTTCAGTGTCAGTTGCCATGAAAAAAAAAGAGAAAGGATTGAAGGAGGGAAAAAGTGTAGTTTCTTGATTAACAAGAAGATTATAAGAAGAGAGAGAGAGACATGATTGAAAGAGGGAGAGGGTGTAGTTTTCGATTAAAAAGGAAGAAGGAGAGTGTGTAGTGTAGTTTCTTGATTGTAGCGAGGGTGTCAATTCTTGAAAGAGGGAGAAGGAGAATATGTAGTGTAGTTTTCGATTAAATAGGGAAAAGGAGACTGTAGTGTAGTTTATTGATTGTTCATACGATTCTTTGAGTCTCCAGAGGAAAATATAAATCAATAATTTGAGAAACAAAAATAGGTGGAATTTCAGTACTTCCATGACCATGCTGGAATTTAAGCTAGCGTTGGGGTTGGCAACAAACCCAATTGCCAGCTTAGCTGGTGTTATGGAACCAAGGTTGTTGCTTGTGGGACTGACATTTCATATAACACTAAAACTTATGAGTTTACAAAAAAGAATGTTGGTTTCAATTTCATAAATGATTTTTTTGAAGGTTCAATTCACTTGTGAGTAACTCTTGTCCTTTTCTAACACGAGGTTTCTAATTGAAGTGTAATTCATTTTCTATGAAATTTATGTAAGTTTCATGCATTGACACTTAATACAAACATTGATCATGACACTAACACTAACACGTTGACATCAGTAACATTTAAGAAAATAGAAGTGATTGAATATGAAAAGATGTTTATCCAATCTAAAGTGTCAATGTAGCTTGTGTGAGCTTCAATTAAAATTAATCTTTATTAGGTTGAACACACTAGCTAGAACAATATACCATGTCTCCCCATTTACTAAGAGTGGGAGAATACTGAAAAGATTATGTGTGAGAGAGAGAGAGATAAGAGTTGAAATTTCTTGATGGTGTTTGAATTGATGAAAAATTATAAGACAGGAAGATAATGAGAAATAAGAGTAAAATATTGTTTCTCTATAATGTTTGTGTTGTTTGGTTGATGAAAAATTATAAGAAGAGAGACAAAGAATGAAAAAAATAGTGGAAAATGGTTTCTCGATCATGTTTATGGTGTTTGGGTTGAAGAAAGAGTATAAAAGGAGATGGAGAGAGTGAGCAATACGAGTAAAGTATTGTTTCTTGATGATGTTTAGTTGAAGAAAGATTATAAGAGAGGAAAGTGTGAGAGAACAATTAGTTAGGTTGCATGCACATGCCATATAAAGCGTAATAATGTAAGATCAAATGACATTCTTTTGAAAGGATAACATCGATTTTCTTTTTGACGCACAAATGATAACTACAAAAATATTGTCAGTTTGTAACACTTATAATATTTATTCGCACAAGACATGCATGCCATATATAATCATATTTAATACATGAATAATGAGAAAAAATATGTATTACTTGCAAGATATATTGGTGGTTTGTGCATGCAATTTGATGTTGTTTGTGATTGAAATGGATGTGTCCAAGAGTCGTATTTAATAGATAAACGGATGATATATACAACATATATTAGTGGTTCGTGCATGTTTTTGTTTGTGACTGAAATGCATGATTACAAGAGAAAATAAAATGTGTGTGATTTATCTAGTATTCATAGTTGTTTTTTTATTTTACATCTAAAAATAATAATATATTAATTGTATTTTTATTTTTTTATATAATTAATAAAACAATCATTCGCCAATGCTTGATAGGTTTCTAAAATAATTTTCTTTATTAATTGATTCAAGCATGTTTTTAATCAATTCATAGCAACTTTAAATGTTGCAATGACTAGTTTACTAGAAGGGTCTATGTTTTTATTTTTTTTATACTTTTTAGCTCATTCCATATAAAAAATTAATTTAGTTGTTTACTGTTACTAAAACTAGATCAGTTTTTGTAAAAATAATTATTGTTGTTTATTGTAATGTTTCGTACACAATGAGATGTTTTTCTTTATTTTGGTAGGTTGTTCACGTAGTCATACTAATAGTATCATACATTAATGTACGTTATTTATTCATGCTCTATCATTGCGCACAAACAAATAAAAATATGATTAAGAGAGAGCAACATTATCTTAGCTAACTCTTACGAGTCATGGTAACAATACACACTTTTCAACACCTCTTTAAAAAAACACACTTTTCAACACTCTTTTTTTTATTGGTTTAAACTAGTAAAACACCTGTGATACAACATATATCACGCAGCGTACATCAAATTGTATTCCTTTTGTTTCAGAATAAATTAAAAAAAGTTGACATTAAAGATAAAAATATATTAAGACATTGTTTGTGAATATTACCGACCATACTATAGACGTAATGTAACCAAAAAAATACTATAGACGTTAAAAATAAAGTTCATGTTAAATTAAAAAATTAAAACATCTAGAAAAAAATTAAACAATGGCAATATAAGTAAGAAATAGTTTAATAATCATTATTTTTTTTATATTTATCATCGATTAAAATTTACTTTATTTTTCTTTTATATTTTTCAATGATAAATATTTGTCACGTGTTTATTTTATTATCAGTAACAAATATTTTTCCTGTGTTCATTTTACGTATCAAGAACAAATATTTTTCTCGTGTTTTTTTTTATCAATGAGAAATACTTCATGTTTTCATTCATGTATCATTTAAAAATATGTGTTTTTTTAATATTCATCAAAGACGAATTTTTTTGTAAAAAAAAAAATAAAGATGAATGTTTATCACGTGTTTATTTTATGTATCAGTGATAAATATTTTTCTCATGTTTATTCAATGTAACAATGATAAACAATTGTCTCGTATTTTTTTTATTATTAGTGACAAATATTTGTCCCATGTTTTCATTTATGTATCAATCAACAAATATGTATTTTTTGTATTCATTAATGACAAATATTTGTCCCATATTTATTTTATGCATCAGTGACAAATATGTCTTCCGAGTTTATTTTATGTTTCAAAGGCAAATATTTATTACATATTTTTCTATTGATGACAGATACTTGTCCGTGTTTTCATTTATGTACCAACACACATATGCATTTTTTTTTCATACTCATCGACAACAAATATTTATTTCGTGTTTATTTTATCTATCAATGATAAATATTTCTCTTATGTTTATTTTTTGTATAAAAAATAAATATTTATTTCATTTTTTTTATATGATAAAATTGACGGTATTTCTAAAACAATGTATTTCTCCTTCGTTTTTTTTTTGTTGCTTGTTTATGATTCGTTTTAGTTAGTAAATAAAAAGATGATATCGTTGATAAATTAGTACAGAAAAGATATTTACGTGACATTTATGTTTTTTTTAAGAAACTAAAATGAAATATTATAAATCACCAATCTGGAATTTCAAGCACAAGGAGTGTCTGAAAACCAGAAGAAAAAAAATCAAGTTACATCAAGAGTGAGTCTGAGAATAGTAGTAACAAAGAACTAAAAAGACAACCCCGTTACAAAAAGATTTTCAAACAAATGTAGAGGGTTTAGCCACCACAAATGATAGTTAAAAGCAAGATTGTGCCGCTTTGCTTTTAGTAGCCAAAAAGATTAAATCTTGATTTTATCTAGAAGTTGTTGTAACGAGGACCTATTTTTCTAAACACCCGAACATTCCGCTTGTTCCAAATGATCCAAGCATAGAATAGCCAAATAAGATTAAAAACTAAGCAGATACTTTTGTGAAAACGTGACATTTATGTTCCGTTGATACAATAATGAAATTAAACATGAAAAAGAAAGTTGTAGTGGAACAAATGACAAAAAAGATAGAAAATGGAAGGAGTAAACAAGATTAATAAAAAAGTTGATTTCTATCATATATGACAATTGAAAAAGAAGATTTTCATTACATCAAAGAAGATAAACTGATTCCAATATTGCAAATTGTGTAAAGATCGTGTAAGTTGGTAAACATTGTAATATTACAAAAGAAGGACATGATTTTAACACAATGAAGAATTTTGAAAGGGCAAAATAGGGATATCCAATTTATCTTTCATTCTTATTCTTAAATTCTTAAATAAATTGATAGTAGATTGGAACGAATTCCACCAAATTAACCAAAATTGTATGAGACTCTCTTAATTTGGTGAAATCCGAATGAAATTTAATCAATAAAAAGAAAGATATTGAAAAATTATGTGTTAAATATTTCACCTTTCATGCTTCCACCTTCGTGACTAAATTTAAAACGTCCATATATTAATGATTTCAATGAAGATTTGAGTACAAACCTCTCCATCAAAATTTTCCATCCTTTCTCACTCTTGTCAATAATTTATTATTGCTTCTCACCCTTTTTTTTTTGAAAAGGCTAAAATGAATTATATTATCAAAAAAGGTGTCCTTCTAAGTACAAGGTGTACAAAGAAATCGACACCAAAGACGAAACAATGTTTACATACGGAACCTGTACACTAAATTAAAAACACAGGAATAGAATAAACTCTAGCCTATGCCCAAGATGGCGAACGGACTAAGCCACCAACCATGGTAATTGAAGGGATGGCTTCTCACCCTTGCATCATATCAAAAGTCGAACCACTATGCAGTTCAATCATACATTGGTTTATGCTATTTGGATTCTAATAATTCACCTATTCTTCTAGTAATATATATTGTCTTTTTTTCATTTTATTTTACAGAACTTTAGACTCTAGTATATTATGTTTCACTCACGTAAAAACATGCACTAACGCATTTGTATCCTAAACTAAAAAAAGTCTTAGTCCTTATATTATGACTTTTTTTTATTAATAAGTTTCTCTCAAGTACTAAAAAAAACGGAGGAGTAATGGCGAGGAAGTAATTTAATCTTAATAAGTTTCTCTTAATATGAAGAAGACTAGAGGGATTCCGTGCCAATATGAATGTGTAATAGGTGAAGAATAGGGTTGGGAATAGGCCAGGTCGGTCTACAGGGGTCTACGGCCTGACCTGTTTAAGTCTGGTCTGTTTATGAAAAAGGTCAAGCTTAGGCTTTTGAAAAAGCCTATTTAAATAAATAGGTCAGGCTTAGACTATCAAAAAAGTCTACGAAGCCTGATAGGCCGACCTATTCATGCATATTATTAAAATTTATTTTTTATTTATATTAAAATATAATTTATATTAAACATAAAAATCAAGAAAAAACACAAATAATAGACTTTTTAAATAGGCTTTGAGACCTTATAGTGAAATAGGCTTTTAAAGCCTTATAGCAATAGACAAGCCTTACAGTGAAATAGGCTTTGAGGCCAGTTTGGCCTATTTAGAAGTAGAGAAAATTGAATATTTTATGACTTTAATGTGAAGTAGGCCTGTACATAGGCTTCTAGGCCAGGCCAGGCCAAAAAAATAGGCCTATGAAAGGCCATAGGCCAGACTTAGGCTTGCTAAAAATTTCGTAGGCCAGGCTCAGGCCTATCAAAGTCTGGCCTGGCCTGGCCTATTCCCATCCCTAACCGTAACAACCAAAAAACACCACAACAACACCAATAGGTCTCCGAAGAGCCTCCACCAAAACAGATTATAAAAACCTATACCAACGCCTTTGTTCCTCTTCCCACCCCTTTTACAAAACACTACCACCAACAACAACCACATGCCATTGTTGGAGACGTTAAACCACGACGGTGCCATTCAAACACAACCAAACGACAACAAACACAACAACAACAAAGGTGTTTTCAAAGGACCAAAGCAGCAACTGACCACCACGGCGATGGTTTTCAGAACAATCTACGAACCCCCTTAAATTGCTTTACTGAAGGTGAAGCTAATGAACGGAGCAAACACCTTAACACCTAGATCTGAACTCTAACCCGAAGATTCACGGAGCAAACACCTTAACACCTAGATCCGAACTCTAACCTGAAATTGAAAGTTTTTATTTTTCCACCAAATTATTTCATTGCCCGCCCAGTTTTCATAAAGGAGCCCGCGCCCATAATTTTGGTTTGCTCTTTATCTTTAATAATATAATATAATAAGTAACAAAGATTATCACCTTATTCACACTTCACTTTCACCACTCTTTTACATTCACGTTCTCTTTCTTCCCTTTGCTCTTTCACAGTTCTCACCACCATATCACACCTCCATCAATTCATCTTATTACCAACAACCCCATTTCATCCTTCTCCTAAATTACCATCAGCTCACTTCCATCAATTTCTCTTATTTCCAATTCCAAACCCTAATTCCAATTTCGGATTACAAAGACAAACCAAATACCAATTGGAGATTGTTTGTAAAAAATCTTAGTTAATTTAATGTTTATCAATTTAATGCTTAGATATAAATAATCTCCCCTTGTACTTTGAGATAATGAATGAAATCAATATTCTCACATTAATTAGAAGAAAACGGGCTGCTATGACCCGCTGTGACATTGGACTATTTATCGCGTTGCAGTCAGCAAATTACAACAATTTTATATGACTTATGATATTGATTCATTAAGCAAAAGAAACCCCGTGATAATTTTGAGAGTTCTTTGCAAGACAGAA
>Ga0315914_1002802_pt1 | contig 26622 bp, 12 predicted proteins | sample MpolenodulesMG_FD_203920 | JGI IMG/M metagenome (GOLD analysis project Ga0315914, IMG submission 203920) | Medicago polymorpha root nodule microbial communities from Los Angeles, California, United States - elongated nodules | ecosystem: Host-associated > Plants > Roots > Nodule | place: USA...
AACCTATTAACCCTAAAAAATATTCTCAAATCTGTAACACATCGTAAAAAAAATTATGGAATTAATTTTCAAAAAAAAAACTGAATTTTCTTAAACTTGTATCCAGATTTTTAAAAATAAAACTATTTTCCAGATTTTTTTTTTGATGAGAAAATTTAAAAAACTTCTTTTTATAAAAAAAAAATCTGTTTTGAATTTCGAGACATATATATTTCCAAATTTTCGAAAATAATTTGAAACTTTTTTTTTCGAAATAAAAATTTTGAAATATATATTTCAAAATTTTCGAAAATAATTTTAAAAAATTTTGAAATATATATTTTTTGTAAATTATAAATTTTGGAATTTTCGGAAAATATATATTTCAAAATTTTTTTAAATTTTGGAAAATGTTTTTGGTAAAAAAAATCCTGATTTTTTTTTTTACAATTTTTTTAAAAAATAGGCACAAATGCCATGTGTTCCTTTAAAATAAATGAAAAACAGAGTTAATTATATAGTCAGCACGCCACATAATCAGATATGCACAGTCAGCTCGCCACGTCAGCAATTCTGCACAGTCACATAGGTCAGGGGCTAAAATCAAAAAATCTTATTTTACAGGGTTAGAATCTAAACTTTTTTTTTACAGGGGGGTAAACCGGAACTCGCCCAAATTACAGGGGGTAAAGACATATTAACCCTAAAAAAAACATAATACAACATTAAGACAACAAATAATTAGAATTACATAAACTTAGATAAACAAATTTAATATAACACAATAAGATATATTGGTCATAATCTTCTGACTCTTAACATACAACATCATTGTTTCATTTGTTCTTGTTCGCCATTGAAACATGTCTTTTATGTCAACGACATTATCAAAAACCTTAATATCAGAACTTATTTTGTAATCATTGTGGCCGTTTGCCAACGAGATGTAAGGATCAACATATGTGATAACAATGACCTTTCGAGTTTTATCATAAACTAAGTAAAAAAAAGTGGTTTATTTGTTCCTTTAACTTTGTTAACATCTTTGTTGGCTCTAAATACATTTCAAACAACTTCTTTATATAATCGAATTTATCCATGTTGCGTACAAGAGTAGAGATTATGAAAATTAGAGAAAAGAAGATGAGAGAAATTGTAAATAGAAGAAAGTGAGAATTGTAATTTCTATTTATATGGAATTTAAACATTTTCAGCCAAATAAAAATGAAAAACAAAAAAAATAATATAAAAAAAGGCAGTAGAATGTCACCATCTGAGTGGAAGCCATCTTGAAGGATGGTGGCACCATCTCATATGGCGTTATGTAAGGGGAAAACAGAAACTAGAAAATATTGGAAAATATTGGGTATATATTTTCATAAGTGGGTTAGACAAAAAAAATCTCAATACTCCCAAACGATGGAGGTTGCTTGTGACCCTACGAAGGTATCCCCAAAATATGGATTGTGTTGATTTTATAGGAATAAAGTAAAAGTAGAGAGTACATATATATTAGGAAATCAATTAAGTTTTGGTGGATTGTAAATTTGTAAGCTTGGTGAAAGTTTTTGTCATATATTAGGAAAATTTGTCCTTTCTCATCACCCATTTTGATAGCTGGTTTCTTGTCACTTCTTTCTCAACGGGAAAGTCAGGATGGTAGTATCCAAAATAAATCATTTTTATTCTTTCAAATAAAATATTAATCTTTTTTATCTTGCTTTTTAGTTGTATCTTTTATTTAATTACACATAATAATTCTAGCCAACTACCAGAAATTACTAACTTTATACTAGCCAACTACCACTAGCTACAAATGAGAGGTGTGTTACGTGTGATTTTCACTCAAATATTATGCACCAACTACTTTAGAACCATATGGTCAGAATATTGTTTATATTAAATTGTTGATTATTTTTATATGACATAAAAGACATACACGGGAAAGCCTCATGCAACACCAAACACACATTTTTCCTTGCTGTTATTTTTTCTTTGGCAACATATAATATCAGAGTGAATTTATTCCTATCATAATCTTACATATGTTGATGATTAAACGGTTCATAAACTAAAGTTTGAAGTGGAAATTCTATGCAAACAAAGATATTACAAAACACCAACCATTTCTAATGGTAGTACAATTTATTTTTCAAGCAGAGTGGTAACATTTATACATTTAAAGAAATTGATGGGACATGAGTTTGGTAGCAAGACTTGGGGAAAGTGTTTAAATGACTTAAGATCCTCTCCATTTATATCATTTTTCATTTGTTCCTTTTGGAGAGATAATTAAAGACACATAAAAAGTAAAAATCATAATTAATAATGGTGGGATCCACTCAATGGTATGACCCACACTCTTTTTTTTTTTATGTATCTCTTTTCAAATGACATTTTCCATTTATTTTCATAAATGGAGAGGATCTTAACTCGGTGTAAGTGAAACTGGATTTATTATTAATGCAAATAGATTTATGGCTAGAGAAACTTCTATTGGAGGAGTTAAGATTCTCTCCATTTATGTTTCTTTTAGAGATAAAGACACATAAAAAGTAAAAAAATAATTTATTTTTTGTGTATCTCTTTCTAAATGACATTCCCCATTTATTTTTATAAATTGAGAGGATCCTTACTCGTGCAAATCAACATTAGTGAGTTCTTAAAGTACAAATCATGCATCAACTTAATAATAATTTACTCCATCCGATCTTGAATATAAGCAACAAAAAAAAAATCAAACATTTTAAGAAAATTAGTTGGTGTCATTTATTTCTCTCAAAGTTATACAAAATACAATTGTAATTTCTAAATTACCCTTCATGAAAACTTGTTCCATGAAAAGAAAAAAAAATCACATTAATTAAAGGATAATTTAGAAATAGTAACATTTAATACGATAGAATTAGTTGACATTTGCTTATATTCAAGACCAACAACTTTTTTGTTTTGTTGCTTATATTCAAGACCAAAGGGAGTATCTAGGGTTGGGAATAGGCCAGGCCGGCCTACAGGGGCCTACGGCCTGGCCTGTTTAAGCCTGATCTGGCCTGTTTATGAAAAATGTCAGGCTTAGGCTTTTGAAAAAGCCTATTTAAGTAAATAGGTCTGGCTTAGGCTATCAAAAAAGTCTACGAAGCCTGATAGGCCGGCCTATTCATGCATATCATTAAAATTTATTTTTTATTTATATTAAAATATAATATTAAACATAAAAATCAAGAAAAAACACAAATAATAGACTTTTTAAATAGGCTTTGAGGCCTTATAGTGAAATAGGCTTTTAAAGCCTTATAGCAATAGACAAGCCTTATAGTAAAATAGGCTTTGAGGCCAGTTTGGCCTATTTAGAAGTAGAGAAAATTGAATATTTTATAACTTTAATATGAAGTAGGCCTGTACATAGGCTTCTAGGCCAAGCCAGGCCAAAAAAAATAGGTCTATGAAAGGCCATAGGCCAGGCTTAGGCTTGCTAAAAATTTCGTAGGCCAGACTCAGGCCTATCAAAGCCTGGCCTGGCCTGACCTATTCCCATCCCTAGGAGTATCTATATTCATATTTAATTTTGGAGAAATGATATTTGTACAACAATTATTTGACAACTATTGTGACAACTTTCTCTCTCATACCTACATTACATTCTTACTTTCTTTATTGCTTTGGTTTTTGTGGCATATCTCTTTTTCTTTGTAAATTTATGATTGTACCAAAAATTATAATAAAATTGGTTGTTCAAATAATACAACTCTTAATTTTGGGTTATAAATTAGAGTAAAATACACTCCCCTCCCTTGAATGATTGTGATATTACACTCCCCTCCCCTTAAGTTTTAAAACTCATATTTCCCTCCCTTGAGAGATAATAATATAATATATTTAATCCACTTTAAATTTTTCAATAGTTTAAATCATATTCTATTAGAATTTTTTTAATTACTTTAATACCCTTTTGCCTACTGCCATCAACATCATTGCACATGCTTATCTAAAAAAAAACATCATCAGTCATCACAAGCTACAAAAATTGAAGGCAATTGCAAATTATGTCTTTTATTCTCTTCAATTTCCTTGGACATGCATTGAAATTGGGATACACGTGCCTTTCTTCACTGATTCATCTTTCACAGTTCCCACGTCATCTATCGACAACCATCAGCGTTGCAATCAGCTATCTTTTAGGAGGAAAAAAATAAAGAGAAAGATGCACACAAATAGACATAGGGTGATTAGTTTAGAGATCAATTGAAGGCAAATATTTTGAAATTTCTAATCTCAACGATGGCGATTATGTAAACGAATGAAAGATGAAAACAAGGGCAAGGAAAAGGGTATTATAGTAATAAATTTGGTGTTTAATGGAGATTTACTATCAAATTTAATTGAAATTTTTAAAATGGATTAAATATATCATATAATTATCTCTAAAGGGAGGGAAGTGTGTGTTTTAAAACAAGAGAGGAGGGGAGTGTAATATCACAATCACGCAAGGAAGGGAAGTGTATTTTACTCTATAAATTAATGAGCAGTTAAATTATCAAGTTAATGATATTTGAAAGCCTAAGCAACGACACATTATAAAAAAGCCATATGTCACATGAACTTTGATTAGACATAATTACTACACTTATTTCAAACATAAGTCACTTTTGTTAATCATCCGAATCGAAAGTCTAGTATTTTTAGTTGTTCCAAAAGAACCAGAACAAGAACTTATTGAATGAATGGGAAAGTGTTAGGTAAAAGGTGAGTTATATGTGATAAAGGAGAGAATGAAAGTTGTATGTGATAAAGGAGAGAATGAAAGTTGTATGTACAAGGTGAGAGTTTCACTCGAATGTCATGTCCTAACTACTTTAGTATAAATATATCTTAACTTGGTTTTTAAATTTTATGTTTAATTGAAACCTATATTTTTCTTTATATCTCTTATTCTTTGAAGTTAACCAGAACGCAAAATGTTACCCTAGATTTAACCTAACTTTAATGATTAATTTTACTGTATTACCCATATTTAATTAACCCTATTTAATTTAATCAAAATGTTATTTTCAAATACTTATGAAATCTTTTATCTCTTATTCCTTAATGTTAACCCGAACGCAAAATGTTGCCCTACATTTAACCTAACTTCAATGATTAATTTTACTGTATTACCCCTATTTAATTAACCCTATTTAATTTAATCAAAATATTATTTTCAAATACTTCTGAAATCAAAAGCAACAGATCACTCCTCAATCCAATTCTATTTTTGCTCCTATTTTTTTGAAATAAGAGATCGTTCCTATTTTGTTAACAGATCGCTCCTACTTTTTTTTAAAAACAGATCTCTCATATTAATCCAATCATTGCTTAACAAATTATCTTTTATATTATGCATATATTCAAACAAATATGATTTATGAAAATTGAACCTTGGATCTCAACACTTTAATCATTCAAACAAATTAATCATTTAATGTCTCAACACTTTAGCTATTGGGTAACATTTTATGAGATAAAAAGTTTATTTAATATGTGTTGATTTATAAATAATTTATGCGAATACTAAACAGTACGTCAGACGCACGGGTCAAAAGTCTAATTATTTGAAATATGAAGTCTAGTTATCAAAATATGAAGAATATTACCTATAATTTATACTATATATAAAGAAAATATCATATTTTGACTCTTTTGGGCTGACTTTTTCTCTTTCTAAAATTACCCTCAAATTTCAATACAAATAGCACATATAACAAATAGATAAAAATAAATTCAAATATTAAAATAAAAGTGTAACAAACACGATAAGAATATGTGTGTGTGTGTGTGTGTGTGTGTGAAGTTTTTTTTCCTTTATAATTTAAAAATGTAACAATCTAGATGAGTATACTTACTTTTTCATTACCCCAATTATACCATTGAACAACTTTACTATAATAAAGATTGTTGTTGGTATCATTAAAAAAAAAAAATTTAGATTATATTTTTTTTTTATATTGTTGGTGTCATTGGAATAGATAATCATGGTTAATTTGATTTGTTATAATTTGAAAGCAACAAAGATATATATTTTTAGTTTTAATCAAAATCAAAATCTCATAAAAAAAACACCGTTCATAGTTTTCAACCATTAGCGTAATAAAAAGAGCGGAAAAACGGGCACGCGAGCGCCCGTCTTTTCGCTAGTAATACATAAAAAAATTATCAGATTTTGGGTTAGATTATTTATTATTCTAATTATATCCTCAAACAGTTTGAAATCACAAACATATATACGTATAATTTTAATCAAAATTTGACTAACTTTACAACAAAATATAGTTCATATTTACACGTGTTAGTGCAATAAAAAGAGCAGACAGATGGACATGAAGTGCCTGTTTGAACGCTAGTAATATATAATCTATACTACGTATAAAAAAAAAATACATAAGTTTTGGCTGACTTTTTCTCTTTCCAAGTTTACCCTTCATTTAAAGTATTTTGTACTATTTCATTCTTTTTATAACAATATTTAAATTATTAATTAAAAAATTAATAAATCTCGTTAAAATAACCCACTACAATAAGAACAATATCATCTTAAAATTATATAAAGGATTTAAATTATTAATTAAAAAAATAGATAAATCTCATTAAAATTCCCAACTACGATAAAAACAATATTATCTTAAAAATATATACAGGAAATATGAGAATTTGAGTTGGATTTTTCATTATATTATAATAATATTATATTGTTGGTGTTATTGAAAATGATAAGAGTTTATATTATAATTGCAATATTGTTGTGTAATTGAAAAATATAAGCATAATTTGTTACAACAAGTCACAAACATCTATACATATAATTTTAATCAAAATATAAATTTTAATCAAAATTATTTATAATTTACACATGTTAGCGCAATAAAAGAGCATATAAACGGACACAGGGTGCCCGTCAACCACTAGTAGTAATAGTAGTAATAGTAATACTAATAATAACAACGACGACGACAACAATAATTATTTTAAAACTCAAGATCTTCTTAATTTTATGTGTTTAATGGTCATTTTGTAAAAAAAAACAATATTGTTTTGCATATTGAATACAAATTTATTTAATAGAAACACTACATTAATGTTTATATTTTAAAAATAGTCAGGAGTTTTTAAAATTTTATCATATCAACTTTCTCATATATGTACATAATTTTGTTTTTTCACGTATATAAACAAATAAAATCCACAATTTTACAATTCAATTATTTAACTAATTTTTGTATGTATAAGACAAAAATATTTAATAAAAACATTACATTAATACTGATAATATTTATGTAATATCTTTCAATATTCAACAATATTAACAATAAAAAAATAATCTAATTATTTTTGCATGACCGTCACTTGCAACTTATATTAGAAAGGTTAAAGAAAACAAATTTTACTAAAAGAAATATTAGGATAAAAAACTCAAGGTAACAAAAAGTGCAACGATAAAAAACTTAATTTGGAAAAGTTAATCAGCTATCTCGTTAAGAACTTAACTTGGAAAGCTCATTAGGATAAAAAACAATATAAAAAAAAGTGCAACGAAGCAAAATTAACGCTTGGTCTCTATACCAACTTACGACAACAAAGGCCGGCGTTTTGCTTACAACAATAACCAAAACCTTTGCACTATACAATCACGATCAAACACATTATTGCAAGGCATTAATGATATCTCATCACCACCTCTGATTTTATTTAAGCATACCATGCATTTATCACCAAGAAAGACAAAAGTTTTAATTATTTTGATTGCATCGTTGAATGCATGCGTATGCTTTAGTTTTTATTGTTTTGATAGAACTCTTCAATCGCCGTTTCCACTGCAACCTCGTCCAACCAAATATGCACACGAATAGATAAACTAACAAGATGATATGAAATTCACCATCCATCTGTGGTTGAAATTCTGAACAGCATTTCTTGGGTTAAAATATGGCCTTCAGTTGAGATTGTTTGATAGGAAAATTTGATATAAAAATCAAAAAATAAACTTATCTTCAATTTTGGGTGGTGTGCACGATAACCACCGAATGAAGTTTCAAAGTTGAAATTAACCATGACTCTAGACTTGTGTAACGATTAGATTGTAAAGGTTAGAGAGGGTAGTTACACTTATTTATTCAAAATTTTCTTCTTGTACCAGTGATTTTAATAAATCTAATTTCAGTTTCAAAATTGTGTTCTACATTATATTGCATAGTCTTATTTGATGCTTCAACATGTTTCATTTAGGAAAAATTAGCCCAATAAGATGATTGGTTTTGTTGTAAGAGATAAAAGCCTCCACTACTTAACTGTCAAGAATAATGATGTCATAATTAAAATAATTAAAATGATACTAGTGTGAACCTATCAAATAGTGCTCTATGACGCTTTATTAGGACACCTTTCTTTTTTCTAGAATGTTTTCTATGCATTCAAAATTTTCTTTTATTGTTGTTGATAATAAGGCAACTTGTGATGCATGCCACTTTTCTAAACATAAGAAATAACCATATTAAAGAATGATTAGTAGAGCTTTCGAGCCTTATGAGCTAATATATTTTGATATTGGGGTCCTCTTTCTATTCGATCAATACATGGTCACTCTTATATTTTAACTGATGAAGATGATTATAGTAAATATACATCTTTGATTCTAATGAAATCTAAAAGTGAAACCAGACAAAATGTCATTAATCTTATAAATATAGTAGGGACACAATCTAATTCCAAGGTTAAATGCACCCGTACAAATAATGGTCTCGAATTTCATTCCAAGGTTGTAAGCACACATGATAATAATAATCTCACCTATGCCTTGTTTGATTTCCAAAATTTAATAAGAACCTTGCATTGTTCAAGTGGAACAACTGATGGTCTATTTCTTAAATTGTACCCCTCTGTCATGTTTGACTTAAAACACATCTTCTTCAATCCTAACTACATATGCTAGATGAATAGACAAATGAACAATTAGAAGAAAAATTGATGGAGGAAAAATTATTTCAAGTTCACATAGATTTAATGCAAATTCAGCATCCAAACATCCAAACTCTTCAACTTTGACAACATTAGAGCATAAAACCCTGAATAATGAACTTAACTTGATTAGAACTCTTACAACTTCTTTGGGTAAAGCAGTTAGTGCTTCTACTTTGAGAAAATATTCTTGCATCAATATATGGGAGTCACGACTCTTAAGACCATGAATTTTATGTTGTTCAAGTTGAACACATCTAGAAATACAATTGGGATCAAACCAGCCAAATTAACAAGAATTGGGCCCAAAGGACTTTTTTTTTTTAAAAATAAAAAAATTGCAGTGTTATATTTCAATTTTTTTAGGGACCAAAACCCAAATAACCATATTTGCATGGACCATTTGTATATTTTAGTCTAATATATAATAAAAAATAGGTGTAATATTTGTTTTGAGTGGTAAAATTACTAAGAGTGTTTCAATAAAAAAAATATATATTAAGAGTGTTTGCAGCTAACTTGGCTATAGTTAAATGTCCAGTTGGTAATTTGGCATTGATAGGATTTATTTGACTATAAGAGTCATACCAATTTAGAGAGCCACATATATGATCACTGGCTCCTGAATATATAATCCAAGAACCTTGAGCCACATATTTGACACTGACATACAAAAGTGTGTGATTTTGGCGAGCACTTCGCATAGCATCACATAAACATTTCACTCTGAAACTACATGAAGGGATTGGCTTGTATAGTCCAACTCTTCCCATAGAATCTTCGAACTCGGATTAAAATTCAGTTAGAAAACGTGAATCTTGTTTTAATGCATAGATTTCTAAGCTTAGAAATATGTACCAAATCACCCTATGCGATTTTTTTCCATGAATATGATTGATTGTGCAATAGATTCGGAAACTAAATTCATTATCCATAAATTACAAGCATGTTGCACCGATTCCATGCACAGAAGGATGGATGGAAAGAATAAAAAACAACTGGAATAGTACCATTAACAAACTCGAACTTCATCTTTCCACAAGCAGCACGCGCATTGAACGCGCCCAAGAATGGAAGTTTGAACCGTTCAAGACTGGTGTAACAGAAATTGATGAAGGACCATAGCTGGGATGAACAAAGAAAAGAGATGATTGATCCAAAATTGGATCAAGAGAACCAGAAGAAGATGCAACGTTGTTGCATGGAGCCATGGAAACGGAAAAAGCACTCTCAAATCAAGAGGCTTGGAATCAATATAGAGATTAAGCAAAATATAGAAGTGAAAATGAACTTGTTGGTTAAACTATGTGTAACAGTTTGATACAAAGGAAAAATGAAAGCTATGATAACATTCTCTAACTACTAACTAGAAATAAGTGGGATTGGAGAATCTTGTTGTTACTTGTTTAGCAAGTTATGTACACTGTTGATTTCTTTCCTTCATTTGTGTTACTTGATTCATTATTCTTCAATAATCTGTCAGTTTCCTTAACTTTTATTCTTATAGTTAGTATCTTTGAAATTCTTAATTATAAAAACTGAAACATCAAGGCCAAGGAAATTATTTTAATCTTAGATACTAGAAAGGAAATTTGCCTTTTGGTCAAAGTTGCCTAACAGCAACTTCTCTCTTTCACCTTTTTCCTCTTCCTACAATATATGTGCATTGAACTCCCTGTGATCGTTTCCAAATTCTCTTCCTTTCAGTTTTAATGTTTATGTTCAAATTATGTTTAAGACCTGTTCTTATTTTTCTTTAAGGAGCTTTGCTCGGATTCTCTATATTTTTCTAAAATTCACGGAAGAGGCGTTCGTTCTTGGCTTCTTGCAATGTTTTCTCATATTTGCGGGGCTGCAGTTTTAGTCTCAGTTTGGATTTCTGGAATCAGGTTTCATTGGTTGATCTTTTATCTACGGTGGGAGTTTGTGATTGATTTTGTCAAGGTTGTTTGGTGAGGCATTTCCTGGAAAATTCTTCAGTAGCAAATCAGATTTGTGTTGTGTGGTGTGGCTTTCGTTTCAATCAATGATCCATAGTGCCTCAAGCTTATCGGATCATGTTCATCATGTATATAAATTATGATAAAGCCACTTGTTAGCATTTTTCATAAATTATTATCTAGCTAAAAGATAATAAGAAGAAAAAAATTAAAATGATCACCGGCTTGGCCATCCAAAAAGTGCAACTTATTGTTTGCTTACCTTTCATGTTCTATTTTATTATAATGATGCTTAAAACTTGGAAGCCAAGTTAAGATAACTCTTGGCTTTGAGAACACACATAACATAATATTAAGGAAATTTTAAACTATAATCAATAAATAAATAGCTAGCAACTTTTGTGTAGAAAGGACACCACATCACCATAAAACATTATAAAAAATATATCTCTTTTTTATTATATTGTGGTCAGATGATACATCGGTCAACAAAAGTTGTTTCCATATCCTCCAAGTTTTTTGACAAAGATAGATGAAATTGACTGATTCAAGTTTACAAAAGCAAAAAAAATGATATGTATATCAAAATAAAAATAAAAATTATACAAACAATTTTAGAATATTCTTAGCATATCAATACGAAGATAATGTTACGTTAGTGTATTCTACAATATTTGAAATGTGAAATTTGAAGTCAAATATTTAGATTTGATTGCCTTTATTTATGAGTTATTAGAAGTCAAATATTTAGATTTGATTGCCTTTATTTATATGAGTTATTAGTCACCCAAGAAAAAATGTCACGAATTTTTTTATATATGAGTCATTATTTCAAAATCAATTTCTCTAACAAACATCTTGCTAATTGTCACATCATCTTCATGTTAAGTTTCATGTCTCCGCTAAACATTGTCCTTTGTTTACTTTTGTTTTGTGTTCATGTGATATTAATTTTTGCTGCAAGCTCTGAATCAGATGTAAGATATAATTACTTCCCAAATTTTAATATTCCATGAGGTTAATTAAGTTCAGGTTTTGTAAATTGTAATAATCTAATTAATTTGCTATTGGTTAATTTCTTGTTAATTAGTGGATAAACCATGGTGGAGATTTGTTCAATAGAAGGTATGCATACAATGAACACAAGATCAATATAGAAACGGTACCTAAACTAAGTTTGAAGTGGAAATTCTATGCAAACAAAGATATTACAGCAACACCAACAATATACAATGATACAATTTATTTTCCAAGCTGGAATGGTAACATATATGCAATTAAACAAATTGATGGGTCACTTGTTTGGAAGCAAAACTTGGAGAAATTGACAGGTTTAAATACAACTGGATTTATAATTAATGCAAATTGGACATTGGCTAGAGCAACTCCAACTGTGGCTGAAGATTTATTGATTGTTGGAATTTATGGACCTGCTGTTGTTATTGGTCTTGAAAGAAGAACTGGTGAGCTTGTTTGGTTGACTCATTTGGATAATCATCCTGCAGCAGTTGTTACCTTGTCTGGAACTTACTATAATGGGTTAGCACAACTACACCCTCTTTCTCTCTTGATCTTCTTTCCAATGTTTTATCAATCATATCTAACTGGTTGTACTGAGATCGGTTGGTTTGATCTTAGTTCAATCATATCCAACTGGGATCAAACTAAGATCGGTTTGTTGAACCAATTGCAGTTGAATTGGTTGAATCGTGGTTGGTTCAACTAGTTTTTATTTTTATTTAATTTTTGTTACTTTTTAACTTATATTTTTCTCCGCTAGTTCAATAGCGTTTGTGGTTGAACTGACTAAACTATGACTTAAAGGTCTCGTCGATTTGATCTTCAGTACAATTTTGAAAATACGACTACTTCTTCAGGATTTTTTTTAATGTTGTTTGCACAAATGATATTTAAAGGGAAATCTCAGTCACCGTCTTCGAGAAAAAAATGCAAATATACTTTGGTCCCTATGTAGATTTTGGAACAGAATTCCATGCTATTACAACAGGGTGCTGTAATCAATTACAGTCGACTGATCACAACTGAATGGTCATGATTGTTTTAACTAAAAACACAGTTTTTAATCTCAACCGTTTGATCCAAGATGAACAACTGAGATTGAAAACTGTGTAAAATTGCGACTAATTTTACAGCAGCAAATCCTGGTCCGTTGAATTTCTACAATCAAGTGGCTTGTGATTAATGCAATTTGATTGTGATTTCGCTTTATTGTAGAGATCGGAAACCAAGAAGAAAATACTTATGATGAATATATATTCTTTTGGAGTATCATAAAACATCGAAAGAATTTATCTAACCTCAACAATCAAGTATGGAGACTCCCTTAAAAAAAAAATTAAAGTTTGGGACCATCATTCATTCTTTTTTTCTTTTCAAAGTAAAATTATAGTACTAAACTCTCAATATATAGGAGTTACTATGTTGGAACATCTTCACTAGAAGAAGGTGCAACAATTGAAGATTGTTGCATATTTCGTGGAAGCCTTGTAAAACTTGATGCTAAAACTGGTGCTATCTTATGGAAGACCTTTATGTTGCCAAATAACAATGGAAAGATAGGAGGATATGCAGGAGCTGCCATTTGGGGAAGTAGTCCTTCCGTTGATGTTTATAGAAAACATGTCTATATTGCCACCGGAAATCTCTACTCTGCCCCAAAAAATGTACTCGAATGTCAAGAAAGACAAGATAATCAAACTACTCCTATTGAACAAGACAAGTGTGTCGAACCAGAAAATCACTCCAATTCAATCTTGGCCCTTGATTTGGACAATGGTAATATCAAATGGTACAAACAATTAGGAGGATATGATGTATGGTTCGTTTCATGTAACAATGCTTCGACTTCTAATTGTCCACCTCAAGGTTCTATACCAGATGCAGATTTTGGAGAAGCGCCGATGATGTTAACTACACATGTTAATGGAACTAAGAAAGATATTGTTGTTGCTGTTCAGAAAAGTGGATTTGCTTGGGCATTGGATCGCGACAATGGAACCCTTCTTTGGTTTACGGTAATATACACTCAATTTGATCCTCTTTTCAATGATGTTTTTGTTAGAGCAAGTTGAAACTCACAGGAATTTTCTTGTATTGCACTCAATCGCAATTAAATATGATCTTGAATACAATAGCTAATTTAATTATGAGCTCAAAATATTACAGGAAGCAGGACCTGGTGGACTAGCTGGAGGTGGAACATTTGGTGCAGCAACTGATGAAAAAAGAATTTATACCAATATTGCAAATTCAGATGCCAAAATTTTCAAACTTTTACCATCAAATAGGAATACAACTTCTGGAGGATGGGTGGCAATGGATGCTAGCAATGGAACAATTCTATGGTCTACAGCTAACCCTAACATCAATAGTACTGCTAGTGGCCCTGTTAGTGTGGCAAATGAAGTTGTCTTTGTTGGATCCACAGATAGATTGGGACACATTTATGCAATTAATGGAAGAAATGGACATATACTATGGTCCTATGAAACTGGAGCTAGTGTTTATGGGGGTATGTCAATTAGTAATGGATGTGTTTATGTGGGTCATGGATATAATGTCTCTCTAGGATTCTATTCTAACTATACTAGTGGAACCTCACTCTTTTCCTTTTGTGTCTAAAGATTTTATGTGGTGACTATATGAATGTATATAAATAAATTTGATGTGAGTGGGGTAGGGTCTAAAGATAAAAGATGTATGTCAATAATTTTATTAGAGGTGTGTAATAGTTATATTTTCTCTCCTTTTCTAAATTTATGATATATGCATCTTCTCTCATTTTCTATCTGAAACTGCATTGGGTAAATTTGCTATTCTTTTAATCTTTGCTTTTCTTTGTCATTGTTGTGATTGAAGTATGAATCCATAATTCAACTACCTAATCCTTTTCTTTTCTTTTCTAGTTATTATAGATAATTAGAAAGTATCTTCCTTTCCAAATGAGACATTAGTTCATGCTTGATACTTGCTATGACATTATGTTGCCAAGAAAATGAATTGACATGCTTGTGAGATGAAAGTAAAAAAGCTGCTTACTATTAAAATAAGGTCCAGTAAATCCATCAACATAAATTCTACATAAATCTATCAAGTCCAACACACCACAAGCCAATTTTATGCAGGTTTTATATCCATATGAAATAGTATCAGCATTCTGAGGGAGATTTAAACATAAACAAGTTCCTGTCGTTAAAATAAGGACATTTATTGCTATATGCTGCAAAAATCAACAGTAATACTATGATCGTCCTCCTTGGCTCGTCAGGGGATTACATAATGCAGTGAATGATTGTCACATGTTTGAATTGCCTCTTTGCGGTTATCAATACATCAATACACCTGGTTCAAGAATAGTGGAACAGATTCGCCAAAGGAAGCCCGTATTGAAAAAGCACTTCTCACCTCTTCATGGAAAAATTTATATCCCAACACCACTTTACAAACCCTAGAATACTCCTCTTTTGCTGCAACTCATCCCATGCCTTGATGAAAACTGGATCGAAGTTTTAGATTCAATAATGCTTGGCTCCTTGAACTAGACCTCATTGATCTTGTGAAAAACAATTAGGAGAAACAACTTTCGTCTAATACCACTATACAAAACTAGATTATTGTATGGAGGGTATATCTACATGGAGTTGTGCTCTGTTTTCAAATTACCGTAGTCTAAAAAATAAGCACGGCGCCCAAATTGAAGAGTTTCGAACTGGTCTGATGACGCAAGTGACCCCCAACTACAAGAAATGTAAAAAAGATTTGCAAACTTACTGTTTCACGAAGATTCATGTTGGCGACAACACTCAAACTTTTTGGCTCTCTAATGGTGATACAAACAGTAAAGTCTTCCATGTTTCTGTCTCAGCTAGGAGATTGAATAACACTAAAAAAGGTGTGTGACGCATCCGGCCACTGGATCACGGCGCATGAGGATCTTTGCGCCCATGTTTTTTATTACTTCATAAACATCTTCATGGAAAATCAAGGTGACGACAAAGTTGTTTTTTCTTGTGTTCAACAAAAAGTTTCCGAATATGACAACATCATGCTTACTCAACCTTTTGCAGGGATTGAATATAAAGAGGCCATTTTCAGCATGCATCCAGATAAATCTCCCAGCCCCGATGGACTCAACCCCGCTTTCTTTCAACACTTTTGGGGAAATCTAGGAGGTGACATTTTTTTCCTCTTGCTTCTTCTTGGATAGAAACGACTACCATGCCCCGATACAGAATGCCACAAACATTGTCCTTGCTCTGAAAAGTAACAGCCCATAGTCAATAAAGGAACTCTAACCTATCTCCGTTTGCAATCTTCTCCATAAAATTATCTCTAAGGTACTTTTCAATTGCCTAAGACCTCTCATTGACAAGTGCAATTCTCCTGCGTAAGCTACTTTTATTCCTTCACCCACTATCATTAACAACGCACCCACAACTTATGAAATTCTCCATAATATGCGTTGCAAATGCAAAGGAAAAAGGGTGTTGTTGCTCTTAAGCTATATATCTCTAAAGTATTATATATTGTTATTTGGACCTACTTGAAACACATTTTATGTAAGTTGGGTTTCTGCTCCCAATGGATATCTTGGATGATGATGTGTATCTCTATTGTTGAATATCATGTTATTTTTAATGGGGATCGTATCGGCTATATAAACCTGGAAAGGGGATTTTGACAAGGTTATCCTCTCTGACCATATCTTTATATCATATTTGTTGAAGCTCTCTCTGCCATCATAAAAAATTATGAAATCAGCGGCAAGCTCCATGGGAACCGCATTTGTCATACAGCAGCTTCGGTCAGTCATCTATTGTTCGCGGATGATAGTTTTCTTTTCTACAAGGCCTCTACTTCTGAAGCATAGATGGAGTACTCTACCACTACTTACTTTGGGTCATAGATGGAAGATTGGTGACGGCTGAAAAATCAATGTGTGGAGTATGCCTTGGATCCGCAACCTTCCTTCTCATAAACCATCCATGTCGATGCTGCTCCACTTTGAGTACCTACCTCACGGTAAACTCTGTTGAATCCAGGATTGAATTTTCGGAATACAAATTTTGTGCAAATTATTTTTAATCAATTAAGTGATTATGCAATTATGGTCATTCCCCTCAATGCATTTGGAAATATAGAATTGATGACTCTTATACGATATAAATTGCTAACTGTTTCTAATTTGCCAAGAATGAGGCAGCCTGCAGAATCTCTAAAGCAGAAATCGCACCCGACACTGGAATTGTTGTTAAAAGAGGTTGTTACATGTGTCCTTGAAAAAGATTAACGTGGTTTGTTGAGTTTGTTATAATTTGAAATTCACAAACATCTAATCAGAAAACCATATCTAATATCATACTATTCTTCTTTCGTTTTCTTCTACTTCTTTGGTTTTATGGGTTTAGTTCAATAGCTTCATCGTCTCTCTCTAAATCTTTTCTTCAAAATCGTTCGTCTTCCAAACTTTTCATCTTCCTCTCCCTTTCTCGAAATTGTTTTTTAACCATTTTCAATGAAGGTTAGGCATTTTAGATTTCTAGATTTTTGTATCATTCTCACTCTAAATGTTGACAACACAACCACCAGAGCACATGAAGGTTAAGTAATTGTTGAAATATAGTTAGTTATACTCATTTTAGAGTTAGTTAGTGCACTAGTTCAATCACTGTATAAGTCACTAATTGACTCTTTTGTATCTCTCTTTCACTTTTGTATCATTTTCACTATTATCAATACGAACTAGTGAACCTTCTCACCCGAAAAACAGAACCCGACAAATCCAAATTTTTAAATGGTTATATTTGGCTCTTTTTCCATCACCAGTGGTTTGGCTCAGATTGAGGGTTTAGGTTCGAACACAAACTGGTCTGAGTCGATGCTCTCACCTACTATAGATATCATGTTCATTATTATAGTCATATTCAATTTCCATTCAAGGTATATTTACTAAATATTATTTATTTATTTTACATTGTTATATTTTTTTTTGACGAAATTTACATTGTTATATAACATCTCATTTTGGTTGGTTATGTGTATGAATGACATGTTAGGTGAGAATTCTCCTCATAATTTATCGTATAAGAGAACCATATATAGGGATTTAAACTAGTCTAAGTTAGTTATAGAGGTTGGATAACTCAACTGATTTGAGTTGGGGAAAATAAGTTAGATGTCCCAAGTTTAAACCGAAATGAATGGGTAAAATATTCATCTAACAAACTAATTATTAAAATTTGTCAAAAAAAAACAAAAAGTCTAAGTTAGTTAAACACAAAAGTCTAAGTTAGTTTTTTTTTTTTGAAGAAAAAGTCTAAGTTAGTTATAAATCAATTATACAATTTCCTATTTCTATGCTATTGACCGTTAGGTTAGTTATGCTAGTTACTAATAGTCACAACCTTTATTCTATCTACATATAGATCAACCTAACACTATTGATTCATCAATACGTGTAATTATTCAGTCCATAACAGTTTTTCTAATACGCAAGCAAGATACATAACATTAGAGAAATTCAAATTCCTATGTCATACATCACCATAAAACATTATAATTAAAATACGATATATTGTTCAACAAAAGTTGTTTGGATAGGATAGTTATTAGTTAACAATTGAACTATAATTGAACTTAAATGGTTAATGAACTCCTCTTAAGATGAATCTTTCAAGAGAACCTTTGATTAGATTTTTCGTGGAAACAATTTTCGGCCGAACTTTAGATAACTATGATCTATTTCCCCTGAAAAACGGAGGATTAATATTGAAAAAGAAAAAAATGATAACTAACAATTGACTTATTCATTTTTATATCAGCACCGCTATATGCAGCGAAAGAGTTTTTCCCGAAATTTTCAAAAAGCCTTAAATATAAGTAAATATTGCAAAACAATTTTAATAATGTAATCCCGAATTTCATGGCAATCATGGTGGTGGTGGTGTTATGTGAGTAAAATACACATTCGTGAAGCCTCATGAAATTAGTTGTCGCTACATGTAGCATTATTCTTTTATATATACCTATCTAGAAATGAAATACTTGATTTGATGTTTCTATTTTATCTTTCAATTATATTCTTCATTAAAATTATTTTAATTTCAATATTATCTTTTGTATGATAATATTTAAATCTTTAATTAAAAATCTCTTAAATCTTTATAGTATGAACAATTTTACTATAACAAAAACAATATAATACAAATACCTATTTAATTGTGGTATATTCCAAAAAATCTATAACCAAACATAATAAAATAAGCATACTAACAAACTCAATAGAATAGCAGAAAAACAAACACGTTAATGTCTGCCTTTTTGTGTTGACAAAATGTTAATGTCGCCTTAAGGATAGTAAATAAATACGAATACCGAATTTTCAGAAGAAAAAAAAAAGTAAATGAATACGAATCATATTTATGTTTGGTAAAAAACGATATTTATATCAAGATAAAAATGCGAAGATAATGTTACGTCAGTATTTTATAATATTAGAAATGTGAATTTGAAGTCAAATATCCATATCTGATTGCTCTTATTTATAGATGTATGTTATTTGAATAATCATTTTTCGAACAACTTATATACAGAGAAATGTAGGTATTGACACGAAAATTAAAGCAAGAGAGATTGAGTAAAAACATAATAAGAGTATGAGAGAGTTGTTTTCAAATTGTCACAATACAAATATCATTTCACTATTCATATGAGTTATTTGTCACCTAAAAAAATTTATATATATAGTCATTAGTAATCAATTTCCTAAGCAAACATCTTGCTAATTGTCACACCATCTTTATGCTAAATTCCAGTTACCGCAAAAATTCAGGATGATAAACACTATCCTTTGTTTGCTTTTGTTTTGTGTTCATGTGGTACTAGTTTTTGCTTCAAGCTTACAATCAGATGTAAGATATAGTTACTTCCCAAAATTTAATATTCCTTGAGTTTTTTATCTTTTTTTAAGTTAAGTAACTCTAGATTTTGTAATGATCTAATAAGTTTGATACTGATTAATTTCTTGTTAATTAGTGGATAAACCATGGTGGAGATTTATTCAATAGAAGGTATGCATACAATGAACACAAGATCAATCCAGAAACGGTTTCTAACCTAAGTTTGAAGTGGAAATTCAATGCTGGCAAAGATATTACAGCAACACCAACAATATACAATGGTACAATTTATTTTCCATGTTGGAATGGTAACATATATGCAATTAAACAAATTGATGGATCACTTGTTTGGAAGCAAAATTTGGAGGAATTGACAGGTTTAAATGCAACTGGAATTATCAAAGCTGTAAATTGGTCAGTGGCTAGAGCAACTCCAACTGTGGCTGAAGATTTATTGATTGTTGGAATTTATGGACCTGCTGTTGTTATTGGTCTTGAAAGGAGAACTGGTGAGCTTGTTTGGTTGACCCATTTGGATAATCATCCTGCAGGAATTATTACAATGTCTGGAACTTATTATAATGGGTTAGCACAAACTACTCTTGCTCTCTTGATCTTCTTTCTAATATTTTAAAAATCAGATTTAGCTGGTTCAACTGGTTGAACTAAGATCGGCTAGTTTATCGATTGGTTTGATCTTGATTGCATCATAATTTAATTGAACCCTAGTTGAATTGGTTGAACTGGCTAGTTTATCGATTGGGTTGATCTTGATTATATCGTAATTTAATTGAACCATAGTTGAATTGGTTGAACCGGGGCTAGTTTATCGATTGGTTTGATCTTCATTATATCGTAATTTAATTGAACCGTAGTTGAGTTGAATTGGTTGAACCATAGTTGATTCAACTAGTTTTTTTTTTATATTAATTGTGACTTTTAAAATATATTTTAGTGTTAAATATATTTTGATCACTATAAATATTCTAATTTTTTATTTCAATTCCTCTAAAAACTTCTTCGATTTTTAGTCCTCTAAAAAAATTTCATCACTCTTTTTGATCTCTTCTTTTAAGTCTACTCATGTGTATCGTTAAAAATTTTGAATTTTTTTAGTAGTCATGTTTAGTAAATTATAGAACTATCTCTTGCAAAAAGTTTAGTTTTTTTTTTAACAAGGGATAAATTAAATATGAATTTTATATTTTGTGCGCTTAAAGTTCATATATAATTCATGTTTTGTTAAATAAAAACTATAATTTCTTTGAGAGATTTTTATACTGTTATAAACATTTTTATAAAATCACATTTAAAATTTCAAATGGTACACATGAGTTGACCTAAAAGCAGAGACTAAAAATGGCGATAGAAAAAATTTGATGAACTAAAAATCGAAGAAATTTTTAGAGAGACTAAAATAAAAAGTTAGAATATTTATGGAGAGCAAAAACATACTTAACCTTAACCATGCTTTTTAACTTACTTTTTGTGCTCCAGTTCAATTGCAGCTAAGTGGTTAAACTCATTGGGTTATAACTCAGATGTCTCTCGCTGATTTGATCTTTAGTCTAATTTTAGTGATGTTGCTTCTTCATGATTTTCTTGATTGTTTTTAGCATGAATTTTGAAAAGAAAATAATATTTAAATGGAAGTTTTATTCATTGCCTTCTGGTCTTCACTAAATAACAAATTGTTCAAAAATACCGAGTTTAATTTTTGAAAGAAACATTTATTGATCAAAATTTACTTATCTCGACCAAACCCTTTTTTTCCTAAAAATCGAAGGATTGATACAATAAAATCGTTGTCTTCCATAAAAACTGCATATCTACTTTCGTCACTATGTAGATTTTCTACCATCATATCTTTTTAAACATGCTGATTTTCGAGGGGGAGGTTTTTTGGGATGGAGGGGTGTGTGTGGAGAGAAAATGATAAAGAAACCTTTTACCTTTGTTTGTAGAAACCAAACACCTCACTACCAAAAAAAAAAAAAGAAACCAAACACCAAGAAGAAAATACTTATGATTAATATATTCTTTTTAGATTATTATAAAAAAATAGTAAACATTTGAAGAATTTATCTAACCTCACCATTCAAGTTGGGGACTATCATTCATTCCTTTTTTCTTTCATGGCCCTTGTATATCTAGTAACTTATTCTAAAACCTCAACATATAGGAGTTACTACGTTGGAACATCTTCACTAGAAGAAGGTGCAGCCATTGAAGATTGTTGCATATTTCGTGGAAGTCTTGTAAAACTTGATGCTCAAACTGGTGCCATCTTATGGAAAACCTATATGTTACCGGATAATAATGGAAAGATAGGAGGATATGCTGGAGCTGCCATTTGGGGAAGTAGTCCTTCCATTGATATTTATAGAAAACATGTCTATATTGCCACTGGAAATCTCTATTCTGCCCCAGAAAACATACTTGAATGTCAAGAAAGACAAAATAATGAAACTGCTCCTATAGAACAAGACAAGTGTGTTGAACCTGAAAATCACTCAAATTCAATCTTGGCCCTTGATTTGGACAATGGTGATTTTAAATGGTACCAACAATTAGGAGGTCTAGATGTATGGTTTGTTGCATGTAAAAATGCTTCACTTCCTAATTGTCCACCTCAAGGTCCTATACCAGATGCAGATTTTGGAGAGGCACCAATGATGTTAACTACATGTGTAAATGGAACTAAGAAAGATATTGTTGTTGCTGTTCAGAAAAGTGGATTTGCATGGGCATTGGATCGCGATAATGGAACCCTTCAATGGTTTACGGTAATATATGTTTTACAATCCGTTTTAACTGATTTTTTGTTTCTACTTATTTGTCATTTTTAAAAGTTCAATGCAATATTAACGATCGATGATGTTGATATGTTCATGACACCACCTTAAGTTTTAGTTTTTGTTAGGATTTCAATTGCAGTTATTGGCGATTAACTATCATTTCAATTCGTTATAAATATATCCCTTCAAGTTGTGGCTTTTTCTAGTTTGAGCTTCGCTACAAGTGCTAGTCTAGTACGAAGTTTCTAGGGATCGAACTTCCAAACACTTGTAGAGGTTCAAATTATTTTCCACTTGGTCTTTTTTAGTTCTTTTATTTTGAACGACGAGATTTTATTCGATGATGGAAAGTACATAGAGTACTTAACCTATAAGCCGGAAGAAAAAAAACAAGGGGTACTCTACCCCACGAATCAATCTTCTTGGTTATGATGTTAAGGTTGGAAGAGGGTTCGAGCAAGACCGCCCTTTTTTTTTCTAGCAAGAAACCATCTCCAAGAGGTAGATTTAACCTCATCTACAATCTCTTATACTTCCGAAGATTCTAAAGAGAAAATAATCATGTTCCTAACCTCCTAAATATCTTCTAGATCTTTTTTTTCGCAAATATTTTCTAGGTCTTAGTATGCCATGTTTTATATTTTTCAACTTTAAAGGGTATATTTGTAACAACTTAGTAAGGTTTGCTTGACAAGAAGTGTTAACATATAAGAATAAAATATTACCGGTATATATATATAAGAGTATCTTAGTTTAATTATTTCTTTTGATCATTTTACAATCTTAGAGTATTTTGGCTTAACTCATAATATTTTGCCTTTATATTATGATTACTTTTTTTTTTTTGTTACTATGACTATTGCTATTAGTATAACTATTATTACTATGTTTATAAAAATCACAAAAAATATAGAAAACTTGCTCTAATTGATAATCAATTAAACATGGTCTTGAATGCCATAGCTAACTTAATTGTGAGCTTAAAACATTGCAGGAAGCAGGACCTAGTGGAGCAGCTGGAGGTGGAATATTTGGTGCATCAACAGATGAAAAAAGAGTTTATACCAACATTGCAAATTCAGATGCCAAAAATTTCAAACTACTACCAACAAATATGAGTACAACAGCTGGAGGGTGGGTGGGAATGGATGCTATGAATGGAGAAATAATATGGACTACAGCTAACCCTAGCAATAATAGTGCTAATGGCCCTGTTAGTGTTGCAAATGAAGTTGTTTTTGCTGGATCTATGGATAGATTAGGACACATTTATGCACTTAATGCTAAAAATGGAAAAATTGTATGGTCATATGAAACTGGAGCTAATGTTTATGGAGGTATGTCAATTAGTAATGGATGTATTTATGTTGGTCATGGATATAATGTGTCGCTAGGATATCCAAGGCGTGTGGGTGGAACTTCACTCTTTGCCTTTTGTGTCTAAAGATTCTATGCAGTGACTAAATGAATGTATAATAAAGTTTAAGTTAGTGGGATACTAGAGATAAAAGATGTATGGCTATAAAGTTGTATCTTATTAAAATTAAGATCTAATATATATCAAATATCAAATAAAAGTAAAGATATTGTTATTACTAAAATTTACAAATGTCGTTTTCTTATTCATTCGATTTTTCTTCAATATCTCTATTATTTTATTTGACATAAATATCTTCTTTTTTTTGTCAAGTAGCCTAATGGCTAGAATTGACATAAATATCTTCTTTTTTTTTGTCAAGTAGCTTAATGGATAGAATTCACCTTTTTTAAGGTAAATAAGTAGGGTGTTTGGGGTTCGAACCGCGGCCTGTAACAACCCAATTTTCGCTAGATTCATTTTTAATTGTTTTAATACGTGTTGATGTGTGCTTATATGTGATTAATTGCCTCTGTGTGTATTTTGGTTGGGATTATTAGAATTCGGTGTTACAAGGGTATTTTAGTCATTTTGGACTCAGGGGTATTTTGGTCATTTGGTGAGCAAGGGTAAATTAGTAATTTCATGGTGAGGGTTATTTTTAGTGTTTCAAGTGAGAACCATTATTTTTACTAAGTTACTATTCGGTAGTGGTAATTAGTTTTGAACGGTAATTATTCGATAACTTTTAACCGTTAGTGGATAGAAACTTTGGGAGTTAGTTTATAAGTGTTGTGAGCCCATTAAGACATTAAGAGGGTTAAGCCTAATTGTGTAGAGATTATATAAGCATTAGTCATTAAAGAAAATAGGGTTACACAATCATTTCATAAGTTTTTGAGAGAGGTAGAGAGAGAAGGTGCTAGAAGAGAAGAAAAGGGTTTTGAAGAGAGAAGAACAAGGAGTGCAAAAAGAGGGTAGAGAATCAAAGGATTGGAGCTAAAGTGAAGCCTTAGCTTAGAATTGTGAAGATTTGAGGTAAGGAGACTAGTTTTCATTCATAATCTTTTGTATAATCTCTTTTTCTTCTTAAACCCATAAGTGCTTATTTGTATAAAGTGATTATTATGAATTTAATTGATGAAATTCGTGCTTGTATTTTGATGTGATGTTTGGGTATTTAAATTTGTTGATAATCAAGTTGTTGATGATGAAATTACATGCTCAATATATGTTTATATGTATACTTTGTTGATTTTGCTCAAATTGGTATAAATTAGTGTTGTTCTTGTTGATTGTGATGAATTCATGTTTAAATGATGTTGTTGTTGAATTAGATATGTTGTTGTTGCTGATTTGTACCACGGGTATTCCATTTTGTGAAGTTGTTGTTTGAATTGGTGAAGTTTGAGTTAAGTTGTTCATGTGAAGGACCAAAATGAACTTTTGTTACCTAAGGTTGTTGACTGAGTTTTTGACATGGTTGAAGGAATTGAACCTAATAGAATTTATGTTTTCATGTTGTGGTTGTGTTAGTCGAGTCATTTGGGAGAAAACGGGTTTTCCTGTGAGAAGTTGGTGTTTAAGAGTTTTGCAAATAAGTGATTATGTGAGGTTTTGGAAAATGATTTTTGGGATGGGTGAAACTTGAATTTTTCTGTAGATTATGATAGAGCTAAGTGTCAGGAGCGTGTAGGCGAAAACGACATCAAAATCCGATTAACGTTTTGAATTTTATGCGCGAAATGGTGAAAACGGAAAAACGGAAAAAAGTTGTGTTGTCAGTCGAGCACGACCGTCCGCGTGCATGGCATGGGCCGTGTGTACACTCTGCCCTTTTTGGCACGGCCGTGCGTGCTGTCAGGACTTCGGTTTTTGCGTTTTTGTGTTGTTTCACTCATTTCTGTTTTGAATTGGCCTTTGGTGTAAACATGAAAGTTTTAAATAATTTTGTTAGTTTTCCAATGAATTTGGTTTGACTTGAAAATGTTTTGTGGATTTTGAGTTATGATGAAAACACTCCAAGTGGTTCTTGAAGAAATTTTAAGGAAACTTAGCATAACTATTTCCAAGTCAACCCAAAACTTATGGTTTGTTTCCAAGCTTCAAAACTTGAGTATTAAGAGTCCTATTAGGATTTTTAAGAGTAATTGACCTATGTCTTGTTGAATCTAACTTGATTTTGTTTTAAAAATGAATTGGTTTTGCAATATGGAAGAATGATACGAACTTTGTCGAAAATAATCTTTAAGACCAATTACTTGGTAAATCTTTCGTGAATAGCTTTATATGATTAAATGACAATATGTGAATGATTGTTAGGTTTTGAATATGATGTTTATTATATGGTGTTGTATTTTCTCATTTACTTGGATTGCGAGAAAGTGTATGGAGTTGTTGAGCTATATTATATAGTTAATGTTGATTAATGTATATATGTCAATTATATGTTGATTGATTGTGATATGGTTGGTGAATACATATATGTTAATTGATTGTGATATTGTTGGTGAATACATATATGTTAATTGATTGTGATATTGTCGGTGAATGCATATATGTTAAGTGATGGTAATTTTGTTGGTGATTGCATATATGCTAAATGACTGATGATGATGTGGTGATGACTCTTAATTGAATTATGA
>Ga0315914_1002803_pt1 | contig 26606 bp, 10 predicted proteins | sample MpolenodulesMG_FD_203920 | JGI IMG/M metagenome (GOLD analysis project Ga0315914, IMG submission 203920) | Medicago polymorpha root nodule microbial communities from Los Angeles, California, United States - elongated nodules | ecosystem: Host-associated > Plants > Roots > Nodule | place: USA...
GAATTGGAAAAACTCCAGAAGATTCCAGAAATGAAAATTCAGAATGTGTTAAAATTGAGTTATGATGACTTAGATAGTGATGAACAAAACATATTTCTAGACATAGCATGCTTCGTTAAAGGAGAATCTAAAGATCGCGTGACAAGTTTATTGAAAGCTTGTAATTTCTTCCCGGGCATTGGAATAGATGACCTTGTAGAAAAGTCTCTTGTAACCATTTGTAACAAGGGTACGATACAAATGCACGATTTGATACAAGAAATGGGCTGGAATATTGTTCATCAAGAATCTCCCAAAGACCCTGGAAGCAGAAGTTGATTGTGGGATCCCAACGACGTGTATGATGTACTGAAATATAATAGGGTTAGTAATTACTAGTATTTTTAGAAAATGAATTCATACATGCATGAACATTTATTAATGAATTTTTATTTGTCAGGGAACTGTAGCGGTAGAAGGAATAACTTTAGATGTGTCTAAAATTGAGGATCTACATTTGAGCTCTAATTCCTTTGCAAAAATGTCTGAGATGAGATATCTTAAATTCCATTATGGGACGTGCAACGGGGCAAGAATTTATCTTCCCAACGGTCTGGATTCATTGTCTGACAAATTGAGGTACATTGAATGGCATAGATGCTGTCTGAAGTCTTTGCCATCAAAATTTGATGCCAAATTGCTTGTAGAGCTTTCTATGCCTTACAGCAACCTTCAAAAGCTTTGGGAAGGAGTTCAGGTAATCAATGAAGACTCTTTTCCATACACCCTCTAACATTTATTCTCTTATTTGCTGAAATCATCATGGATTCACCATTTTATGTGGAATTAATTTTCAATTTTTGAAATTTACATTGATTTCATCCAACAAGAAAGTGAGTATTACAACAATGTTAAAAAAAAGAATGTTTTTGGGCCCCTCTTCAACTCATAATGTGATTGCTTTTAAAATTTGTACACAACTAGGTAGTCCTAACAAGAGCTTAGATTACTTTGATTTCTTGTTTACTTTATACCCAAATGAATTTCAAGCCCCCATCGTTTACAGACTTGCAATTTTACCCCAATAAAAAAAAATCACATTTGGTACCTATCTTTACCCCTTTTGCAAAATACTGATTTTAACTAAGTCAACGCATACGTGGAGTAGGACGTCACGTGTGTAATATTTTAATTATAAAATAAAAGTAAAATCCACCTCATCAATAAATTGAAAAATAAATATATAAAAAAGTAAAAACAAATTAAAAACATTGTTCATCAAAACAATGAAAAAATAAATTAAAAACATTGTTCACCATGCTTCTGGGTGATTTCTTCAACTATCATGTTGTTTCCATCTCATTGGTTGTATATTTCTTCATCGCTTTTTCTGTTGGCGACTCGCCTCAAGGTGTTAACAATGTCGCACATTTGTCTTTTGTATCAAGGGATAGCTTTAGCATCTTAGTTGGTCGAATATCCCTTGTACTTCTCTCCATTTTATGTGTTGAATATTAATCGTACTTTTCTCAATCCTTTATATTAATATATTTGTTATGTTAAAAAATGTTGGAGAGATGTTATGGTTAACCCCATCGGTGGGTGTCGAGTTTTGGGAGAATTAAAATTGGCTACTGTTTGATCAAGGAAGTCGTTGGTGGTGATGGTGGTAGAGGAGGTGGTAGCGGTAGTTGTAGTGCATTTAGGCCTTTAAGTTATATTTTTTTTTTGGGTCAAGTAGCTTAGAAGCATGAATTTCTTTGGTGCAATTAGAAGCATGAATTTCACCTTAAGATAAATAGACATCTGTATATAAAATAAAATGTTTTTATCAACCGAGTTATGTTCATAAAAAAAACCTTTAGTTCATTTACATAAAAGGAAAATATATTATCGAAGAAAATATTTTAATTTCTGTTACAGTTTTAAATAGAAGTATGATCTGCAAGAGTGATAATGCGAGGCTTATTAGGTTTTTGAATCAGGGAGACGAAGAGTTGAGGACCGATATGGGTTCTTCAGTGTTACACATTAAGGATCTTAGTTTTTTGTTCGATACTTGAATTAGTTGGTAATTGCTCATTTCATTTTTGAAATTGTTCATCTTACCAACCTAGAGAAAGTTAACTGTCGCCGAACACTTTTTACATCAGTTCAACTGACGTTAAAAGTGTTCAAACTAATTTAAAACTCCAGCGGCAGTTACCTCTGCCAAATTGGTGAGATGAATAATTTCAAAAGTGAGATGAACAATCTTTAATTGGGTTTGACTAGAATAGGTCCTAGGCCCAATTCAATCGGTTTGTTTATAAAATAAGGTTATTGCTCTTCTCCTATATGTTTTTGCTAGTTTCCGTCAAAATAGCCGAGCGTGAGTTAACTCAAGCAAGTGCATTTTCAACGTGAGTTCACTTAAGTTGTACGGAAATCAGCAAAAACAGGTAGGAGAGGAGCAATTCTCGAAAAATAAATAGAAAGCATGGATAAGAGAATAGAGGAATTGTATTTCTATTACATTAAGTGGTGTAGTTAGACATATATTGGCGATGATAATAACTAATTTCGGACTAATGTAACTAAATTTCTTTAAATAAAAAAACTAATTTAACTAATTTATAATTATCTTTTACCTGTATTATAATTTCTAATTCTAGTGTCTCTAAAGATGAATTTTTTTTATTATTCATGCTAATTTTCCGTTGCTAATTCCACATTTATGTTTCTTTTTTTAGAATCTTGTGAATTTGAAGGAAATTGATCTTAGATTCTCCAAAGAGCTGATTGAGGTACCAGATTTGTCTATGGCTAAGAATTTGGAAGGATTATCACTTTCTCAATGTAGAAATTTGCGTGAAATCCATCCTTCCGTTCTGTCACTCGACAAGCTTCTAGACCTCGAATTGGAAGGTTGTGCAAAGATTGAAAGTCTTCAAACTGAAAATCGTTTAAAATATCTCCGAAGCATCCAACTCAGCAATTGCTCATCTCTGAAAACATTTTCAGTCTCGTCACACAATCTCGACAAACTGTGGTTAGATGGTACATATTGTAACAATTCTTGATAGAAGTCATTGATAAGAGAAAAGTATATTAAATAATGTGAGAATTATGATTACACGAAGAAATACAATAGAGAAAAGATATTTGGACAACTTAAGTTGAAACCGTCGTGTGTGTGTGTGTGTGTTATCCGATATAGCTAATAGCTAATATTTTACATTTAATAGGTACATCTATTCAACAACTTCCGGCATCAATTTGGTCCTGCCCGAAACTGAAGATGATTGATTTACACAATTGTGACAATCTTGTGGGTTTTGGAGGCAATATTGAAAACTATATGGCAGTTAGTTCTGTTAATACTCTGGTCCTTTCTGGGTGCAAACAACTTAATGCATCAAATCTCTATTTCCACCTCAAAGCATGCCAATCAACTTTAACCATATTGGATGTAGAAAATTGTTGCAACTTAGAGGCACTCCCTGATAGCATTGGTTTATTATCATCATTGCAACGCTTAAGGCTAAGTGGAAGCAATGTTGAGAGTTTGTCACCAAACATAAAAAATCTTAACAACCTCAAAGAACTAAGGTTAGACAACTGCAAGAAACTCGTGTCCGTGTCAGTGTCTGAGCTTCCACCGTCACTGCGATTGTTTAGTGCTATTAACTGCATTTCTCTTGTCACTGACCTTACTACATTGGACATACCCTTTGAACATAGATCGAAACCTCAACCATATCCTCAATCTGTGTTCTTCCCTGGATCTCAAGTTCCTAAGCAATTTATTTTTCGTTCTGAAGAAAATTATCATCGGTGTTCAACTTCTGCAGTAACAGTTGGGCATCTTCCAGAATCTGGTTTATACGGTTTTGTGTTTTGCCTGGTTCTTTCTAAATCAAATGACAAGTACAGAGGTGTTCAATGCAATATTGACCAAAATTCCAAAGACATAGGGGGAAAAGCTACCTCTTTGGGTAATTTACATTTGGTTAGGGATCACGTGTTTCTTTGGTATCTTGACATTAGAGGTGCTGCTACACACATCTCTTTGCATGGCCAAATACAAAAACGTGGAGGGTGGGATAATCCTTACAATATGTCCTTTCAATTCTCACTTGAAAACGAGGAGGGAGAATGGTCAACAGAGAGGATAATAGGGTGTGGGGTGTTACCACTATATCACTTAGAAGAATTCGACAACTATGATGAGATGAATGACTTGCAAGTCACAGAAATTGGATCTTATCATATAAATGAAGAGGACCAGACTAAGAAATTGTATCAAGTTACGGTTGCGACTTGCATTAAAGATGAAAAATTGGACTCCAATAAAACGTCTTCGTCTCAAATCTTTGTAGGTATGTATTGAAATCTTTGCTCTATCGATATTCTCTATTACTAATCGAGTTTAATTTTTGTAGAGCAATCAAAAGGCTAATCAAGACAAAAATTACTTTATTAATCTTATATTTTTGTTTGCTTCAGTTCCAACAATAACAAATACAAATGGCTGCACGAGAAAACCACAAAGTTTGGAGGAAGAGGAATGCTATGCAAGTTCTGTCAAAAAATTAAATGCTTGCTATACAAATACAAGTTCAACACCTAAGAATCAAGTAAGGGACTCATCTGCATAAATCAGTACTACCATTCCTCATTTTCAGCTAAATTACATAAGTATTTTTTCTCACGTATTCTTACAACTTTGCATATAACTCTATTTTATACATATTTTGCAAAATTGACCACTTGATTGAAATTTTATATCAAATATATAACCCCTCTCTCTAATTATAGGATATGTAATAAAATTTCCTTGGTCTTTATTGAATCTTTTTGTCTCAGTTTGACACTGTAATAGCTTCCAACAAGGACTCAAACCAGACAATTGAAGTGGTGTCAGAAGAAGACTTGACCAACAATGAGCAAGTGATGTTGGACAGAGTTGATAGTCATGTAAAGATCGACAGTCCGCACCTTGAATCAGACTCTTGGGATCCAATTTCTGAACTAGAAAGTTTGTTACTTGATAGTTATAAGTTGTCTCCTAAATGCACTGACTCAATAATTGTTTCAGTGCTCCAAGATCCAAATGTTGCAGATATTCTTGATAATTTAGAAACCCTTTTGAAGACACCACTTGAAATTCTCTCTTCAGACGATGAAGTGAAGCAAAAGTTCGATCAAATTTTGGAACAACTTGGCCAATTTGAAAACCAAATCCCTATTAAGCTTCATCATGTTATTTGTAAGTTAAGAACTTTCATTGAAGGGGTTGATGTCAGATTTGTGAGTGCTCAAAATACTATTCAAGATTATGATCAACTGATTCAATCAAGGTCACTTATATCGAAGAAATTGGAAAGTTCCAAAGCCAGAGAATCCCAAATTATTTCTGAAATATCTCGAGGTAAAATACAATTTGAAAAGATCAATTCTGAGATTGTTGAGTTAGAAAAAAAGTTAAGTGGTCTTGTTGAGCTTAGAGACAAGGTGAAGAAGGAGTTGGAGCATTTTGAAGTGATAAATAGCAACCTTAAGACAGAGGTTGCAAAACATTTGCTTCCAGAATGTAAGACTGTCTTAATGAATTTGAGAGAGTCTGATACTTCTTACAAAGTTGCCTTATCCAATAAGAAGAAAGTTGAAGATGAATGGGTTGATCTTAAAAAGGCATTTTCCGCCAATAAAATTTGATATATCAATTCATGCATATATTAACATTTAGTTATTTTGTCACCTCTGTGGATTCAAATTCACAATGAACATCTGGTTATTTTGATATAAGATTGTAATTGTCGATTCCATCGATGCAAAAGGAGAAAGACACCACCTCTGTGGATAGCAAAAAAAACATATATGATGGTATTGCCAAAGGAGAATAATAGTGATGGATAGTTGGAGCACTATAGGAATCAAGTGCTCATACAAAATACATTCATATGTTGGAAGATAATTTTAGAAATAGATGTTTCCAAGATTTTCAAGACATTTTTACACTTCATCATTATGATAACTATCTCTATGTACTGTTAGTCTATTCTATTCTATTCTAGAAATTACTAGTATCACATTCTCCAGAAGATTTATTCATATCAATCGTATAATGATTAATTAAGTGAATTTGTTTTCCTAGAAAATATTGCTTATAGTCAATCTTAAGAACTAAAATTAATAAAACCATAAATATTAAGTGGAAATAATTTAGCTAAAAGTAATAGAACAGAAATGTTGCATCTCAACAAAATATATAGACCATACTAGACTTGTATTTGGGACTCAAATAGCTTTATGATGAAGAACCTCTTTGATTAACTTTTGGAAATTATTGTATGATGATCCACCCAAATTAGTAGCTTTTCTAGCTTTCTTCTTCCACTCCAAGCACTTGTGTCTCATTTCTTTTCCCTTTTCTCCTTCCATCATTTCCACAACAAGTTCTGTTACCTCATCCCTTTTAACATCATGGTTAATTTCCACCCCTATTTTCCAAGACTTGCATAAATGCCTACAATTTGTTTGTTGCTCAGCAAAGAAAGGCCAACAAATAGTAGGCACGCCATAAGAAATAGTTTCAAGTGTAGAATTCCAACCACAATGAGTTAGAAATCCCCCAACTGATGGATGAGAAAGCACTTGATCTTGATAGCACCAACTAGTTATGTATCCTCTATCCTTAACCTCATCTAGAAAATCTTGTGGCAAAGTTGAAATTTCTTCATCCATTGCTACATCTGGTCTCACTATCCATAAAAAAGGTAATTTACTATTTGCTATTCCCCAAGCAAATTCTTTCAAGTGATGATTTGTCATAACAGTTATACTTCCATAATTAATATATAGTACTGAGCAAGGTTCCCATTTACTCAACCATTTTATACATTTTGGGTCAGATTTCCATAAACTCGAACCACTTGCTTTAAAACCATTTTCTTTCTCAGGAAAATGTCTACCAAGCATGTGAATCGGGCCAATGCTATATATGTTTGGATTGTTGGCCCTAAGGGTGTCAAGGGTTTCACTTTCCAATTCTTCGAACGTGTTAATGATTATTGTCGATGATCTCAAACAATTTTGTGTCTCGGAGCCCACAAAATCAAACAAAACATCACTTAGATCTGTGATTCTCATGAAGCGTGGAAGATCTTTTAGTCTGATATCTTTCATTCCTGAGATCCAATCTAGACTTATATCCAAGGTGCCATCATCAATAAAAGTTTCATCTAAAAATTTGATAAAAGTGAGTTAAAGGGAATAAAGTTTCACAATATAAATTTGAATGGATGTCATCTTGTTTGAATTAGTCAATCTTTAGAACATTTATACATCCAATAAGCCTAGAACCCGACCAATGTGGAATTCCAAAAGAATTTCAAAATATATCACACAAGGGAAAATGTAATAATGAACTTCATTAGAACTTGTCTTTAGTACTGTATGAGGAGTGAAATTTTGAACTATTCTCCTATATATTTTAATTTCAGATGTGTTGCATAAAAAGTTATTTTGAAAATGAAGCTAATGAAGCATAGACTACGACAGAGACACCTAACACGACACTGACACGAACAAATCGACACCATTAATGTACAAAACAAAGGACACCAACACCGCGGCATATATATTAAATTATTTATAAAAAGATCTAAATCGAGCATCAATATATATACATCATTTAAAAAAGTTTTAAAACAAGATACGATAATATTTGACATTTATTTATCCATCTAAAATCCAAAAATGTTGTAATCATTGGATTATACTTCTAAACACATCTTTGACTTTTACAAATATATATGAGATGTGTCAAATGAGTGTCATATAAGTGTCAAAGGAGTGTCATACAAGTTCCGGACACCGCAACAACTAGTCACAGATGTGTCCGTGCTTCATATATATGCAGAAAACAATCAGAAGGAGATACTACTAGTTTAACTTACCTTTGAAGGGAATAATTCCCCTATCAACAAGCTCATCGTACTGTAAATATCCCAACATGCCACAAGCAGAAGCAGTCCAAAACACCAGTTCTTGAATCCCCAAATCTTTTGCCACTCTTCCAGCAAAGCCCGAAAATCCATCAGCAATTATGCAAGTAACTGGAATATGTGGTGAAGAAGTATTTAGCTTTTTGACAAGCTCTTTCAAAGGAGCATAAAAGTTTTTTTTACTTGCTTCACACAACGGTATAACATTTTGTGTTGCATTTTTATCAGACTCTGGTAAACCATCGGGTATAGTCTCAAATTGAAAATCTGGTTGACCCTTCACAAATTCTTGTCCTAAAGAGTTTATCAAACGTTTGTGGTTGAACTCAGTGTTGACAAAGGTTACGTGAAAACCTTTGCAACGAAAGAGTTTGGCTAGTTGCATGAAAGGGTTTACATGACCCTGTACTGGAAATGGTACAAATACAACATGATGCTTTTGTTGGGTTTGAGGAGAATAAGAGTCCATTTTTGTTCAAATATCAATGTTCTAAGCACTATTATATGTTTGTGAATTAATACGAGAGAAACTTGTACAATGGCGGTTGTGATATAGATTTGCCCTGCTTGGGGGTCGGTCAGAAAGAACAAAGAGATAGCGAACCTTATCTCAATATTGTTACATGCAAATTCTATAATTTGTTTGTTATAAGTTTATAACTATTCTAATAAATATTTAAAAAAAAACTCAAGATAGTTGTCACTGAAGTTAATTTAAAATATTTTAGTTGAAGACATTTTACATTGGAGACTAATTTGAGTGTACTTTTGGCCTCTTAATATTACAGTTGTGTAATTTTGACACATTATTTTTTTCGAGCGATAATTTGATCCGTAAATTTATCTTCCTTTGTGATTTGGCAATATTTGTCCCTTTCAATTTTTCTCCAAATTCATTATGAAGAGACATCATTGATTGACGTGATATTCAATTCGTATAGTCAATGTGACTTTTATTAAAAGAAAATGATTGTTGGCACGACACTCACAAGTATAGCTCTCCTGGATGAAACTTGTATAATAACATCACATTTATTCTCCCTCTTTATTGTATATGTTATATGTTAATCGCTTCTGTGTGTCATTGGATGAAACTTGTATAATAACATCTGGTCATTTTGATATTAGAATGTAACAGTAATTGTCGATTCCATCAATGCAAAAGGTGAAAGACACTACCTCTTGTGAATAGCAAAAAGACATATATGATGGTATTACCAGAGGAGAACAACAGTGATGGATGGATAGTTGGAACACTATACGAATAAGTGCTCATAAAAAATACATTCATATGTTGCCTATTTATTAGTGTTGTAAGATAATTGATAGATATTTGGCAAGTGTATCAAATTCAATCGAAGTAATAAAAAATTCGTATCCCAACTGACAGTTGTTAACTTCTACTTAGCAATTTCATTATCAAAAGGATGTATTAAATTCAAAGGTGCCCTAGGCGGTTGAGTTGATTTTTGTAACATAAATGAAATAAAAACAATTAAAGTTGGTTTCAGGAATTTATGAGAAAAAATATGATTAAGACCTTTGAATCCTCTAATATTCCTCTACGGTAATTTGCACTCCCAATTCAAGCAATTTCCTTCTAATCTAAGGACGAACTAACGTGATAATTCTACTCAATTTCTTGACCTATAATTCTCTCCGCAAGTGACAACCGCTTAATCTCTTAAGTGAATTCGGGACTATTGGAGACTTAACAGAACGTTAATCCATTAGTTATAACCTAATAATGATCTATCTCTAGCTTGATTATTTAGGTTAAACTTATTACCTGGATCAGAGTCAAAAGGTAGGGTTAATGGTCATTCAATCTCTAATAGCAATTTGCATATTCATAAAGCTAGTGTTAGTAGTCAATAATAAACATACAAAAAGCATTAAACACAAAGTAATATGAATTAAACTAGACTTTCATTGATAGAGGAATTTAGCGGTTAGGCCTTGGAAACCGTTCTTTATGGTGAAGTGAGGATCGACTATGTCAGACGGTTTGAGATGAAGAGCGGTTGCAATGGTTGCAGGCTTAGGGGCGAGTTCAAGGCCGTTGAAAGGTTCTCCTTCGGACACCGGTAAGCCAACCCAGTAGACGTACTCCTCAAGAGTGGGGACCAACTGGTAATCGGGAAAAGTAAAACAATGATAAACCGGGTAATAGAATTGCACCAAAGTCTCCAAGATTCCATCTTCAACATTCACCTTGAGAAGGTCGAGCAATCTCCCATGGTACTCTCGGAAATTCTTCGGGTTAGTCACTTGAAGTCCTAGCTCCCTTAGTTTTGTCAAATTCGGCTTCTTGAAACTATACTTCTTAATACTCCTTGTTTTGGAACTCATCTACAATATTTACAAAAAGCTTGTCTAAGTCCTTCAATAATGAATGGAAAAAATATTTAATGAATGAATGCATGTATGCATGATTATGCTAAAGAACATAGAATACATGGTAAGGTTAAGTCCACATGTTGGAGTCAAGGGTAACAACGCCATTTGGTAAGGACTATGGTTTCAAATGTACATATATCACGGGTTCTACCAAGTTCCCAAATTACAACTACCCTCACGAATATATCGGTGTATAGGACTGCTCCTAGTCCAATAACATTCATAAGGAAGTCTAATTTGAGTATAGTATCGCGTATCGACCAAATTTAAGACTGCTCTTGGTTTAGCCACCGCACTACGTCCTAGAAGGGCCAAGATGGGTTAAGGGTAATCTAAAGGTTCTCAACGTTTAACGGGCTTCAAAAATAACAATGCTTATCACGACTGCTATTGACAACATATTTTTACTTTTGAGACCTACGTTGAGTGGAGTTATATCACATGGACACATATCACATGACCGCTCCTGGTATGGCACTATGATTGTACCCCGTCCTATCTTATGTTTCACTCAAGCTCCGGTGTAGGACTTATCTCACCACTCGTGTTTGAAAGAATAAACACTTAGGCACGTATTTGCAAGGTATAAGTAGTAAAAAGCACAAGTATAAATAAAGACAAGTTAGGTGTAACCCACTTAGGAAGAATTTCCCCAGCGGAGTCGCCATTTCTGTGCTCCTGATTTTCGGATATCAAACCATTAATTGATTTCAATCGTCAATCTTTGAACTCCATACTTTTATTCGTGGGAAGGGAAAAAGTGAGTAAAAACCCTTATGAGATTATGGATCCGGGGGTTGATTTCACGGAGGGGAAGGTGTTAAGCACCCTTCACGACTACGGTACTCCGTAGGAACCTTTTGCCTAATTTATCTTGTGCTAATTTACTTATTTTGAAAATACTTGCCTAGATATCTAAATGAAAGAATGGAGGGAGAAGAAATATGTTTTGGTTATTTTTATTGATTTGGAAGGATAAATCCTTTGCCTACTTACCCAAAAGAATGGGATCAAAATCATGTAGTTCACTCTCAAAAATTATTTGATGGGTTAGGTTGATTTTAAAGTTTTTGAAAATGGTTTTAAGAAGGGAAAAGGGGTCTCAAGGCATAGAAGAAAAAGGAAGTGAGGTTGTTTGATTTTAATTGAAAGAAATCCAAGGTTAATATGGATATTAAAATTGCTTAAAATTTGATTAAGAAAATAAAAGGAAAACAAACTCTTGGGTTAAAATCCAAGGTTTCTTAAGAAAATATTTTTGATGTTTTGCATATTTGATTTTTTTTTTGGCAAAAAAAAGATTTTTCTAAGCTAACGGTAAAAAACTACACGTTTCAACGTAACGGAAAAATAAAATGTGAAAGGAATTACCGATGATGTTGGATCCCAAGTAAAATTCCAACCTAAATTACTAGTTGTTACTTTTAAGGCACTTAAATTAGTCAAGTTTTTAATCCTAGTTGGTCCTTAATCCATTTTGGTCCTCACTCACAATCCAAGCATGAAGCAATAAATAAAGTGGGATGGTGTCGGTGCATGTGCTATTTATATAATTACATAGCCTCCTAGATACATTCTAAGGTCTTCAAGCAAAAATAAATGACAAGAAATAAAATGCATGTGTTACATAATTTCCCTATTATACACACTAAATAAATTATGATAATAAAATAAATGACAAACAATAAATATGCATGCAAAAATTCCAAGCATAAATTAAATTAGGAATAAATGACAAATAAACAAGTAAAACAAATATTAAAAGATAGAAAGTTTTAAAAGAGAGAACACGTTTTTTAGAATGAAAAGAGACATTAAAATAAAAAAAAAACAGTGGTATAAAAATATATGAAAAGTAGTGAAGAAAAATAAATAAAACAAAGGCTCAGGTTGGATGAATCTGGACCACTTGATGAATCAGAAGGTCCAGATTCAATCACTGTATCAACTCATCACAGCCACTAGATCAAATGATCCAATGGTTTAAAAAAACAGGAACACAATAATGAAAATAGACAACACTCATAGGATTTAAAATCAAGCACATAGTAGCCGTCATATCTGAGATCTGACGGTTTAAACAAAAGACACACAGTGGGGAGTAAAAGACAAAGGCATACGTGAATCTTCCCAAGAGCATCCTGGACCGTCAGATCTGAGATCCAACGGTCTAGTCTTGAGGTCACATGGCAAGAACATAGTCATACACACATAGGAATGGACCAAACAAAAAGTAGTATAAAAGCAACCTTCAACAAAAAAACATCACAAACACATAACACTTCTCTCTCTAACACAAGAACTCTCAAAGGAAGAGAGAGAAGCTTTGTTCTCTCTCTTGAAAAGTCTCGTCGGAAGAGAAGGAGGAGACGGTGGTTGGAGGTTTCCGGCACGGTGGCCGGTGAGCCACCACAGTGGCGCCACCGCGCCGGAAACTTTCAACATATTTTTTTAAATTTTTTTTTAGTTCAATCTCTTCTTCTCCTTCTTCTAAGTCCATTTTCGAAACTATTTTTAAAAAGGGGGTGAGAGATTCAAGCTAGATCTACAATTATAATTTCGAAAAAAAAACTTAGAACAACATGAGATACCTTCACCTCTTCACTCGATTTGGTTTCGCAAGTCCTTGAGGCCGGTTCGATTCGCTGAAATCGGTCTGATTCTGGTTCCCTCGTGTGATTCCAGTTCGACTCCTTTACTATGTGCAACGATTTGTTGTCGTGGTAGATTCAGACTTTGATGATTGTGGACTGAACATATCCGGTTTTGTTTGTGGTTGAATGTTGTTATTTTACAAATCGAAACGGGAATGAAGATGTTGTCGTTTCGATTTCAATTCTGATCTCTGACAGTGTGATATTGCGATTATTTACTATGTTAAGGAATTTCGTTTCTGGAAAAAAAAAAGTGTGAAGGATTATGAAGAACAAAAATGAATGTTCATCATGTTCTTCATTTTTCTGTGATTTTTGTTGATTTGATTTGAAAATTGGATGAGAGAGAGGGTTTTGGGTGTTTGTATGATTGGGGACTAATTTGACTCTGATTCTGACGCGTTTCTGACTGGTGAACAGTGTGCAATAAATGCTCACTTATTTATAGCTGTGAATTAGGGTTTGTGTGCAGGTTAGGTGTTGGCTTGTGATTGGTGTGAGTGGATCACACTAATCACAGGTTGACACGTGGACAGGCTTGGGGAAAGAAGGAAAAATCTGGACAGCTTTGGATGCTTTAGAGGCCAATAGGAAACTGACACATGAACACACAAATAAAGACAAAGGGCTTCTTATGACTAAAAAGAATTAATTAATTAATAATAATAAAAAAGGAAAATTAATATTAAATAATTAAAAGACATTAATAAAAAAAGAGTAAAGAAATAATAAAACACTAAAAAGGAAAAAAAAAAAATTGTCCCTTTCGATAACCAAATGAGGTATTTTAAAATACCTCTCTCTGTCGAAATTTCGTTTGAGAGGACAAAATCACTCGACTTTCAACATACAAACAAAAACCTTTTGACTGATTAAAATACGAATAACTATTTAAAGAAACGAACAAAGTTTCAAACGACTAGAACACGAATAAAAAGTTTTAAATACTTAAAATGCGAATAAAAAGTTTAATCATACGAATAAAGGTTTTAAATGATTAAAACGCGAAAGAAAAAGTTCTGAATGATAAAAATGCGAATAAAAATATAATTGGTCAAAATTTAGGGTATGACAAGTGTAATTTGACAAAAAAAAATTGTTCCATTTTAGAATCGAATTATAGTTCTCTCGAAAGATTTGTTATTTGGTGAACTTTATTAACTATTTGAGTTCAATTATTTAGTTAAAATAGAAATACTTTAACCACAAGTAATATAATATAAGTATTACAACTAAACAAAATATAATTCATATTAGACTAATATTTGGAACTCAAATAGCATTTTGATGAAGAACATGTCTAATTAACTTATGAAAATTATTGTATGAATATCCTCCCAAATCAGTAGTTGTAGCAGCTTTCTTCTTCCATTCCAAGCACTTGTGTCTCATTTCTTTTCCCTTTTTACCTTCCATCATTTCCATCACAATTTCTGTTATATCATCCCTATTAACATCATGGTTAATTTCCATCCCTATTTTCCAAGTGTTGCATAAATACCTACAATTTGTTTGTTGCTCAGCAATGAAAGGCCAACAAATGGTAAGCACACCTACAGAAATTGCTTCAAGTGTAGAATTCCAACCACAATGAGTCAAGAATCCCCAAATTGATGGATGAGCAAGCACTTGGTCTTGCATGCACCAACTAGTTATGTATCCTCTATCCTTGACCTCATCTAGAAACTCTTGTGGCAAAGTTGAAGTGTCTTCACCCATTGCTACATCTGGTCTCATTATCCATAAAAAAGGTAATTTACTATTTGCTATTCCCCATGCAAATTCTTTCAAGTGATGATTTGTGATAACAGTTATACTTCCATAATTAATATATAGTACTGAGCAAGGTTCCCATTTACTCAACCATTTTATACATTCTGGATCATTTTTCCAAAAACTTGAACCACTTGCTTTAAAACCTTTTTCTTTCTCAGGAAAATGTCTACCAAACATGTGAATTGGGCCAATGCTATATATGTTTGGGTTGTTGGCCCTAAGGGTGTCAAGGGTTTCACCTTCCAATTCTTCGAACGTGTTAATGATTATTGTCGATGATCTCAAACAATTATGTGTCTCGGAGACCACAAAGTCAAACAAACTATCACTTAGATCGGTGACTTTGATGAAGCTTGGAAGATCCTTTAGTCTGATATCTTTCATTCCTGAGATCCAATCTAAACTTGTATCCAAAATGCCTTGATCGATAAAAGTTTCATCTAAAAATTTGATAAAAGTAAGTTAAAGGGAATAAAGTTTCAAACCATTTATACACCCAACAAGCCCAGAACCTTGGCAATGTGGGATTCCAAATAATTTCAAAATATAGCACATAAGGGGAGCTGCAATTAGTTCATTAGAACTTTATAGAATTGTGCGAGGAGTGAAATTTTAAACTTTTCTCCTATATATTTTAATTTCAAATTGTTTTGTTCGATGTAAAATTATTTTGAAAATGAAGTTATTTATGAAGCGCAGACACATAACACACTGACACATCTAATTTATAAAACAAAGGACATTGATATTGCTGCATATATATATATATATATATATATATTATTAGAGATCTAAATTGATTATCAAAATACATACATATACATCTAACTTGAGCAATTTATTTCATTAAAAAAGTTCTAAAACAAAATACGATAATACCTGACCTTTTATTTATCAATCTAATAAACTAAAAATGTTGTAATGGAAAAGAATGTCTATAACCCTCATTGGATAATACTTCTAAAGACATTTTGACTTTTATAATAGATATGTCTTAGATGTGTTGAAGGAGTGTCTATAATGTGTGGAAGCAAAGACAAAATTAAAAAATATCATACATTTGTCTGACATGCATCGTACGAGTGTTACATAGGTGTCATACACCAGTTTAAGGAGTGTCGAAGTAAAGGAAAAACAACTTTATTTCAGACACTTTTTGAGTTGTCTGACACGTATCTTATAGGGATGGCAATGGGATATGGGTAGGGTACTATAGTGTCCCTCCTCATACATGTGTTTGTAAAAAAATGCCCGTATCATTGTGGGAAACAACTTTACTCCCCATCCTCATACCTATGGGCACCTAAGTGCCCATACCCGCACCTATTACCTGCACTTTAACTATTAAAAGACAATAAAAGCATCACAACTGAAATAAAACTATGATCTAAATTTGTTTAAATCAAATAATAAAATAGCATGAATCGTTGTATTTGCCAAACAAAATACATCTAAAATATCCCTTAAAAAATTGTAAACAGGAGGGAGCGGTTACTGTATTAAGCAATTTTTATGTTTAGATTTAGTCTTAATAGCTAAATAAATAAATTAATTGTACACCAAAAATAAATAAATTATTTCTCATATTATATAAATATGTATATGCGGGTTGCGGAGCTAAGCAATATAGTGTCCTTACCCGCGCTCATACCCATTTTAATTTACGGGTAATTACTCGGATCCATTAAAAATATTTTTTGCGGGTACCCATCAAATCTGGATCCAATTGTCATCCCTACTATCCTACAAGTGTCAGATACCGCAAGATGCCTAGTCCCCAAGGTGTCCGTGCTTCATGTATGCAGAAAACAAACGGAATGAGATACTACTAGTTTAACTTACCTTTCAAGGGAATAATTCCCCTGTTAACAAGCTCATCGTATTGTAAATATCCCAACAAACCACAAGCAGAAGCAGTCCAAAACACTAGTTCTTGAATCCCCAAATCTTTTGCAACTCTTCTAGCAAATCCCGCAATTCCATCAGCAATTATGCAAGTAACTGGAATATGGGGTGATGAAGTGTTGAGTTTTTTCACTAGCTCTTTCAAAGGAGCATAAAAGTTTTTTCTGCTTGCTTCACACAACGGTACAACATCTTGTGTTGCATCTTTATCTGATTCTGGCAAACCATCAGGTATGGTCTCAAATTGGAAATCTGGTAGACCCTTCACAAAGTCTTGTCCAAGAGATTTAATCAAACGTTTGTGGTTGAACTCAGTGTTGACAAAGGTTACGTGGAAACCATTGCAACGAAAGAGTTTGGCAAGTTGCATGAAAGGGTTCACATGACCTTGTACTGGAAATGGTACAAACACAGCATGAGGCTTTTGTTGGGTTTGAGGAGAATAAGAGTCCATTTTTGTTCAAATATCAATGTTCTAAGCACTATTATATGTTTGTGAATTAATAGGAGACAAACTTGTACAGGTTCATGTGATCGGTTTGTCATTTTATCTGTGAGGGTCAGAAAGAACAAAGAGAGAGCAAATTTTCAAGCATATACGTAAATCACTACGTTTTTTTAGAGGTCTTAAATCACTACAAATTCAATACGTAAATCCACTTAAATAGTAGCGAACCTTATCTTAATATTGTTGCAAGCAAATTCTACAATTTGTTTGTTATAAGTTTATAACTATTCGAATAATTTTTATTTTTTTTAAATCAAGATATTTTTTATTAATTTAAAATATTTCAGTGGAAGACATTTTACATTGAAGATTAATTTGAGTGTGCTTTCGGCCTCTTAAATATCACAGTTGTGTAATTTTGGCACCTCATTTTTTTTCAAGCGATTTTGATCTGTTGATTTATCTCGCTTTGTGATTTAGCAATGAACTATGCTTTTGCAGCAAAGGAAAAACTCGCGAACACATCACGAATGAAATACAACCATTAGATTGTTTGCCATTTGACTAAAAACATGGCTTGATGAGAGTAAAAGGGGCCCGCTGCTAATGCATGTAGCCTGTCGTGATGCTTTCTTGAATACTTATGTCCCGATATATATATGGAAAATTTTATGGTGAAGTTATGAGAATGACTTTTCTGGTGCAGTTATTATCTTTTTTGGTTATAGTTTGTATATTATTTTTTTTTTTGGTTATAGTTTGTATATTTTTTTTTTTTTTGTTATAGTTTGTATGTTATTATCTATGCATATGCATTACTCACTATAATTATTTCACGTAAAAAAAAATTGTAACGTTGAGCTGCTAAATTTATTTCACGTCAACTTGACCATATAAAATAATAAGGGTAAGGATGAACATATAAATAAGGGTAATGATGAGCATATAAATTTATTTATAATTTAGGTTTGAGCTTATAAGAACATAAAAAATATAAATCCCTTAAAAAAATGAATGTATAAATGTTTCAATACACAGATGTCCAGTTTTATACAAGTGTAAATAAATTATAAAAGTTTAAGAATGACTTTTTGATAAAGAGGAATGCTAGCAACACTCACTTTTGAACACTCTCTCTAGCACCCACTTTTCTATTGGATGAAATCAATGTATGTTCCACTACTTTGTGTGTGTTCTATTTCCAATGTGTAGGCCCACAATGATTTAAACCAATAAGAGAGTGAGTATTAGAGAGAGTGTTCAAAAGAGAGTGTTGCTAGCACTCCTCTTTGATAAATTATTAAGGGTAAAAGTGGAAGAAAAAACAATAAGCAAAAATAGTTTATATTTTCTATGAGGACTGATTTGTAATAAGGAAAAATTTAGACTTAGAATGGTCCATCAACCATGAAAGTTATATTATTGGCTGAATAAAATAACTTTTTCAAAAAAGTCAATTTTCTGAATGCATCGTAGAACTCCCCTATATATATTTCTCCTTTGGCAATACTAGTCCCTTCCAATTTTTCACCAAATTCACTGTAAAGAGAAATCATTGATTGACATGACACTCAACTCGTATATGGTCAAGTTGACGTGAAATAAATTTAGCACGTCAATCTGACAAATTGTAAATTACAGCTCTTGGATGAAACATATATAACTTCGATAAATCAATCGCTTTTGTGTGTCATTGTGTTTAGTGTTTAGTGTGTATACATGAGAGTCGTGTCATATAACATTTCTTTTATTTAAAATTAAATATTAAAAACGTCTAGAAACACCAAAAAGTACGACCCTTCATACTAGACTAATTTTCGGAACTCAAGCAGCATTTTGATGAAGAACCTCATTGACTAACTTCTGAAAATTATTGTACGACAATCCTCCCAAATCAGTAGCTTTTGCAGCTTTCTTCTTCCATTCCAAGCACTTGTGTCTCATTTCTTTTCCCTTTGCTCCCTCCATCATTTCCATCACAATTTTTGTTATATCATCCCTTTTAACATCATGATTTATTTCCATCCCTATTTTCCAAGTGTTGCATAAATATCTACAATTTGTTTGTTGATCAGCAAAGAAAGGCCAACAAATAGTAGGCATACCAGAAGATATAGTTTCAAGTGTAGAATTCCAACCACAATGAGTTAGGAACCCTCCAATCGATGGATGAGCAAGCACTTGATCTTGAAAGCACCAACTAGTGATGTATCCTCTATCCTTAACCTCATCTAGAAAATCTTGTGGCAAAGTTGAAGTTTCTTTACCCATTACTACATCTGGTCTTATTATCCATAAAAATGGTAACTTAGTATTTGCTATACCCGAAGCAAATTCTTTCAAGTGGTGATCTGTCATAATGGTTACACTTCCATAATTAACGTACAAAACTGAGCTAAGTTTCCATTTATTCAACCATGTTATGCATTCTGGGTCAGATTTCCATAAACTCGAACCACTCGCCTTAAACCCACGTTCCTTCTTAGGAAAGTGCCTACCAAGCATGTGAAGTGGACCAATGTCATATATGTTTGGATTTTTGGCCCTAAGGGTGTCAAGGGCTTCACCTTCCAATTCTTCAAATGTGTTGATTATAATCATTGATGATCTTAAACAATTTTGTGCTTCAGAACCTTGGAAATTAAACATTACATCATTTAGATCTGTGATTCTTATGAAGCTTGGAAGATCTTTTAGTCTAATATCTTTCATTCCCGAGATCCAATCTAAACTTGTTTCCAAGGTTCCATCGACAACAAAATTTTCATCTGAAAATTCAAGGAAAGTAAGTTGTGAGAGCACTTTTCCAACATACTATAAATTTGGATGATTGTAGTGGTTAAATTTAATTAAGGACATTTCTTGATATAAAAGGCGTACTATTTGTTTCAAGGTTCCCACAAATATTCTTGGAAATGTTAGTTGAAAACATAACATTAATCATGCTTAACACAAGTTTATAAAAATTACTCTCTAGTATATTATCTATTTCCAGGAATAAAAATTACAAGTTCACTTGAGTTCTTACTTTTATATTTCCATGTTTTTAGGCTGTGAAATTTTATTCCCATGAAAATAATAAAATGCAACTACCATAGTGTGTACACACTTCATAATTTATTTGTGCAACTATATATTATCATGTTCTTCAATTCATTCCTTCAAAAAAAAAATGTTCTTCAATTCATCATTTTGTTGCTCAAGTATTTGCAGCATTCTCCGATGCAAGATCTCATATAAATTACTTCGAACAAAGTTTTTCTTTTTAACAGTTCTTCAAATAAAGTTAAAAAGTATGATTGGAAATAACTCAATGCATAGATGGATAAAAAAAATTAATCTTTATGATGAGCTATTAATTAGTAGAGATACTCTTATCAAAATTTAATTTCGTAAAATTATCTCTCACCCACTTCCTCTCTTCTCTAAAACCAAGTTATCAATCCGATTTCTCTCTTTATATTTTCACATCATATTCTTCACAATCATGCAAAACAATGACTCTTCAACAAAAAATATTATATTGTCATGTTATTTTCTTATTGTTTTTCGTCAAAAAACTTAAGGATAACTTCGTAATTTTTTTAACTTCTCTTCCACACAAATCACTCTCTTTCCGGCAATATAAATGTCTATGATGACATGTTATCAAATAATGTTTTCAGCACTTTTTCATGTTTTAGTTAAGTCTTTAGTGTTTTTAGACGGTCTGGAAATGAAGTAGTTTAGTTAAGTCTAATGTCTTTAGACAACCTGGAAGTGAAGAAAACAAGAAACTACATGGATTTTTAATTAACAACGTCGTGATGCGATTTTGACATCTTGACATGATTTTTGGACCAGAATGTGGTAGTTGCTACCGACTTGAAATTGTGACACGATCACCTAATTGTGACACGATTTTCAAAAGCATCAAATTTGAATTTTGAATTAAACGAAGGCATTGTGTCACGATTTTGGTCATCATGACACGATTTTAAGCGCCCAAGATCTTGCCTATAAAAGAAAAAACTCATTTTCTGAGAGAGTGTTCTGATTTTTGGAGACCTAGAGAACATTTTGAAAACCAGAGATTGAAGAGATGACCTTCCATGAAACTCATAGTCGGTCTTTATGTATGTAACAATGTTTTCTTTGAATATAGTTAACGTAATTTCAATAACGAGTAGATAAATTATTAGAAATTAGGTCTTGAGATGAATCTTGTTGAATCTATTTGAATCATGTAGGCCGTGAATCTATTTGTGTGTGATGCTTTTTATAGCCTCATCATATATAGGGGAAGCGTATTTTGTGAGAACTCTTATCTATTGTGAGAAATGAGATTAATTAGAACCACATGATTTAAATTAACGGTGAAGATTAAAAATGTATCTATTGTGTTTTCATCCACCTAATCACCCCTCATTCCTTCACTTTCCCGAATTCATCATTCATTAAAACCATTCAATTCCTTTTACGTTTTTATTAAATTAAAAGAAGCAATTTTCCACCATAAACATTCCATGACCACCATAAAACCCTCCTTCTTTCCTATAAATGCATCGATCCAATTTTCCCTTTGAACAATCGTCACGTCATTCCATAAGTTATGAGAAAACCTCAATTGGGGTTCTGCCATGGCATAAAAAGGTACAATCTATAAACGGTGATAAGAGGAATGAAGTGGGTTTGAGGATGTCCAAGTTGTGATGAATCAAAGTGTGATAAAGTCATTTGGATTGGATAGGAACGAGATTGGGTGGTAGCAAACACAATTGATACTATTTTAATCCTCACCGTTAAATTAAATCATGTGGTTCTAATTAATAGTGAGGGAGTAATGAGCCGAACAGGGCAAAAGTATCACCTTATATAAACACTATTAGTTGATGCTAACTTTTCAATATTAAACTTTCACCTTTTTCAATTCACACAACACAAGTTATAAGTCAGTTTTTTGTTTACTCTTCTAATTTTCCACCAAAGTTTCAACACTGCATAATTCATAACCACGTTGAAGAACATCATGTAAGAAATAAACGATCACAGGGTGAATATTCCATCCCCCGTTAAGATATATTTAAAAAAAAATTGTTTAATATGCAACCAACATTTGGAAATAAAACTTCTTATTCTTCAGTTAATATAATTTTTGAATTATAGGGGCCATTAACAAAAATTGAATTATAGTGTAGTGTTTTATGATGTATATAGTAATAAATAGTCATAGCACGAATAAAATACAGCAACAATATAGTTTAGTCAAGTAGAATAATTTTCATACCATATATGTGAAACAGTCATAGATCTCACACAAACTTGTCAAAATGGTGAATATTCAAAGCTATTTGTGAGACAGAGTCACACAACTCACATCTGTCACAACAAACTTATTAAAATGGTGAAATTTTCAAAGGCAAAAACATTTGCATCTCAAGTTCTCTACCTACCATTCCCACTATCTAAAATAATAATATCCCACATCATATTAAGAGATAAAATTAAATAATATTATTATTGTACCTTTGAATGGAAGAATGCCTCTTTTGACAAGTTCATCGAAATACAAATGTCCTACAAATCCACAAGCAGAAGCAGTCCAAAACTGTAGCTCTTGAATCCCCAAATCTTTTGCTACTCTTCCAGCAAAGCCAGAAAGCCCATCAGCAATTATGCAAGTAACTGGAATATGTGGTGATGAAGTGTTGAGATTAATCACAAGCTCTTTCAAAGGAGCATAAAAGTTTTTTTTACTTGCTTCACACAACGGTATAACCTCTTGTGTTGCATCTTTATCTGATTCTGGTAAACCATCAGGTATAGTCTCAAATTGAAAATCTTGCAGACCCTTCACAAAATCCTGTCCGAGAGATTTTATCAAACGTTTGTGGTTGAATTCAGTGTTCACAAAGGTTATGTGGAAACCTTTGCAACGAAAGAGTTTGGCTAGTTGCATCATTGGGTTCACATGACCTTGTGCTGGAAATGGTACAAATACAGCATGTGGCTTTTGTCGGGTATGATGAGGACTAGACTCCATTTTAATCAATTTGTTTTTCTTAAGAATTTTTGTATATTGTGGGGGTGAGATTGATATTTTTGTGGGTTCAACTTTATATATAAGTTATTTCAATAACACTATACGCTTGTGAATTTATTAGGTGGAGAAGAATTGAAGAACTATTACTAGACAACTAGTACAATGGTGGCAGGTTTTTTTTTGTTGATAAAGTCAATGGCGGCAGGTTTTGTTTTTTCTTCTGGTCTTTTATATATAATGATGTAACATTAATGTTTTCTCTAAAAGGGTGTTAACGATGACGTAATGTTCCACAAATTGAGTGGTAACTCTTTGAGTTTGTCGAGTTTACGTGTTTAGGTTTAAAATCGTGTTAACTCTAAGGTAAATTCGGTTTCTGGTGAAATCAGAAGGTTTGACGAGTTTAACCGAGTTAACACTCGGTGAACTCGTGTAAACTCGATCGAGTTTACCGAGTTTTACGAGTTTACATCTAAAAAATAAAATAAAAAATAGGCCCATTTTTTAAAAACTCAATTCATTTTCTAAAAGCCCAAAGATTGAAACGTTTACTGAATAGTTACATTTACAGTAACACATTGTTCCTGAAATGAAACGTTTCTTTTTCTTTCTTCTATGAGTTCTCAAACCATGAACGTGGGAGCACATACCAGTTATGGTTGCAATTCCAACGGTGGAAATTTAGATTTCGATGTCAGTGATTATGACGCCGAATAGGGTTGCGGTGGTAGTGTTTGTTAACCTTTTGAAGAAATTAACTAGTTTATTTTTTAGATAGTTTTATTAACAACTTTAGGAACTTGTGAAACTTGCTTTTTTAGATGGTTTTATGGATGACTTAAACTTAGAGACTTATGAAACTTATGATTTTGTGCGTTAATTTTTGTATTTTGATGCTAAGTTGAGCATAATGTTTTATTATGGTAGTTTGGTATAATTTGCCTTTGTAATTAAGTCATATTTTGCACTATTGACCTATTTACAATATTATATTAGCATATATATGTCTTGCATATAATAAATTTTATATAATTTTAATTTTAGTTAAACTCGTATGAGTTCTCGAGTCGAGTTTACCAAGGTAAAACGAGTTGAAGTAAACTCTCGAGTTGCAAAACCTAATGTTACTCCCTCCGTCCCTTAATACTTGACACAGTTGACCTTATTACGCATGCCAATGCATAATTTTGAGCTTAAATATCTTGAATAATATATTAGAAAAAATTATGAAAATTTGATATTTTGAAAATACTCATCGAGACAAATCTAACGACATCTTATATGATATTATTTATCTTTGTATATTAGTAGAAAAATATGGTCAAAGTAAATTAAGTCAAAATTACACATTTTCAAATGGGTCATCTATTGCGGGATGGAGGGAGTATCACTTAAGTATATGAAAGTGTGATTAGCAAGAGAACCAAAGAAATCTGTCAGTTTTTCTAAGAAAATTAGGGCTTAACAGTGCACAAACGACGTTAAGGGATGAAGGGAGGTGTTTGTCCATTTTAGAAAAATTTAAGGGAGGTTCATGTTTATTTTAAAATTAGAGGAGGTGTGAGTGACATTTGAATAAACCTTAAGGAAGGTTAGTGTAATTTACCCGATCACTTTTGGGTTTTTTTTTTCACTCAACAAAACTTAGGAAATTGTTCTTTAGTGACATTTGAGTACCCCCTCCAGTCATATTTATAAGCAAAAAACAACTTTTTAGATTCATTGAATATCTATTGCATCTAGTCAATATGACGACCAAATACATTAAATATTCAAACTTAAAAAATTGTGTTTTGCTTATAAATGTGACCGGCGGAAGTATTTTTTAAGGTGTCCAGGTTTGGATAATATTTAGATTAGAAAGCAGAAACTACACGCAAGGACCAAGATATTTGCTATACAAAAAAGTGGAAAATTGTCCTGCATATGCCAATTAGATAGATTACTTATTCAGCAAGGCACTGCAATGCATACCCCAAAAACAACGAAAGAGTGAGCAAGCTTTGGATGACTGGCTCATTTTATAAATATTACGTGGCCTTGAAGTTAATCTAAGACAAATTCCACTAATAAAGAACATATGTAGATATGATCAATACTCTAGAAAATACTCCCTTTGTCACATTTATAAGCAAAAAACAACTTTTTAGGTGCATTGAATTATAAATGTATCTGGTCTATAAATGTTACCGGATGCATTAGTTATTCAATGAATCTAAAAAGTTGTTTTTTGCTTATAAATGTGACCGAAGGGGGTATTAGTTATGGTATGTTAGCTAACCAAGTACAGGCCTGTTGCAATCTGAGCGCATGGAAAATATTAATCTCTACATGAAATGCAACTGACCATACAATGAATGCATCCATAGCCCTTCTTAGTACCATAGGAAGATATGAAGGATTTCTCCAGAAAATTGCAAGATACATTTCTTATAGCCTTGCCATTGTGCTAGGCAATGCATTAATGTAAGCCATGAGTTATAATTAGATTGAGTTTGAGAAGAAATTATGTGGTTGGCTTAAATGTATTGGCTAAACTTGACAACAAATCTTAATATGTATTGAGTATCCAAATAATTGATAAACATATCGACTATGGTTGCCATTAACTGACAGACAATATAGGCTATAATTAGATGGAGTCTTTGAAGAAATTATGTGGCTGGATTAAATGTATTGGCTAAACTTGACAACAAATCAATGATAGACATATAGACTATGATTGCCTTAAAGTTGACAGTAAACTGTAATAGGTATATAGCTTATATGATCATTGATTCGAAAACACAGATTGTTACTTGTTCAATTCTGATGTGCAATTCAGTACTGAGAATTCAGGTTCAACCTGAACCGAATCCTTTATTACCAAACTGACATATAAATAATCTCTCTTTCTTCTAGCAGAGTGAACACCGTCTTCCACAATGCATGAAAAGAGATTATAGTCCATCATCCACAAGTTTCTCAAGTAACCTAGCAGAGTGAACACCGTCGTCTCTTAATAGTTAGTGTTTTCTTTTATGTAAGATAATGGAATCCTTGCCCTGTTATTCACTAAATAGAATATATATATACATGTGTAGGTCAACTATCATAATGCCTAATTACAGGGGAATGATAATTACTAATGATGACTAATTATCACAAATATTAAATGGCTAATATTCTATTCTATCACACCCCTGCAGTAAAAGCGGGAGGTTCACGGACGCTAAGACTGGTCCGAAAATCATCAAAGAGAATGCGAGGAAGTCCTTTGGTGAAGATGTCTGCAATCTGATGTCTTGAGGGAACATGAAGGACACGAGCCTGACCACGAGCGACCTTTTCCCGAACAAAATGAATGTCCATCTCAATATGTTTAGTGCGCTGATGTTGCACAGGATTACCAGATAGATAGATGGCACTAACATTGTCACAATACACCAAAG
>Ga0315914_1002806_pt1 | contig 26587 bp, 3 predicted proteins | sample MpolenodulesMG_FD_203920 | JGI IMG/M metagenome (GOLD analysis project Ga0315914, IMG submission 203920) | Medicago polymorpha root nodule microbial communities from Los Angeles, California, United States - elongated nodules | ecosystem: Host-associated > Plants > Roots > Nodule | place: USA...
TTGTTTGAGAGTTTGGAGGGGAGGGGAGGGGAGGGGAAGAAAGAGTTTTGAAGGGTTGGAAATATAGGAGAAAATGGAAAAATCTTTCATATTTTTTGAAAAGTTATTTTTTTAGAGAATGATAAATTAATGTTTATGATTAATATATTTTTAATTTTAAGAATATTATAACAACATAAATGAAATTTGAAGAATTTATGTTAACATTTCAAAACCCTCATCCAATATTATTTTTGAGTTCCTCACATAAAGAAGATTTTATATTACGAAGAAAAATAAACTCTCAAAGTCCTTATCTCTTAATGTCATCTATTTGTTTCATTTAGGGTCCGTTTGGATTAGCTTATTTTAAAGCTTATATAAAATAGCTTATGCAAACAAATAAGTTTTTATGTATTATTTAAAAGTTTTTGAGGTAGTTTTTGAAAAAACAGTTTATGAAGATACAATTTTCGTTAGTATGAGCTTATAAATTAAAATAAAAGCTTATTTATTTACATAAGTTATTTTTCATAAGTTTAAAATAATCTCAAACTAAACGGGACCTTACTCCTTAATTTTTTTCAAACTGTTGGCTTCTCTTATCGTCCAAACTCACAAACAAGCCTTAAATAACTCGTTACACACGTGTAACTTGATGAATGACATGAGGTATTTCCAGTTGAGTGAGTTATGGGGATGGATATCACCAGAGGTTAATTTAGCTGGGTTTAATGAAAGTGTATCACGTTGCAGCATTGGATTCCTTCCTTCCCTTCCAATAAAATTTTGAGTATAAACCACGAATGACACTAACACGAAAAACATGCCATTACTTCATATTCTCTTCTTGTCCTTTTTATGTTTATTTGATTTGATTGATACAGGTGATAGAACATGTCTTACTTGGACACAATTTAAATAAAATTTATTTTGATATATACACAAATGAAGAAAATTAAAAAAATAGAAATAATTTAGCCTTATCCTTTAATCATTTTCATTTGTTAATGTATGTTTAAATAAATTTTATTTTAGGCTGTGTGCTACTAAAATTCATCCCAAGTGATACATAATATCTAGTCTCTAGTTTTAGCATCCGGTACTTTAACATGGGCTGTCCTATCGTACGATGTTTTTGTTGGGTGTGTTGTTCACTTCACTCCATGAAGTGGGACTCTCCAATTATTTAGAAAAGAATAAAGAAAGGAACAAAAAGAATAAAAAGAAAAGGAATTTGTGTGATATGTGTTTTAGTTTTAGGCCAAGGCCAGGTGGCCACGTGAGAAGAGTAAAAGGAATTAGTGTGGCAAATGAGTTTTGTTGATAATTACTATCTTTTTAAACTATGTTTTATTTTCTTCACAAGTCTTTTTAATCAGTAATGATAACTATACTAATATATCCATTAATATATATTTGGAGAAAATTGATACTAAATCAATTATAATTTATTGTACAAACCAGTACAAGATACATGAAAATGAATATAGTTAATACAATATTCATATCCCACTTTATTAGATAAACATGGTATCCGTGTCTGCTCTATATCTTTATGGTTATCCGCTCAACGTGTTCACCACAAATTTTAAAGTATCTACGGAAAATTTACAAATACTCTTGAATAAAATTTTTGTAAAGAAAAAAATTGGTAAATTTTTTATATTTACCTACGATTTAACAGAAAAAAGTTATGTTTTTTTTCTTGTTTGATTGAAGTTGAAAATGTGTTTTATATTCAAGTGAGGATATTCATGTGATTTATTATATTCAAGTGAGGATATTCATGTGATTTATTTAGTTTCATAACATTAAATCTGTATTCATATCCATTATGTAACGGATATTTGAAACATCTATTTATTTTATTTATTATGGTATCCGTTCTGTGTTCAAGGCGAATTTAATTCGAGGATATTTGTGAAAACGAATATTTTTGCTATTCCTAATATGTGATTCATGAGAAATTTTTGTATTTTCAAAAATAATAATGAGGCATATTAATTTTGCTCAAAATAGCTATAAATATACATAATTTCCTTATACATTTAATACATTTTTTTTGGTTCAAGTATTTCATACATTTTTATTTGATAATATTTGATACTCCCGTCCCACCGTCCCAAAATAATTGAGTCATTTGTAAAAAAATATTGTTTCAGAAAAAATGACCAATTTCACTTTTCAATACAATATTAATTACTTTTTTCCAATTATAACATTAATTAATACTACTTTCATCACTTCCAATTCAATATATTCTACTTTGTATTTATGATAAAGAAGAATGCACCAATAGTTGATAAGGACACTCAAAACCATTTTCTCTCTCTTTCACTTATACACTTTTTTTTAATAAGTGTGAAATGAACCAATAGCTCAGTTAAAATGGGAGAGAGAGTATATTATTACACAATAATATAACAATCCATAAAAGATAACTTTTACTCATATACCACACACTAGTTAACTTACAAGCACTCCCACACATAATTTCCTAAAAAAAAAAAGCACTCCCACACAATAAAAATTCATACGTATATATATAACTTCTATCCATGCGATGCATGATATCACTGATTAACTTACGAGCACTCCCACATATTAAACGCAAGTTGATACATATAATACTCCTTCTATTCATTTTTATTTAATTCATAATATAGACTAAATATATCAATTTTTATTGACTCATTTATTTCTTATAAAAAAAAGGGAGTAAAATACAATGGACACATCCCAAATAAAGACTAATATTAATGAAGTTTCTGAAAAACTAGCGAACCGGAATCTCCTTCACAACTTCTCGAGTCTTTGCCATCGTTCTTCTTTTGCAGAAAAAAGTTATTCCCCAAAGAACCAACCTTAGTGTATGGTACAAAGCAATAATCGATAACAATCCCATCCAAGCAAAAACCAACTTTTGAAGAAACTTGTCAGCTTTGTCAAAAATAAGATCTGGTGTGGTCATTTGCACAGATGTTATATAAGAAAGGGCAAGGCTTGTGAGAGTTATACACATCATAATTGATAACGTCCACATAGGTAACCTGTGATGCAAACGAATTCCACTCACAAGCAAGAGACAAATACTCAGTGATGCAACAAAACAAATTGTGTTGGAAACAAGGAACTTAAAATAGTCATCAGGATATGTAATGGCTAAGACAGCTTGACCAGGACATATTATGACGTCAGAACAATAGTTTACAAAAAATGAGTAAGTCTCGTCGGCACCTGGTGGATTTGCGTTGACGACATTGTATAAATTTCCGTCATCTTTAACTGACCTAACGCCACCAGGTGGATTTAAAGCCATTTGAAATGTCATTGTTGCGATGACTGTTGCTATTAGACTCAAATTCCCTCTCATCTCATTTAGCCAAATATTCTTATTGTCTTTGTCTAACAACCAATCTGCTGCTCGTTCAAATACCTTTCTCCAACCTTTCTTTGGTTCCTCATTAGTTGGGGTATCTGTTGAACCACCATGAATTTCCACTTCATTGTTCATTGTCTCTCCTTCAAACACAACCATGAAACAAGAAAGAATTGTCATAGCTTGCTGAGTGTACCATGTATAACACATACTTACAAAATCTGTTTCTAATTATGGCGTGATAGATGAGTGTCACTCTCTATAATAAAACAATGTGAGACTTGAATCTTTTTCACGACAACAATTTTGACCTATGGAAACAACACCTATTATTTTGAAAGAAAAAATTGTTGCTTTAGGGCATCAAATACGACATTTTTTAGTTCTTGTTGAAACAAAAGTTGAGAAAATTATTATTTAATTTTTGATTTTTCTATTATAGTTTTTAATATGAGCTCAATATACGACTAGAAATTTTTTTTCAACAAAAAAAAAACTAGAAAATTTAATATACCATGAGGAATTTTACTGATGTAAAATGAAATCTATCACTCTAAATTTTCAATTTTTTCCCCTCTAGTTAATTATTTTCATCACTACTTTATTTCTTTCTTTCTTAATAAGCCGAAGATAAAATGAATTTGAGTAGAAGAGATATTTACCGGGGAGTGAGTTGTGGGGATGTATATCACGGGGGGTTATTTTGCTGGGATTAATGAAGGTATGATGTTGTTATTAGTGAGTTTTTTTAGCACCTTTATATTAGGAAAGGAGAGCAGCATTGGATTCCTTCCTTCCCTTCCTATACTTACACCTATGGTTTTTTTTTCTTTTTCTTTTAATAGCAAACTTTATTATTACCCGTCCCTAAATATAGGATACTTTTGTCAAAATCACGAAAATTAATAAAGTTGGTAGTAATATTAAATTTGTACTATATAATTACTACTTCATCCGTTTTATAATGAGTGTCGTTTTAGGCGTTGACACACAGATTAAGAAATGAAATGAAATAATCATTAGACATAACACTTTTATAAAACTCCCCTTACTTTAGAAGAAAAAGACAAACTTAAAGTTACATTGAAAATTGTGTGAGAGAAAACTTAGAGTATTTATTGAGGGTAAAGTTGGAAGAAAAAAATTAAAGTTGTATTGAAAATGTCAAGTGACATTCATTTTGAAACAATTTTTTTCTTCTAAAGTGACACTCATTTTGAAACGAAGGGAGTATTAATTTTATAATTTTATCCTTAAGAGATATAGTTAGTTTATGTTTTCAACATAATATTTATTGTTGATTAAAGAAAACGATACAAAATAAATAATGGTATGTTGGTAAAAAAATAATTAATGTAATTGGAAATACCAACCGAGTCTTACAAAAAGAGACAAATTTTTTTTTTGTGTGAATGGGTCTTAGGGACAGAGTAGTAATAATTAAAAATATACAAGTACAAGTGGTCCTAATAAATCTTACAATATGACAAAGTAGATGTAGTTTTCAACCTTCCTAAAAGACAATTAATCCGACTATCCAAAAAAAAAAAAACCTCAAAATACAATCTAGAGAAAACTTGAACTATTCTTAATAAATACATAAAATTGTCAACTTATTCCCAAAGAACCATTCCCAAGATAGCTTCTTAATGGAATCCACCACTTCTTCTACTTTGGGATCCTTTGAGTTGAAAATTTGATATTTTTTACCTTCCAAATAAGCCATAACGCCATATGCCAAATCAACAAAATTCCTCTTATAGCCCCTCACTGGCAGAGCTAAACTTAATTTTTTGAGGTGGCCAAATTTCAAATTGCTTCACAGTTTTTGGAGAATACATTTATGGGAAAATTTATATGAATTTTTTTATTGTGTTTTTCATATGATTCTTAACGACATGTAATTTCTTTAAACTCGCATTTTCTCAAAATTTTGTTATATATGATAAAAAAAAAGTGTATTCTAAATTAAGAAGCATTGGAGAACACTTGGGGTATGTGAATGATGGAGGATTTATGAGGGGATGAATGGATTTACTTTTACTTTTATTTTTAAATCAATTAAGTGCGATCGAAATATCACATGATCATTAATTGTAGTGTTCTTATTTTTTTTTTATAATACAAAATATATATCTAAATATAAACTTAGCCCTCTAAAGCTCTCCCATACAAAACCATCCAAAAAACCCTCTCGACCAAACACTTAAAGAAATGCATCTAAGTTTTCTCTTTATAATTGATAATTCTTAGATAGGCACAAAGATTTAGACATTTCTTTTGATTACAAACATAAAAATACTCATCATATAATTACATAAAAAAATATACATTATTTAATTACTAATTTTTTGCTTTTTTTGTGTGTGTGACTCAATAAATTATCCTGATCTATGTGTTCACACAAGAGTTGCCCATAAATGATACATTATATTAAAAGTTACCTATATTTATGAATAAATTAGAAAATAAAACGGGGAGGCCCAAGGGATAAAACGGGGATCTAAGTTCTAAATATCCCAAGGGATTACTCTCGTCGTTATCACTCTATCGTGAATTACCTATCTATATCTCTTCTACTTCTTCTACTACTTAACTACTTCACCGTTTAAACTCGTCTCTAATTCGGGGGACTTATATTTATCCTATACATCTACCTTAAACACATCCCTTGTCCTTCCTGTTATCATTGTCTTACACTCCCTATTGTCCGGCCATCCTTTAAAAATCATTAAATTCACTTAGATCGCTATCATCCATCTATGTTTTAGACTCGCTGATATCCTGAGGTAATCACTTTTATTTATGCCTACACACACTCCCCCATTTAAATGCATAGTTTAAGGACCATTACTTTTACTCTACTCGCTAACAGTTTGCTTAAATTCACTATTGCTCTCATAGATGTTTTGGAGTTCATTGGAAAACTCAACATGATCCACATGCGGTATTTCAATCATAACTCAAGTTATAAAGGACCTAAAGGATCCCAACCAAAGGCAATTGAAATATCACATTAATACCTCCAACTTCCAAGAAGGAACCTTAATCCAATTCAGAACATAAAGTGGTGGAAAAGATTGGTTTTCTTAAGACTAGGAGAGATGCACCACTGTGCTGAACCATGCGTAGTATTTTAATCATAACTCAAGTTTGTGGAAGTATGAATGAGGTAAAAATAAAAAAAATAAAAATCTAACATTCATATCTACATTTTTCATGAAGAGACCTAAGTTCAATTTGGTACAGAGAAGGGTGGAAAGATTGGTTTTCCCGAACCTAGGCAGATCGCATGACCGTGCTGACCCATGTGTATTATTTTGATCATAAATCACGTTGTAGATGTCTTCTTGAGGTGATATCAGAGCCAATAGAAAGCTAACATCCACATATACAACTTTCATGTTTACACCAAGACCCAGTTCAAAAATAAAAGTGGGTGAAAAACACCCATAATTGGCCGCTAGGCGCCGCGATTAGGCACCTGAGGCACCAGCTCTCGGGTTGTGGACACTAGGCGCCCTTACTATCACGCAACGCTGCGATGTGTCTAAATTCTACATTTTTGAGCTACGGAAATGCTTCTAAATTGCCCTAAATGTCTACTTTAAGAGCCCTTATGATCCCAAACTGTTATGAAACATTACCTAGGATTACTATATCATCCAAACACTACTTTCTCACACAATTTACCCAATTGCATCACTCTTCACTTGATTAATGGCTCTAATTCAATTACCCTAACTTTGTTCTTTTTGATTTTTAAATCTTCAACCACCAAGATAAATTCTCATAAGCATTTCAATTACTCTCTCCCTTTATCCCTTCTACAACCCCAACAAGAAAAATAAACCCTAGAGATGAATAAATTCCACGTTCAGTAATACCGACTCTTCGAACTCCTAACCTTTCTATTTATATTAGGGCCGGTCACTTGTTAAGATTCTCTTCCCCTCTACTCACTATTCTTTTACTCCTCCCCTCCCCCACTTATTAAAAATTTATATTCTACACCCCTGACTCTACGTTATTTTATTTTGACTCCTCCCTTCAATTTAATTAAATTCTCATATTATTCCTCAATCATCATCAATATTCCATTTTCTCAATAACAAAATAATACTCAAGCATAAGCAGCATCAATAATAGTATTAATCAAAACTTCGCCTAATGAATATCAATGAATTAAATAAAAATTAAAAGTTGGGGTGTTACAACTCTCCCCCACTTAAAGAATTTTCGCCCTAAAAAATTACTTGGAGGTAACTGCTCTAGAGAAAACTTCCTCATCCGTTCCTACCCAGCTATACCCATACTTTACCCCTCCAGTTTTAAGTTTAGTTTTAGAAATCCAATTCCTAAACCAACAAAAATTCAGCAAGCTACAGCCTACACCTTAACGCGCCATTCCATCCTCGACATACAACTGTTACCTGTTATATATTAAATCCTTCGAACATTCTCTTGGCTATATCGTAACTCACCATTGGTTTCTTCATGACATGCCCACTCAGATGCTCAACCTACCCTCTAATAATCCAAACGAGGATTTAAAATACAACGCAAGATCGCCTGCACTTCACTCCTACTAGGATAATTCAACTGATCAAAACTTATATCCATCATTATGTAAGTGATTACTACTCAACCTACGTCCTCCAAAAATATCCTTCTCTTTAACGTCTTATGACTATCCATCCAAAACATGCGCCGCCAAATGTTTTTCTTTCCAGCTGGTAAGTAATCTAAACCACATTCGTCCTTCTGCTACAACGTACTCTTCTACAGTTAAACTTACAAGGTCGAACAAAAAATTCTTAACTCATATCACCATCCTAAATTGTTAGACCTCGATACCGAACCAATGCCCCCTATTCTTTCAACCTATACCTAGCACTAATCCAACTCAGAGGGTGTTAGCATAACGTTTAACTTCTCACCTTGAAGACTAAACTTCTCTTCTAAAATGGAATCACTTGTGAAACATCTCTGAGGAGTCGGAGTGTCTCCCCCACTCATTTCTTTTCCTACCAGCAACCTCCTAGTGAAACTTCCACTCTTCCTCGTCAGCCGGAACCTTACGAGGCTCACTACCCTCCTTATTCTTACCCTTCTTCTCTCTAGCACTCTTGTAGTTCCATAATTTTCTCAACTATCTCCCTCTATTCATCCTCTTATGTGCCATCAACAACTAAACAACTATTAACAGAATCAGGCTTCCACTGTGTCTGCACATATGCCGCCTATGGGGATATAACAAAATTATTTAACCTAGGCCGAATGAACCGACCTACTCTGATACCAACTATGTAACACCCTATTTCCCAACGATAATTATTAAATAATAGGAATATATTTATAGTAAGGATGTTACAAATCTCAACATTATATCACAAAATAACAATAAAATGTTTTCTTTTAAAATAAATCCACTGGAGAAGAAAAAAATTATTCACTGATCACATTAATAAATTCATACTTGTCGTTCAATAATCATAAATAGGAAAATAACAAAGTTGATAGTAATATTAAATTTACCATGGAGTGAGTTGTGGAGATGTATATCACGAGAGGTTACTTTTGCTGGGTTTAATGAAGGTATGATGTTTCTACTAGTGAATTTTTTTAGCACCTTTATATTAGGAAAGGAGAGCAGCATGAGTCCTTCTTTCCCTTCCTATACTTACCGCTGATTTTTGGTTTTTTTTTAATAGCAAACTTTATTATTACCTCGTCCTTAAATATAGGATACTTTTGTCAAAACCATGAAAATTATTAAAGTGGGTAGTAATATTAAATTTGTACCATACAATTACTATTATTTTTACAATTTTATCTTTAATAGATAGAGTTAGTTTATGTTTTCAACATAATATTTATTGTTGATTGAAGAAAACGATGCAAAATAAATAATGGTATGTCGGTAAATAAATAATTAATGTAATTGAAAATACCAAATGAATCTTCTAAAAAGAGACAATTTTTTGTTTGTTTTTTGAAAAGGGTCTTAGGGACAGAAGTAGTAATAATTAAGAATAGATAAGTAAAAGTGGTACTAAATCTTATAATATGACAAAGTAGATGTAGTTTTCAACCTTCCTAAAAGGGAATCAATCCGACTATTCCAAAAAAATTAACCTCAAAATACAATCTAGAGGAAACTTGAACTATTCTTAATAAATACACAAAATAGTCAATTTATTCCCAAAGAACCATTCCCAAGATAGCTTCTTAATGGAATCCACCACTTCTTCTACTTTGGGATCCTTTGAGTTGAAAATTTGTAACAACACTATCCTTCATGTCTTTGTCTTTATTCTCTAATATCCCACCACAAGCTGGAGAATGGTAAATGTTGAGAATTCCCAGCTTGGATAGCAGTATCTTGAATGGTTGAGGAAGTAGAGGCTTAGTAAAAAAAATCAGCTAACTGGTCTTTAGAGGAAACATGAAGAAGCTTCATTATTCCAGCTTGAATCTTGTCTCTAACCAAATGGCAGTCAATTTCAAGGTGTTTAGTCCTCTCATGAAACACTGGATTTGCTGCAATGTGCAAAATACTCTGATTGTCATAGTAAAGGACTGGAAGCTTGACTGTTGTGAAATGAAGATCATTGAGTAAATAGAGCAACCACTGCAATTCACAAGTAGCTGCACCAAGTGCTCTATACTCAGCTTCTGATGAAGACCTAGAGACCGTCAATTGTGTCTTGGTTCTCCAAGAGATGAGGGAGCTGCCAAGAAAGAAACATTGGCAAGAAATTGATCTTCTAGAGTCCAAACAACCAACCCAATTTGCATTTGAGAAGCCAGATAAGAAGAGTGAAAAGTGTCTGGGAAAAAACAACCCTTGACCAGGACCCACGCACTGCGATTCAAATCATCTTCATCAACCATGTATCCATCAATGAATTTCAATTTGTTTTTCGCGCCAAAAGCTCGAATCATGGAGCGACTCCATGCGAGGTAATTGGATTCATCTAGGGGAGGAGCAACGAGAACAGAGTTTGGTCCTTCACTCGGATGAACATAAAACACTGATTCAGTGTCAGGTTGTGCGTTGCGAGGCATAATGAAAAACGATGAAGAAGAAAAATTTTGCTGAAATGATTCAAGGAAAACGAAAAAGAATCAAGAACTAGCAAGAAAATCTGCGAAGAATCAATCAACAACGCAAGAATTTTCTGCAACAACGATGGAGGATCAATGAAGAAGATGAAGAATGAAACCGTAACAAACTTTGTAACTAACTTTCTCCATGGAAATGGGAGAAAAGGCTCTAGATACCATGATATGGAAATTAAGAAATGCAAAATGATCTCATTCTCATTAGTTGTAAAGTGTGGTTACATCATCTATTTATAGCCAACTATGATATGCACAATGAGTTAAGATACAATAGTAAAAGATAACTTGGAGCTCAAGTAACTAAGTAACTTGTGGCTCAAGTAACAACACTATCCTTCATGTCTTTGTCTTTATTCTCTAATATCTGGACCATATCTCATCAATACTTTTAATGAGCAAATCGTGCTCCGTGGTCTGTAACGTAAGTAAAATAAGATATCTATTAATATTAATGCTTGTTCTCATGTTGCTGGTCACAAGTATGCTCGGAACGTAGTTATATACAGTCCAGGACCAGATGGAGCAACTATGGGTCACTGGTAAGTTCACTGGCTTGCATAGTTGCATACCAAATTTTAAAGAGTTTTAGTTTTCATAGTTTAAATTGTATTACATCAAAATCATTTACAGGCATGGCAAATATTCTGTTGATGCTATTAATTGATGTTTTTGATATATTGGACCACATTGCAAAAAGAGAGGTCATACAAACACTTTGGAGTTGGAGCTTGGTATTTTTGTGATAATGAATTTTGTATCTTTCAATGAAATGATAATCTGAAGGATTTATTGTTTGTAAAGATTAGCTATAAACACTACAAGAAACTTGACATTTAGTGACAAAAAGAACCGTAGCTAAATGTTATTTTATCGTTTTAAGTATTTAACTCTTAAGTCATGTCATTGTACTTCTCTATAAATATAGACCACATATAACATAATTGTACACAACAATAGAATAATATAATCCTCTTTCTTCTCTCTCTATTCTCTCTACTTCTCCTTATTCTTGTTCTTATTCTAATAGTTTTATAATACGTTATCAGCACGAGGCTCTAACCAACTAAAGTATGCAATTCTTCTTAATCTATTTTTTATGTAAATAAGTTTTAATTTTGTATCAATGATTATAGGTTATACTGTTGCAATTCCACCAATTGGAATCAGTGCCTTATAGATACATTAAATCATTATTATGTAAATTGTATTATATTATTGTGTTTATTTATTCCATATGCAATCCTGAAGTATTGCATAAGGATTGATCTCATATTATAAAATCAAAGAGATCTATTATATGGTTCCTGAAGAACTCAATATTACTCTATGTGAATTCTTGGTTCCTGAAGAACTCACTATTATTCTTTGTGAATTCTTGAAGAATTCAAAACTGTAGTTCCTGAAGAACTCAATATTATTCTATGTGAATTTTTGAAAGAATTCCACAGCGTAGTTCCTGAAGAACTTAATATTTTTCTCTTTGAATTCCTGAAGAATTCAAAAGCGTTAATCTATGAAGGATTGCTTGGAGAATTGATTTTATGGTTTAAATTTATTGCATAGTTCTTGAAGAACTTAAAAATCAATCTTTATCCTCCATGAATTCCTGAAGAATTCAATAGTGATGCATCCCTGATGAATTGCACAAAAAATTGATTTAATTTTGAGTAGTTATTAAATAACATAAAAACTCAATTTTTATTCTCCATGAATTTCCGAAGAATTCTATTCAATGATATGCATCCCTGAAGGATTGCACAAATAAATTAGAAGTCATATAGTTCTTGAAAATCTAATTTTAATACTTGAATTCAATTTAGCTATGTTGCTAAATTTTATTTTAATTCGTGGTTAGTTGAAAATTTTCATAAAAGGGGATGTCACATGAATTGTTTGTCTAACCAATAGCATAAATGATTTTTTTTAATTGAAAATTGTTTCATATAGGATGAATTCTAGATATTTTTGAAACAAACTTTTATAACAAATTTTCGTTCAAAACAAATTTTATGGAACAGATTAATAAAAGATTAGTCTGTGAATAAATTCCTGTTTTTGTAACATACATCCCTATAAATATATTAATTTGGTACCTAATTTTTGAATGATTTTTTTTGTTACGTGAATCTTCAAAAATATATTGATTTGTTACATAAATCTCTAATGCTTTTAATTTTATCTTTGAAAATTTTAGTTGCTATATTTTAAAGTATTATGTAACAAATTAATGTAACAAACTATTTAATGAGAAACATTTTTTGTTACGAATGTAACAACCTTGCAACCAATTTGGGATAGAAGTAACAAACTATTCTAAATAATTATTCACATTTTTACTATCTTTTCATTTAAAACTATTAAAATGATAGTGTTAATAATAATAGTGTTGTCTTATAAAACATCATTTAAATTTGATGTACAGTTCTCAAAGAACCAATATTTTAAAGTGAAACATTTTTTATAAAAAAAAAAATCAATAAGAGAAGTGATTTTCTTTGATCTTAATTTATAAATATTTGTGTTTGATTTTCTAAAAAAAAAAAAAACTACACATTTAAAACATTGTAGAGATTTATAAGATCTATTTGATCTGGTAAAAAGAAGGGGAAAATATGAGACAATATGTGCATTTATATATCACTCGAATATGTTTCTGAAGTAGCAAAATAAGTGAATATCTTCAATAATATTTTTGAAAGATTAATCACATCTAGTTTCTTTTTGGCCTTTTTCAAAAATAAAAAAAAATTTAGTCACATTTGTAATTGAACAAAGAGTAATTCTTGATTAAAATGGTGAAAGGTCACATTGAACGTCATTCCCAGAAGTGAATAGCTCATACTATTTGTTTTATATAACCAATATCGTGGTTATGGTAGTTACTTTAGTAGAGATTACTATTGATATGATGCATGTCAAAGTCATACAATTCCATTAGTGTAAGCTTATATCAGTTGGGAAACTAGTGTTTGATCAAAGATTTTCTTGATACGATCATATTTCTACTATATGGATTGAAACTTGCATGATTGTTTCCTTATTCTATGATCAAAGTTCGGATGTGATTTTCTTCTTTCTTATTGCATAAGACTTCTATAAGGCTTAAATTACAAGGTACACACAAACTCTTCTCTACATAATTCTTGAAAATTCCTTCATGATTATTATCTCATAAATATTTTATGTTAGACATCTATTTTTTCTTATGAAATAAATTTATTTTTTTATGTCACACATAATTTACATTTTGGAGATGTCAAACTTTGGAAAGATATTTTATTCGTAAGTTGTGTGTGGCTAACTAACACCTTGAAATAAAAATTGTATGATTTATAAATTTTTACTTGTTCAAGAAATTCCGTGTTTAGTTTATTTTATAATTGCTATAATTATGGTAATGCAAAAGATTAATCAAGGTTTTTAGAATATTCATTATATAATTTCATTTGGGTAGAATTATGTTGTTGTTCATTATTGTTTCAAATGAATTAGAATAAATGAAACATATATTATTGTAAATGTAAACCAGAAGTTTACATATTATATTAAATTTATCGTTGGCAATACCGGTTGGGTTATCCCGGATTTATTATGATGCGAGAAACTAGTTAAAAAATAGATAAACTATGGATATATATTGGAGAGCCTGAAGATTCTTCAATCTAGTAAAAAAAAAATTGTGTTACTAGTTCCTAAGGGAAGTTGACAATTTAAAGGAATCAGTGTCTCACTTATATAAGGCGATATTTGTAAATCAATACACCGATCATGTGAATCACTTGAATTTTATATTACTTGAATCGATGCATCAACTAAATGATCACATGTATGGTTATTGTCAACTCACAACCAGAAGTTTGTGAGATTACTCTGTCAACAAATTTGACCAAGAGTTTATTTTCTGAATTATTCAGAAATCATTTGATAAGTATCTGTCATACCCCAAATTTTGACCAGTTCGAAACTTTTTATTCGTATTTTAAAGTCTTTACGCGTATTTTAAACAGCCAGAATCTTTGCTTTATTTTTTGACAAGTTACGCGTACTTTTATCCGTTTTTTAAGTATTTAAAGCATTTTATTGGCACTGTTGATGGTTAAAACATTTTATTCGCTTTGTAAGCGGTTAAATCCTATTTTGTTTATTTCTGTAATTAATTAAAACATTTTTGTTTGTATTTTAGAATTATTACTTGTTTTGATCAGTTAAAAAGTTTTGTACTCATATTTTAAAAGCCAAGTAGTGTTGTCGTCTCAGACGAATTTTCGGCAGAGAGGTATTTTAAACTACCTCATTTGGTTACCGAAAGGGACAGTTTTAGATTTTATTATTTTTACCACTTTTATTTTATTTTTACATTAGTATTGTATTTTATTTCTAAAGTCATTTTCATTTTTATTATTGTCATTATCTCATTTTGATTTAATTTTAGTCCAAGGTCCAAATGCATTTTGTGTCTTGCTGTTCAGCCTAAGGGCATTTTCGTCCTTGTATGTATGAGTCACAACCCTAGTCTGTCACTATTTAAGCTGTCATTAATGCACTGTAGCGAGTCAGAGAGAGTCAGAACCCGTTAGAGAAAAATCACAATCACTGTAGCCGTAGCTTTTACTACACAAACACGAAAACTCTCTCTCTCTCTCTCCAAGATTTCTTAGATCAAACACAGAAAACCAACAAAAATTCAAAAACAGTGAAGAACAACGATAATTTCTAGAAATCCATTTTCATACAAACAACACTTTTCACTCACAAACAATATACCAGATTCGCGAAACCATCATAACAATAACGAGTCCGAATCTATTCACCATTAGCAAACATCTTTATCGCGTTAACAAGCCCGAAAACGAAGTAAAAGAGGGAAAACAGAGAAGAGCCGCGAATTCGGATCCAGACTTATAGAAGCTAGATCGGAGTTCTCCTTTGAAGTTTTCCGTCGTTGCTTAGCTTCTCGCCATTCCAACCAAAGGTATAGGCTACTCTGTTCATTTTATTCTTAGTATGAATGTTAATTTTGATGTTTGGAAGTTTTGAGATCTACTCTTTCAAATCTTAGATCTAGGTTGTTGTGTTTGGTTTTTGTGATTTATGAGTTGAGATTCAAGTAGAGAAGAAGAAAAGGAGTCGGAATCTAAAAAAGGTAATAAAAAAAAATTCCGACGCGGCGGCCCTTCGGCCAACCACCGCGTCGGAACAGTTTCCGACCGCCGTCACTCTTCTTCTCCGACGAGCTTGAAGTTAGAGAGAAGGGAGAGCTTCTCTCTCTAAGTTCAACTTAGAAAGAGAAATATTTTGTATTATGTGTGTTTTTTTTGGCAAACTTCAAATTTATAGTATTTTTTTTTTATTGCTTCTGTGCACATGGATCCATGGTATTCAATATACCTTCAGGATCTAGACCGTTGGATCTAAGATCCAACGGCCAATGATGAACCTGTTTTTGATCTTGTGTGTTGTTGTTTTTCGAGTTATTATGTACTTGCCCGTTTGAACCGTCAGATCTGCGATCTGACGGTCCACGTTTTATTATCCCATTTTTTTTTTCTATTTTAGTATTTACTTGATGTTTTTTAACCCTTGGATCTCATATCCAACGGCTGTGATGAATTGTTTCATGATTAAACCTGGACCTCCTGATTCATCGGACGGTCCAGATCTGATCTGCCTGAGCCAAACCCATAACCCTTCCTTTAGGCCGGTTTGACCAATCCAGGACCCAGTAATCCGAACCGACCCGTTTTCTTGTTTAAGCCCAAAGATTCTCTACTGTTTTGTTAAATGCACCACTGTTTTTAATTATTACACCATTTCCTCTTAAAATTTGTTTTCTCTTTGTTTTCTTTCCTTTAAAAATATTTTTGCTTTGTTTTAACTGTTTATTTTACTGTTTTTATTTGGTTATATTATTTTACATTATATTTTGTTCATTATGTTATGCATATTTATTTTTTGTCATTTTATTTTGTTTTAGTGTGTATAATAAGTTTTGGTTGTAATTTAATTTATGCATTTTTATTTTCTTGTCATTAATTTTGTTCTTTGAAGCTTTAGAATGTAATTAGGGACTATGTAATCGTGATAATGAGAAGATGCACCGACACCACAATTTATTTACCGCATTATGCCATAAACCGCAATCGAGGACCAAAATGAATTAGGGACAAAAATAGGTTAATTATTGGAATTTAATTATTTTATTAAAATCAAACTACTAGTAATTTTAGGTTCATGTTCATAACTTGAGAATTTGCTTGGGATCCAACATCCTTTGTAAATTTCTCGCTTTTTTGTCACGTTACTCCGTTACGCTTAGTTTACTAATTCGCGTTTAATTTAGAAAAATCCTTTTATCCAAAAAAATCAAATATGCAAAACTCAAAAAATATTTTCTTAAGACTTTGGATTTTAATCCAAGTGCTTTTTCCTTTTATTTTCTTAATCAAATGTTTAATCAACTTAATACTCATATCTAGACTTGAGTTTCTTGTAATTAAAATTTAACCAACCTCATCTTATTTTCTCTCATGCCTTGAGGCCTCTTTCCTCTTCTCAAAACTATTTTCAAAAAATTATAAAATTAACCTAACTCACAAAAAATAAATTTTGAGAGTGAACTACATTGGTTTTGATCCCACTTGTGGGTATGTAGGCAAAGGACCTAATCCTTCCAAATCAAATAAAAAATTACAAAAACATACTTCTTCTCCCTCCATTCTTTCACTTAGACATTTAGGCAAGTATTTTCAAGATAAATAAAATGAATTAGCACAAGATAAATTAGGCAAAAGGTTCCTACGGAGTACCGTAGTCGTGTAGGGTGCTTAACACCTTCCCTCCGCGAAATCAACCCCCGGATCCAAATTCTCTTAAGGGTTTTTTTTCTCTTTTTCCCTTCCCAAAAATAAAAGTAGAAAGTTCAAAGATTAAAGGTTCAAAACCAATCAATGGATTGATACCCGAAAATCAGGAGCACAGTATCATTTGTAATTGATATTGAAATACTTGTAGCATATGCTCATAAAAATGGACTTGAATATCCATTCTTTAGACGTCTAAAGTTAATTGTATGATTGATACTTATCAGACCATACCTTAAACTCTATTTTGGTTATGAGATCATGCCTTATAAACTCAATTTTGGAAATCAATAGTCTTGTTTATTGAGATATTGATATGCATCAAGCCAACACATCACTATATGTAAGTTCTCCTCTTAATTTATCATTGGTTTAAGGTTAACAACCTGATATTTCTCATCTAAGTGAACTTTTGGATGTGTTGTGTATGTCACAATTGCTCAATATAATGCACTATGATAAATCTTGAAAGAATATTGAGAAAATATATTTGATATAAATCTCCATCTACCATTAATTGTATTGAGCCAGCTTGTTTACAGCCTAGTAGGCTGATTATCAATTGATGGATTAGTTTTCCCAATATTAGGGGGAGATGATAAGCAGCTAAAAATTGTGAACCTGAAGTTCAAATAAATTATTTGAAAGGAAATATTTTTGTCTCGTCTTGATCCTCAATTAATAACTCATTTGCAAAGGTAAACAAATCTAATATCAGCTGCAAATGCTCCAAATGAAATAGATGTCCACATCAGATAATCTAATATTGCAAATGAGTCTCAATCGTGCCTGAAGCATGATAGATCAATCGGTTCCAAATATAAAAAGTCTTAAATAAGAAAAGGAGCTTAAAGGAAAGATAACTCAAACGAGGATATAGAAACTCTAAAAGAGTTTCTGACATAATTGATTTTTCAGTTCCAGAAGAATTAATCAGGTACCTGAAACTTATAAAATATTGGTAAATTATGTCATGAATAAAAGATCTCAGTGAAATGAGATGGAACCGAAATGAAGTCAACGTTGACGTGTTTTTCCATATAATATAGCGCTATATGTGATAAATAATAATGAGGATCATGTGTTAAAGTCGACTAAAGATTATAGATAAAGAAAATATCTACAGAATGAAAAGAGACAATTCCAGTGAAATCGAACTTGCTTCATAAAGCATAATTTTTTTTTAGACTTGTTGTCCACACACTTGAAGGTGTGAAGTTAAATGAATATATATGATTTTTTGCGCGAAAAAGGAATTAGAATAGTAAAATACTTATATAGAGAGTTTGATATGTTCAATGGAAGTGAATCAATAAATGTCTACCATTTAATTTTAAAAGACATATTCACCTGAAGTGAATTCAAGAACTTTTTCATACTTGATCAAGTTCAGTAGCACATGAAAGACTCAAATTATATGAAAGATGTGATACAATATATTTGTATGGCTCACTTGATAGTGGTGATTATATGAAACTCCCCGAAGGATTTCATTTGTGTGAGACACATTATCGAAACTATTGGAAAGATGACATCATTTCTCCATTTTAAGGATTTGGAAATGAATTTGTTATAATCGATTTTATGATAATGGTATAAATATTATTAGAACTCATGAAGAGATTCTAAAATTTGTTATATAAATTTTGATATGGACAAATTTAATTGAATATATACTAGAATGATTGAGATGTCACTTGACGTAAGTAAAAACCATGTCCTCAAGAAAATTATGAACAACTTGAATTGGTCAAGTGAGGACACTAATATATTTTACTTATTATATATATCTTGGTATTTTATTTCTGTCAATATTAGTAAATACAGATATTGCAACAAAGTCAAGCATACAATTTGTATCTTAGAGAAACAACAATATCATCCGATCATTTGAAAATGTTAGCACTACATCAAGGAAGTGGAGAATGCTTTTTATCAAGGATTGTGATTTCACACATACAAGAAACTTGTGGTTTTCTAATTTTTTTTAAGGAGACTCTTTCTACAAATCAATACGAAGACAATATCTCAAGAACTGTTAATTTGGGGAAGAGCATGGAGATATACCATATCTTTCAACAGAGTCACCGTCAAATAAAGATTTTGGATAACTAGCATAAATGATTATTTAACCCTGTTTGTCTCATATATAATTGTCTTTATGAGGGGAAGACAAATGTGTTCTGCACTCTTTTTCCCTTAACTATAGTTTTATCCCATTGAGTTTTCCTGGTAAGGTTTTTAACAAGGCGGATTATGACACAAAAGGATGTTGTACTCTTTTTCCCTTCACTAGAATTTTTTTCCACTGGGTTTTTCTCTAGTAAGGTTTTAATCAGGCATATCCATGATGGACATCCAAGGGGGAGTGTTATGAATATAATAAGTGGATATCCACAGACCCTTGTACTTATATCTTAAGTGACAACATATTACATATCCTCTAAGTCACACCTATTTGTACTTATCCCTTAAGTACTTAACTCTTAAGTCATGTCATTGTACTTTTCTATAAATAGAGACCACATATAACATAATTGTACACAACAATAGAATAATATAATCCTCTTTCTTCTCTCTATTCTTCTCTACTTCTCTTTATTCTTCTTCTTATTCTAATAGTTTTATAACAATTTTTGTTTTGTTTTGTTTTTTATGGAATATTTTTGTTTTGTTGAATAGTGGGTTTTAAAATTTTTTGTTCGTTTCTTAAAAGAAACAATTTTTTTGTTTGTTAAGTAGTTCAATAATTGACCCCATAATGATAAAACCCCACAAATATGCACGCTATGACCAATATCTTTTTCAGTCGTAAAAAGGTTTTTTTTGTTTGTAGAATTTCCATTTATTTTATAAAATTTTGAAAATGATGGAACATCTGAGAAAGTTGATAAAAGGGATATTAACCTGTCAGACCGATTTCGTCAAAAAAACAAATCTATTAAAATGATTATAGTGATTTAAATTTTTCCTTGACATTATAATTTAAATAATTTATTTTCATATTTTTTCTTATCAGCAAATTGATTATACATATGATCTAAGCAAATTATATTTATTCTCTTGTAAAAAAAAAATTTATTCTAAAATCATTTTTTAGTTAACTTATCCAAACATGAAATTATCACAATCAATTGATAAATAAACTTTATTTTTCACAATTAATAAAAAAAAGTACCTGAATCTTTGAGAAAATTCCTTCCATGCCCTTATCTCACAACTTATGATTAATTTTTCTTGTATATATAGCCTTATTTGTCTTCAGAAGTACACACTACACATTGGCTTCCACAGCCGATTCCAAATAGCATCTTCAGTTAAGCTTTCATCATATAAATAAAAAACAGCCAAGGTATGTAATTAATATTTTCATCGTCCTAATGATGAAGTTTTTGTATTGTTTGTACATATAATTCTTATGTATCAACTCCAATAGTTAGGGAGATTGATGTTATGAAATAAACTTACATATATGGGACGAGAGTATGTAAAGTGTTGACTATACATGATGGTGAATATATGAAGATTCTCTAGAGTGTCTATGTCTTCTTCTATTAAAATAAAAAATAATCTTTGAATAAAGAGGAATCTTAAAGTCATGCAACGAGGACCGTCCTAGGGCTCAAGATGTTAAAGCAAGGGCATGAGACCTTAAAAAATAAAAACTTCTAAGTACAACAAGTAAAATGTCTCACAAGTGTAAGATAAAAAACCAATTGATATAATTAAATCGGAAAATTGATATAATTCTTTTTTTTTTTTGTATTAAAAAAATATTAGAAAGATAAATTTGAAAATAATTATAACAAAATGTTCCCCGTAATTTTTTTTGTTTGTTATGGTAGATGTTTTGAGCCAAATATTAGCCATCTCTTCCATGAAAGAGAAAACATCTCGTATGCCCAAATCTGGTTTCAGCCAAGCGCCACGGCCATGCCCAAAATGTTCCCCTTAATTTGGATCAAATACATGTACTTTTTTTTACCTATTTTGGTTGAAGGATTAACCTAGGTAATCTTATGGTTAGTAGTAGTACTAATCTGACATGTTTTTATAATTCTTTAAGGTTTTAATTTATGCATGCATGCATGTTTTCTTTTTTGAAGGAACCATGGATAGTCCTGGTCCAACGCAATCCATAACATATGAAGAAGAAGTTGGTAAGGAAACAACAAGCTCAAAGAAAGGTTGGATAAAGTACATTGTAGCAAAATCAGGGCACCTTTGGATGAATGAAGAAGACAAGAAAGAATGGTTAAACTACATGAGAGGGAACCTAAGTTTAATAGCAACAGTAATCTCAACAATGACCTTTCAAATGGCGTTTAATCCACCAGGCGGTGTTAGACCAGTAAAAGAAACAGGAAATGATATACCATGTCTTCCAGACGAAGACAACGGTGATGACCCAAAACTATGTCCCGGAGAAGCTGTTTTGGCTATTATATACCCTAATGATTATCATAGGTTTCTTATTTCAAACACAATTTGTTTTGTTGTATCACTAAGTATTTGTCTCTTGCTTGTGAGTGGAATTCGTTTGCATCATAGGTTACCTATGTGGATGTTAGCAATAGGGATGTGTATAACTCTCACAAGCCTTGCACTTTCATATATAACAGCTTTGCAAATGAGCACACCAGATCCTGTTTTTGAAAAAGCTAACAAGTTTCTTGAGAAGTTGGTTTTTACTTGGATTGGATTGTTATCAATTCTTGGTTTGTGCCTCACAATAAGGTTGGTTATTTGAGGAGTGGAATTTTTCCTCAACAGAAGTAAGATGGCTATGACTGAACAAAAGAGTACAAAGGAGATTTCGGTTTAGTTGCTAGTTTTTTAAGAACTTAATTAATTGGTCTTTGGTTTGGGAGTGCTTGTAAGTTATTAAATTAGTCTTTGTTTGGGAGTGCTTGTAAGTTAATATTATGTATGAACTTGTCTTTTATTATGTGGGAGTGTTGGTATCTAGGTTATTTGGGTCGGGAGGTGTGAGCTTAGTGGTTAGAGTTTGATATTGTAATTTATAATTTTAAGGGATGAAATTCAAATTTCTTTGAACATGGTTGTAAAATAAATATTAGTTTCAATTTAATTAATAAAAATTCCATAAACAAAAACGAAGACTGTTGTAAAGTGATAGGAATTTGATATTGCGATTTGTAACTTTAGTGTATGAAGTTCAAATTCCTTTGAAGATAGTTGTAATAAAGTGACTATTAGTTTCACTTTAAATTAAATAATAACATACTCACCCTTTTCAAACTTTTTTAAAAGAGATTAACTAGTTGGTAAAATTATTGTTGTGGCTTCGTTGGAGATATCTTAATAAGAAAAATGAGATATGCATTTTAAATTTAAAATAGTTTTACACAGATGACTAATAATATTTGTCTTGATTGATTTGAAGTTGAACTTGTAATAAGTTGTGTTTATATTGTTGTTATTATTACCTTTACCTAGAAATCAACTAAAATGCAAATAAGAAGTCCTAAAAAATAATCAATTATACCAAGATATAGCTTTGTTCTTACTCTACCAGTTTTAAAATGAACGTCACTTTAGTAATAAAAAAAATTGTTTCAAAATGAATGTGATTTGCATTCTTTAATGTAAGATTACCTAGCCGGTAAGATTATTGTTGTGGCTTCGTTGGAGATATACATTAATAATGAATAAATATAGTTTGGTAAAAGTATATTGTCTTCTGACACCATCATTTCCATCATTGCATTTCTTAATTTATGTAGAAAAAACCTTAAACTACACTTTGGCAAGAACAAGTTGATTTTCTAATATAAGTGTCCATTCACTACTAGAAATTGTAGTTTAGAGACCGATTTAGACACTTAAATAAATTGGTCATAGTAGATACCAATATAACTAACGATTATTGTACAAAATTAACCAAAACCAAGTTGGTCTCTAAATCAGTAACAAAATTTATTTAGCGACTAATTTAAAAACCAATTTTTCAGCTAGCAAAATATCATTGTCTATACTCTCTTAATTTCTCAATTTATAAAATAAAAAATATTTATATTATGAAGCCACTTTATGTCACAAAAAAGATTATAAGTTTTTATTTTATAATTATTATTGCTATACTTAAGCTTTAACTTTGAGCGGGTGTGTCAAACAAATTTCCCTCTTTCATTGTATCATAAAAAATGAAGAAACCTAAAAATTTCCCTCGTAAATGAATTTTTGTTTACATCCCTCTCATCAGAGTCTAGATTCTGTCTCTAATTTCAGTCTCCAAATTCTACTCTATATTCAGACTCTAATACTGTCTTGAATCGGTAACAACATCAGACTCTAGATTCAGTCACTAAATCAGTCTCTGAAGTATTCTTCCATGGTGGACACACACATAAAAAGATTCTCCTCAAAATTTTCAATCATCTTTTTTATCAATTTCCTCCTTAATATTAAAAAAATATTTCTTTATGTGTGTGTGACCAAACACTTTTTCTTTGGTCTTGTGACCATATTAGAATTTCTTATCAGTCTCTAGACTCTAGATTCAGTTGCTATATCAGTAATAAAGGATTATGACCAATGAATTAGCAACTCTTTTTATTCATCGCTATTTCGGTCACTAAATCTGCCCTTGACCAATTTTGATGGTGTAGCGATTGATATTTGGTCACTAAAAGGCTGATTTCTTGTAGTGATTGGCAAAACACTTTCATACCTCAACTTAGTGAAGACGATTCTATCTTCTTCACCAAAGAGTTTTCTCTCACAGTTTCAAATATGGAGACAATTGTCTATATTAAACCAGCTACACTAGTACAAGTCATGTGTGTAGAATAGTATAAGTCATGCACGATAATACATGCAAATTGTACAAGGACGACGACCGAGAATTTGATAAATTCTCTACAACGGTCATATTGGATAAGATCAATTCAATGACCACAAATTTCAAAGAAGATCGCCTCAATGTCAAATCAAAGTTGGTCTATATAAATACAACATTGGCATTCAAGATAAACAATTTTTCAAATCTAATTGTGCTATCTTGAATTCTTATAATCCCTTATTCCAAGTCCAAAAAGCTCACATCAAATCTCAAAAATACAAAGATCCAAGTGAACTTCAAATTCCAAATACTTTATAGAAAGCTTTCCGCTTGTATTCAAGCCTCTTATCTAAGAGTTATCTAGGATTCAATGATGAACCTCTATAGTACTGCTTCGGACATGAAAATTATGAATTTTTTGAATAATCGTTATTTTCAGCAAAGGATGAAAACTAAAATATTAGGAAATAAATTTCAATATTTTTGGAATGGTGAACCTCTATAGTACTGCTTCAGAAAATGTCATATTGCATGATACAATGATCCCACATTAATGTCAATTCACAATGGATTTATTTGTCTGAGTTTTAGGTAGTCTAAGAGAAATTTTTGTAAGTAATTGCAATGGTGTGAGGACTAATTACAAGCAAATTAGTTTCCAAGTTTAGAGGAAAAATAATCTTGTGTGGATTACATTGATGTGCTATCAACATAAAGGGGTCACATACTCATTAATATATCATGTCATAATCTTTATCAATAAAAGTTCATAACCAGTAAAAAAAAACCACAAAAGTTAATAAAACAATATTTTGAACATAATTTTCAGAGATATATTTGTGGATTTCAAAATAAAACAAAGACATTTTGATCAATGTTTATACATTAGAGGACTGATTTTCCTATATGCGGTATTTTAATCTGCCAACTAATATCTTTTATTTGGTGTGTGTGTAAATCACTAATTTGCTCCTTGAAATGGTAGGTTTTAAACATTTTATTATCCCTCGCAATTTGCAGATAGGCAAAAATTTCTTAAATTTTATCCTGTGCCGTCAACGGGTGTAACATGTGACAACATGAGTGGTGAACTGAGTGCTACATAAATTCATATTTCATAATAGAGACTAGTTTGGCACATTATATAAAAATTAGAAACCGAATTACTTTTTAAATGGTAACATTTTTGTGAAGAAGAATGGAAAAGAAAAGAAGTTAAACATCTTTTATAAAGTTTGTTAGTCATAGAGGAAACATCCACTATATATCTAGAGTTAGTGCGCGGCTGCATTATTCAAATAGATTCAATCATGAACTGGAAATTTGTTTCGTTTTTGATACGATAACTCGATCTCAATGATAATTGATATGTGGACTATATGGAAGGGCTTTTGCTTATTAAAGCAACTTTTGATCTTTCATTTGTTGATTTTTGTTGGGTAATTCTTAGATACTTTCAAGTTTGATTAAATACCGACTATCTCGTAAACAAAAATTATTATAAATTTGTTCACGTATGTAAATGCGAGATTGTTACAACAAATAAGCTGCTCAGTGAAATGTGTAGTGAGGAATTTCAAGAACACACTGAAAATGATTTAGATGAAAATACATTGTCCAAGATGAATCATCCTCCTCTTCTGCTCTTTAAATGTCTCAATTTATAGGCATCACTTCATTGACCTAATGAGTCTCTCTTTAGATATTCAGGCCCATTAAGGTAACCCCCTGAGATCCACGTAGTTCGTCCTTACATGTATTGCAGTGCATGGAGCTGGTCACTCTTCCTTTGCATTGCTCGTCCGTACAGGGCGCGTGGAGTTAGGGTTTGCAGCTCACGTCACTTGTTCTTGTAGTACAGGTGACACATTATGAGATACCTCAAAGAGGAGGAGTACAATGTTACTTGGCCAATAACTTGAGAAAAAGCTACTCATCTTTAAGGTGAAACTCATGTGACCTGAACGATCAAGCTGAGCTAGACATGTTGAAGGTGGAGCTCGCGTGACCTGAACGATCAATCTTAGTTAATCATTCTGAAGGTGGAGATCATTCGACATGAACAATCAAGCTGATCTAAGCATTCTGAATATGGAGCTCATGTGACCTATGTGATCAAGCTGATCTGAACATGTTGAATAGTTAATGTATAGTAAAATGAACGTGGTATGGTTCTCCATCCATACCGGTCCACATGGTATGGTCCTCCATACCAGTCCAAAATTGAAATTTATTTTAATAATAAATTAATATAAAAATATGATATGCTATAAATAATTGTTCATATCCCACCAAACTAATATCAATGTTCACCATTTTTTATCAATACTCCACTCCATCCATCCATTCCTTTTTACTTTAAATTTTTTTAGATATGTTTTACACATACCAAGATGACCAATCAAGTTTGTTAATATATATATATATATATAT
>Ga0315914_1002809_pt1 | contig 26580 bp, 11 predicted proteins | sample MpolenodulesMG_FD_203920 | JGI IMG/M metagenome (GOLD analysis project Ga0315914, IMG submission 203920) | Medicago polymorpha root nodule microbial communities from Los Angeles, California, United States - elongated nodules | ecosystem: Host-associated > Plants > Roots > Nodule | place: USA...
ATGCTCTAAATAATTCTGGTCTAATGATGGACCTCATGGACTGTTATGCTATATTAGGTTTCATTTGCACCGTTGTTATCTTTAGGGGCCAACTCAATGTTTGGAGGTTTAAAATAATTTTCATAGGTCAAATTATATATTTATAATTAACCCAAAAATTTTAATCCGAAAATTTTTCATGCTTTTTTTAACCTAAAATTTTGAAGCTTAAAACTCTAGTTTGAATCGCTTGACCCTTAGGTTCGTCTTGGATATCAATTAAGAATAATATTATTTTTATAGGAATAAAATATTATATTAACCTGATATACAAATTAAACCTTAATGATCCGCTTCAAAATCATTGTCTAAAAGTTCCATATAAATAAAGTTGTTAAAGTAAGTCAATGATGTTTGGTTGAGTTGATAAAGAATTGACTCGTATTATACAAAAACGTTGATTTAACTTGCGTTGTTGATATGAAGATCTTTCTAATGATGATATTTAAGTATCTTTATAAGTGTTTTTTGAATCGCAAGACCTACCCTAATTCTGGTAAACCCTAAAATCTAACTCACCTAAACTTTCCATTGTTTAAAAGTACCTTACCTTGGAATTGTGAAATTTGAAAAATACAACTACAACACAAACTTCTCTATAAAAGTTCATAAAAAAACCCTCAATAAAAAGGTCAATAACTGTCTTATTTCGTTTGCTAAAAAAAAAAAAAGCTTTCTTATTGTATTCATTAGGATACTTATTTTTGCTTCTGATGTCAATTTTTTAAATTCGATATCTTACTTAAAGACCGACCATTCTCACCGTCTATTAGTATAGGAGATTGAACTGAAGACAAAACAAAGTTGTCCATAGACTAACCAAACATTAAAATTATTAGCACTTAAGAAGTTCAAATATGAGATCTAGAGAAAAACACACTTTTAAGTCCGAAGATGTACGTCATCAAAATTCAAACATACCTTTAACAAATTTCCAATTACGTCATTAAATATAGAATATGCCAAAATTATATGCCCAGTCTCATCTTCTACATGTCCCATTTTGGTTGATAATTCAAATTTGGTATTGCTGTTAAAACTTATTCAAAAATGGGAATAAAAATAATCAATATGATTGGAAAGAACAATAAAAATTACATATCATGCATTCCTAATTATAACTGGTGTCTAAACCTCTTTATAAGGGTTATCACCTATTAATTATCAAAATTAGAGAGAGAAAAACTAAAATCGTTCACTAGACATGAGGATATTAGAGACAAGAGTCAGAATAGCAAGCCAAGTCACCGCAATTTAAGCTGATTGCCAAAATTAGACCTTGATGGAGTGTGTAAGCTCTACGAACAGGATATCTTGAGAGTTGTTGATGAAGCGTGAAAAGCCAGATAAATAGTTGCCCGTACTGTTTCGGAGAACTCCTCCAAAACTTGAGCAGATCGGATCATCGTTGTAGCTTCCATCCACATTCAAAATTGAGCACATGTGGTTGTTACTGTTCCAGCGAATAAATCTTGCAGGGGTAGGAGCGCTAGTAGAATTGCGAAGACTGGTGCTGATGGTTTCAGCCAAACCGAAAATTTTGCAACAGAGACAAGTCACAGACATTGTTTCATTGCTTAGGCACATCATGTTACAGTGTTTCCAAAGCCACCACAAAGCCGCAAAGAAAACAGTTGACCGAGCACATATAGCACCCTCTTGAATCTAGTCAGAAACCGAATTGGAGAAGAAAAAAGGTTGTGAAGAAAAGTTGATTCTCTGCCATATATTAATTGAAAATCTACAATCCTGCACGCAGTGAAAGAAAGATTCATCTTAGTTACCGCATCTAGAACAAATTGCCGACTTTACCATGTTTCTGTGATTAAGCAAAGCTAAAGTAGGGGCAACATTATGGCAAGCGAGCCAAATCAAAAAATTTATTTTTTCAGGGACTTTTAATCTCCAAATCCAATTCCAAGAGACACTGGCTTGATTGTCAGCTTCATGAAGGGAGAGCAACCAATTGTAACCACTTTTTGTATTATAAATTCCGTTTTTGTTTAGCGGCCAAATGAAGGCATCCACAATTAAAGGATTGAAGCTAAGCTGAGTGTTGTTGATGATGTTTGCTAAGGCTGTGGGGAGGATGGTGTAGATAGCTTGAGTGTGAAGGCCATCATTGGTGATAACATCTTTTACAGTGAGCTTAAGACCATGTATGTCAACAAAGGGGACTTGAGAACCAAGAATGCCAAGGTGGCTCTAGTTACTATACCAAAAGGATGAGTTACCTGAACCGACTCTCCAAGAATAACCATTTTTAAGGACCTTTTTTGCACGAATTATAGCTTAATTTTTGAATATGCGTTTGGATTCACATCATTAATATTTTTGTAAGATTATAGCTTCAATGCTAGCAAGTATCAACTAGTATACAACACAAGTATATCTTACTTACTAAAGCTTGTCTGGTCAAGTTATAACTTACCCTAATTCTAACCTAGCTTTTTCCCTCCAATTCCAACGCAATAAATTCGCAGATTTGACCTCCTCACTCATTTGTCACGCAATAAATGTCATTCATTTCAAATTTAATTGTTTGACCTTCTCATTTAAATGTCCTTAAAGAATTTCGAATCTTACTTACTAAAACTTGTCTGGTCAAGCTATAACTTACCCTAATTTTAACCTAGCTTTTTCCCTCCCATTCCAACGCAATAAATTCACAGATTTGACCTCCTCACTCCTTTGTCACGCAATAAATGTCATTCATTTCAAATTTAATTGTTTGACCTTCTCATTTAAATGTCCTTAAAGAATTTCGAATTCTCACATTTGAATCTCATTCAAAAAATTTATCCCGACATTTACAAGAATGCATTTGATTGGTTAGTTAACACCACTACCGGGTGTAGTCCACTATTTCCGGAGATTAATAACAAAAGAGAAGCTTTATTTATGGGAGTTTATATTAGGGCTGTCAAAACGGACGGCCCAAACCGTTTAGGCCCGGCCCGAACGGGCAACAAACTTTTTAGGGCTAGGCTGAAAAGCCCAATTTAAATATGGGTTGGAAAATAGAGCCCGAGCCCGACCCTATGGGCTCCCGGGCTAGCGGGCAAGCCCTGGCCCGTTTTTTTTCTTTTTCTTTTTCATTCTTTTAAGGACTGAACATATAGAATAACATAAATATACCGGGCTAACGGGCCAGCCCTGGACCATATCTGTTATTTTGTTTCCCATTCTTTATTAAGATTGATCCAAGAGAATAACAATTATCCATAATGACAAAGATTCTAAATTCAAAATACTAATTATCCACAATAACATAACAAAAGTTCTAATGATCCAAAAAATCACTTCCAACAAAGTCAATTAATCTTCAGTCAGGTTCACAACATCAACTAGTTGATGCTTGTCCACTTCCATGAGTTTCATCTTCTTGAACATCAATGTTGTCATCACATAATTCTACAAATTAAGAAATTTGATTGTTAAATATAGAAATTAAGAAACCACTTCAATATTGATACCTAAAAATAAATCAATCACAGTAAGAATGACCATTGAACAAAAATCAATCATGAAAGTCCAACAATATTGCAAAGTAACTATCTAACATTCAAACTAATTCTACTAATTCCACTTTTTCTACATAACAAGACTTAACCAAGATAGTTTCAGCTCATGCAGTCTAGCATAATATTATTCCAACAATACAGTATTATCAGACCTGGTTGCTGCTATAGGATTTGGGAGAGATTCATGATTAAGTGCATTAACAACCTAAATTTTAATAATCTTTACAATACTCATGAAGACTTCAACATCAAAAGTAAAATTTATCAAAGCTTAAAGTGGCTAAAATTTTGAATAAGGCAGTCAACTTGTTGAATTTTAATCAGTTGCAAACTCTTTGAAAAATATTAATTCATGAGCTTCTAAAACTATCTTAAAACAAAGTTTTATAAGCCAAATTAAATTTAGAATAACAACTTCTAAACCAGAAAATCAATCATTAAAGATTACATAAATAGTCAATTCATTAAATACAGAATAACTGTGACAGTATTGTGCTTTAGGTCCAGAAAATCAATCATTACAGTTTAGAGTTCAAACATAACACAGACAACACATATTGGATGAGAAAATTTACAAATATTGGATGAATTTGTATCAAGAGTGCAAGTAAACCATTACGATTTTACAGTCCTACAATTTACAATCTTAACGTCTTCAATTAAGTTATTACATGCACCCAATTCAATGACAAAAGAAATACGAACCTGAAAAACGCTGAAAAATAAAAATCGGAGCTGCTGGGCCAGAATTAGAAACAGAGCTGTTGAGCCTGAATTAGAAACAGAGCGAGTATGCCATGAGTAAGTTATTCATATAACAGAACCTAAGTAAGCTTGCCAAGCTAAAAGTATCGCTTAATTGCATGTTTGATCTCTTGTGTTTATTTTAATTTTCAAGTTGGTCCCTTATGTTTTAAACGTTTCAAGTTGGTCCCTTACGTTTTAAAAGTTTCAAGTTGGTCCAAAACGTTACTCCTATAAGAATAAGTTAGTCCCTTCAGTCACATAACGGTTAAAGATTCGGGTTGACAATATGGGTGATGGAACTTAACTTATTTAGAAAATCAGTTTTAAAACATTATTTTAATTTTTTTGTTTTATTAAACTCAAAATCATGTCGCGGAATGGACTAACTTATTTTAATATGAGTAACGTTTTGGACCAAATTGAAACATTTAAAACGTAAGGGACCAACTTGAAACTTTCAAAACATAAGGGACCAAATTGAAAACTAAAATAAACATAAGGGATCAAACATGCAATTAAGCCAGAAAAATATAAAGTTATTTATGTTTGGATGCGCATTCATGTAAAACTGAGTTGAATAATTAATTTAAGTGTAAAAATCAATTGTAGAAGCTAAAAGTTTCAAACTCTAAATTCAAGTTAGAATCACTTAATTGATTCGATTAAGATTCCGTTTGTTATGGATTATGAAAAATATGTGGTTTCGTTGCTTAATAATTTAGAGCTCGATTGTTACGCATTATAAAAAAAAGTGATTTTGATACTCAATTTTTAGAGCTTTTGAAAAAAAGGAGAAGCAGCTTTGTGTTTGTTTACCGGAATGAAGATCACTTTTTAAAGAAAATCAATAATGAAAAAAATGATTTTTTGAGAAGCTACTAAAAACGTCATCTCATTTGAGGCAGTTTTTAGATATTTTTTCAGATTATGATTTTTTTTGAGAATCTGTAACAAATGGATGAAAACTTTTAAAAGTGATTATTTTGTTTAAGAAAAGTGATTTTTTCATGAAAAAAGTTGTAACAAACAGGCTCTTAGAATTTTTTTTATTATTTACATTAGCAAAAGCCATTGTGTTTGTTTGTTTGAAAACACCAGTCATCAAATATGATTTTTCAAGAGAAGCTGCTCAAATCAACTTTCCATTTGAAGCAGTTTGTTTACTTAATTCAATTAAAAGTCTGTTTGTTACGGATTAACAAAAAAGTGATTTTGATGCTTGGCAATTTAGAGATTGATTTTAATTTGGTTCTGTGGTGACATAATTGATTGAGTGACGTGATTATGTAAAATTGATTTTGGCTAGTCTATATTTGGTTTGATGTTTAGAGCAGTTAGAATTGATTCTAACTTTAAGGTAAAATTGATTTTGCATATATGTATGCAAACATTGATTTTGAGTGTATAGTTTTTGTAAAATTGATTGTGGCTAAAAGTGAGTTGAAAGTGAAACGGTTTATGGTTAGATATATTCATGTAAGAGTGAGTTGAATGATAAATTCGAGTGTAAAAATCAATTCTAGCGGCACAATCAATTTTATTCGAGAGCAACTAAACATGTCAAAATCAGTTTTGGTTCCTTCAAACGTGGAAGCAAACACACCAGAGATTTTTATAAAAGATAGAAGTTGTTGTGTTGCTTAGCAAAATGAAAATCAACTTTTTAAAAAAAAAACCAGTTTTCGAAAGTGATTTTCAAGAGAAGCTACCCAAAACAGCTTGCCAATTGAAGCAATTTTTAGAGTCTTATTGGAGTCTCATTGTTTTGAAAATCTATAACAAACAGATGACAACTTCCAAAAGTTATGATTATTTTACATAATAAGCTGTAATAAATGGATTCTAATTTTGTTTAGTGATGTCAGTTTACGTGTTTTGAATTTGGTTATAGGACATTGATAATCCTGCTAGTGTGAAAAGACAGTTAGCACAGCTGTTTGATGTTTCTCTAAAGACAATTGTGCCAGATGAGGAAGATGTTGTGCCCTTAGTTGATGTTTGCACCGCCAAAACTGGCAGTGTAAAATTCGGTGATTATCAATGGTAAGTTCAATTTTTTGGTCACAAATATGTTTGTTGTAAGTTAAATAAGTTCTAAGGTTTTGTATTTCTATAAGCCAAAGTATTTGCATTGTACATTTGCTACTGGGCATGTGTGGAAGGTAAAGAGTTATTTAATTGGTGCAGTAATAATGCAATGGGTATATGGTCGAAGCTCAAAGGGAAGGAAACTGGATTCAAAGGTCCCCCTGCTATTGGACAGGTATTATTGGACACATTATTTTGTTTTTCCTGCAACCCATATGTAATTGCATTTTAACTGATTACCAATGAGTTTAATGACTATGTACTGACAGTGTAAAACAAATTCTATTCATAGTTTTTCATCTTACTACGATATAAGTAAATTCTAATATGTAACCTGATGATGTTGTAAGATTGTAAAATATGATTAGATGTAAAACTTGTTTAGAGTGTATATAGTCGTTAAACTCTTTATTCATTTTTTGTTGAAATTAGGTTTTGATTTGTTGTTGTCAAATCCTAACCTGTGTTTTTTTAATTTTTAATTTCTGTAGGCCATCATTAACAATCTTCCTCCATCTGAAATGATAGATTCATGCTCTTTAGCTGGTCCGGGATTTGTTAATGTTGTCTTGTCAAAGCATTGGATAGCTCAGGTGATTGCATTTTCTATCGTATAATTCTACTTTAGAAAGTCTGATATACACGAATTTTATGATTTTTACTTGCGTTTTGATTATTGAGCTTATTCAAGCCCTCTGTTCATGTTTAATGAAAAAAAAAAAAAAAAATCCTACTGCAGAGCGTACAAAGGATGCTAAATGATGGTATTGATACCTGGGCACCTCGACTTCCAATCAGGAGGGCTATGGTTGATTTTTCCTCTCCTAATATAGCAAAGGAAATGCATGTTGGTCACCTTAGATCTACCATAATTGGAGACACATTAGCCCGCATGCTTGAATTTTCACGTGTGGAACTTGTTACCCGTCGAAATCATGTTGGTGACTGGGGAACACAGGTAGATTTAATTTCTGAAACTCTGCTATTTTTGTGCTACTTGTTTGAATATAGTGTATGTTTAATCTGGAGATAAATTATTTATGCCAATTATCGGGGCTGGATCTTTGCTATACACTGTAAAAGCTAGGCTTCTTCATATATCTCTTGGCTTTGGGTGATTCATTATTGCATTTACATTGGTTGCATGGGATCTAATTACGTAGGGATAGAGGCTGATGTAAGTTGAGTTTCTAACTGTTTTCTTGATAAAGAACATGCATTACATTCCTCCTAATTAAATGTAGTTATAGTGTGTGCTCTGTGTTAAACAGTTGATGTCCTAAGACAGTGCTCTCTCCCCCTTAAATATAATATTTTAGTTATCAAAATAATCAATTAATTCAGTTAGTCACTAAATTAGTAATGGCCATTGATTTTTCGCTGGGATAGTCTAATGAGATATCTGCTGGAACTCTAAAACATTTTACTAGGAAAGTTCTCATTTTTGGTATTGGCACCATAGAGCTCAAAGTCCATGCATTTGTTTTGCAGTTTGGGATGCTGATCGAATACCTTTTTGAAAAATTTCCAAACCAAGAAGATGTTAGTGAAACAGCCATCGGAGATCTTCAGGTGAGAACATACATTGAACTTACTTCTAGTTAATCTTATTCAGGTGTTTAATCATATATTATTTTATTGGCATTTTTTTGGTTCGGATAGAAACGACATAATTTTGAGTTCATCGTACCACATGCTCATGCTCACTCTAGTTCTAATTCTTACTGAATACATTTCAAAAAGGGAAGTAAAAACAGTTCCAAGCTATCCAGAAGTGATGTGCTATGATACCCTTAACCCTTGCTTGGAAATATAAGCTGCTATCACATGATCAATGGCATATAAACGATTGGTTTTCTATGCAGGCAGTGTTCAATATAGTCGTTTTATGCTTTGTTTGTATTGTATACTTGTATTGTCACGTTTTCCCCCTTCTTAAGTACAAAGAAGTTAAGGACTGACATCGGAAAAAATGATTTCGCTTATGTTTGATAAAAAATGTTGATCCTTGTCAATTCTTATAAATGAACCTCCAGCATTGAAATGACAATGTTTACAGGTCTCTGAGGGGAACATTCTCATTAATTGTCATTTGTCACTTATTTTTTCACCTTTTGGTTTTTGTCTCTTAAATATATTTCCTCTGGAAAAGTGATTTAGTATAAGCGATATTGAAACTGACATGAGTTGGTACATTTTTTAGGCATTCTATAAGGCATCTAAAGTGAGGTTTGATGATGATCCCGAATTTAAGCTGAGGGCACAACAGGCAGTGGTTCTGCTCCAGGTATTGCCCAAGTTTAGCCCCTACTCATGAGATATCGGGAAACTTAATTTTGACTTGTAGTATGCATTAATTTTTATCTCAGAGTGGGGATACCAGGTATCGCAAGGCATGGCAACAAATTTGTGATATTAGTAGGGCTGAGTTTGACAAGGTCTATCAACGTCTTGGAGTTCAACTGGAGGAAATGGTAAGGGTTCTAGTTTTGTGTTTTTCATTATCTGTGGATTTTATCCATGATGTCTATGTTTTGTACCTTCCTGGAGGAATTTCTGAACTGTTTTAGTTCCATGCGTTTGATTGGTTTACTATAAATTCTGACAGTTGCTTTGCTTTTTAAATCTATCACGTGGCTTAGATACTCCCATTTAACCAGACCTACCATATTATGACCGAAAGTTTGATTGGTTTCCGTAAATTAGTCTCAGGAACTCGCGTTATCTCTCTCTCTCCCCCCCCATAACATGACCAAAAACTGTTTTTTGTTGGAGTTACATTCTCAAATGAGATAAAAATAAGGATTTCGTTTGAAACACAATTCCACTAATGCTATACAGCATTTGCAATGAAAATTATCATTATTATGGATGAAGGGACATTGCTTTTTACTGACTATCATTAATGTCATGATGTGCGATTAGTGCATCACTAAATTTATGTTGCAGTAATTACAGATGTTTCTTACTTCAATCAGTGATTTTGACAATTTTTTTACAGCGTACTGAATGATATGTTTGACCACAGGGAGAGAGCTTCTATAATCCATATATCCCCGGGGTTATTGAGAAGCTGGATAAATTAGGATTGGTGGAAGATAGTGATGGTGCTCGTGTGATATATGTTGAGGGTGTAAATATACCAATTATTGCTGTGAAAAGAGATGGTGGCTACAACTATTTTTCAACCGATCTCGCATCGCTTTGGTTAGTTTTCTTCTTACAGGTTTTTTGTACATATTTTTGAGTGATCAAACTTTGTTATTAATTATTATATGCCAATTTTTTTTTTATCTTGAATGTCTAAATATTCTTCCCTGTAAATTTTTGGTATGCCTATTTCTATTTTTCTATTATTATCTAAGAATAGAACATTTTTGACACAATCTAAGAATAGAACATGAAATATATTGACTTAGGAAAATAAACTGTTTTGTTTATCTGAGCTATTTGAACCGTGTAGGTATCGTCTAAATAAAGAAAAACTCGAGTGGATTGTGTATGTTACTGATATTGGGCAACAGCAACACTTTGATATGCTATATAAGGTATATCTCAAGTCATGATTTTCATGGTATATTATGGTTACCACATTATATTGTTGTTGTCACTATCCTTTTTACTTGCTTTACCCTGTAATGAGTTGTCCTTGATAAGTTGTTATCAACTTCTATGGGTTTTGCTGACATCACCCTTAAATAATAGTTATCTGTTTAAGTGCTTTTATTGGATCAGTCGTTTCATTTTCTTTGCTTTTTTTGAAAGAGAATAATCACCGACTAGTGCTACTGCTAATATTTCAATGAGTTAAAATGGCTGAGTTCTCCTTTGATTTTCTTTCAGGCCTTTAGGCGTGCAGGTTGGCTTCCACGGAATGAGAACGCGTATCCAAAATGTACCCATATAGGTTTTGGTCTTGTTCTTGGGAATGACGGAAAACGATTTAGGAGTCGGAGCAGTGAGGTTGTTCGTTTGGTTGATTTGCTTGATGAAGCTAAAAGGCGCTGTAAAACTGCCCTTCTTGAACGTGGTAATGTACAAGTTGTTTCTGCTTGATCAAGATCTATGAATGACTGTGCCTATTTTATTTTCCTTTGGTGAGGTTTTAGTGTCTAGACATCGGAAAGGTAACATTCCATATTCTATATTCTTCTAGATACAACTAATGATTGGTCTGAGGAGGAGATTGAGAAAACATCAGAGGCAATTGGTTACGGGGCTGTTAAGTAAGCTTCTTTAACTTTAAGCCCTTTTCATTTTCCTGCTTTAAAGCAAAATCAACATCCTGTAATGGAAGTCTTCACAATCATGTCACTTGCAATTTCTAAATGACTCCTAGGCTTATAGTCCCCTATGTTTGTTCTTTTGATTTGTGTTTACAGGTATGCTGACTTAAAGATCAACAGATTAACGAATTACAAGTTCGATTTTGATCAGATGCTTAGTGATAAGGTAAGGTGGCATTCACTACATACAAATTGAGAGTTGGCTTGTGAACTTACAGTAAAGAAGCCGGTAGATTTAGTAGCCATTTTCTTTGGGCCCTGTCCCACTATATTTGGACCCTTTGAAGTATAGGATAACTTTTGATAACAATGGACTGAAAATATCACTATTCTAAATTTTGATTAAATACTACAAGATTCTGTAATTTCTGTGTGTCTATCTAAGACCGCACATGTATTTAAAATTGTGTTACAATAAATACATTTAATTCTTAATGAGTGAGCACTAACCTAGGAAGTTGTATACTCTAGGAAAATTAGTAACAATCAATCTAGGAAGTTGTACATTTAAAGGAATAACTACAGATTCACTTAATTCTAACAAATACCATCATATGGATAGCAAACCATTTATTTGTGGAAATCCGCTCCTTTGATTTTGTTTTCAGTGGTTATCACTTGCATTCAATTTTCTAAAGTGCAATTGATTGGAATTAAAAACCAATTGGAATGAACAATGAAATTGGTTTTGTATTTCTGTCAAGAGAGGAATAATTCCCCAATTACAAATACTGAAGTAGTTTTAGCAAAGGGAATTAAGTGAATGATGGATAGAGCAAATCTTCTTACAAGATATCAGAAAAGAAAAATGTACGAGTCTAAGGAAACCCCCTGCTGAGAGAGAGTCGTTCCTTACTCAGCTAAATTGCTCATGAAAACCTTATGAAAATTTCTTTCCTAACAGCTTAGAAGATTTGGTTTGAAGCTCCTGTAGCAATTGATGAACCCTTTCTTCATCCCCAACAAAACTAAAAGATCTGAAGTTATTTATGTCTCACCTTCCTAAGTTTATTGTGTAACAGGGGAATACAGCAGTTTATTTGCTCTACGCACATGCTAGGATTTGTTCTATTATCAGGAAATCGGGTAAAGACATTGAAGAAGTAAAGAAGGTAAGTTTATTTTTCTTCCTGATTTGATGACCTACCATATCTATTATAACTTGATTTATTTGTTTTTGTATTATATGCTTAATTTTACAATATAAGAAACAGTACTTGTGCCTAGTTTAGATCCAACGTGGTTGATTCGATACGAGTCAATTCAGCATTCATCTATTACAATTGTGATATGGCTCAGTATATCATGTGTATACATATTTAGTTATGTTCAGATGAAATCAAGTTGGCATATTTCTTACTGTGTATTTTATGTCCCTGTCATCTTTGTTGCGACAGAATGGGGTTATTGTTTTGGATCATGAATCTGAGCGTTTATTGGGGCTTCATATACTACAATTTCCTGAGGTAGGATACAAGAATAGTTTATGTTGTTTTTGAGCTTTAGACTCTGCATACTACTTATAATATCTATGCGTTCCATTTTCTTTAAACAGGAGACTTGATATATCATTAGTAAAGTGGACAGGCATTTTTGCATAGTATTTTATACTCCAAAAAGATACTCTTGCTCATATACGGGCTTTGTGTATTGTTTAATTTTTCAGGTTTTTGAGGAGGCATGCAGCAATTTATTGCCTAGTGTGTTGTGTGATTACCTCTATACCTTGGCAGAAATCTTTACGAAAAAGTTCTATTCTAATTGTCAGGTATACTTCTGAAGCAGTCGTCTTATGCTATATATTCAAATTTATTCGGCTTTTCTATTCCTATTTCCCAGTGATGAGGTTTGCATAAAGCTGCCAAGTAGAATACTTGTTGTATTATTTACTGTGCAACATGTTAAAGATAAATACTATACATCTTATTGGTCATTGTTTTGTCAAGTACTTGCTGATGGGTTATTAAATCTCTAAATCCACTAAATATTCTTAAATTTTACTTTCAATGTCATTACAAAATCTAAAGTCCTATTTAAGATGCCGTCAAAGTATGATTTTTAGATTCAAGCCTTTTGATTCCACTTCTTTCCCTTTGGCAGGTTGTAGGATCACCTGAGGAAACTAGTAGACTTTTGCTTTGTGAAGCAACTGCAATTGTGATGAGAAAGTGCTTTTATCTCCTTGGAATTGAACCTGTTTACAAATTATAACCCATCTGAAGGAGTTCAAATGAATTTTTTTTTTCATAGGATTATTATTATTATTATTTTTTTAAAAACTTCCAAAATGAATTTTGTTCCGGCAAATTATCTCATGCTTTTTGTTTATTGTATTTGCATGAGGTGTAAGAAGGAAAGTTGTAATTTTTTATAGCATTGTTACTGGAAACTGACAAGGTTCTCAAATTCATTTCTTTGTTATAAGAGTCATGTATATTCTGCTTAACTTAATGGACTAGGCAAAAATGAAAATGTACAAATCATTGCACACTCTCAATTTAAGTATAAAAGGAAAATTGTTGTTAAAAGGTTTAGGATTTATGTCGAGTCTTTGAGCTGGTGAATTTCATTTGATGTTTGTATGTTTGTTCTTTTTCAATAACCATCACCATATTTTCACTCATGATTTTAGAGCATATTTAGTATTATGGTAAGCTTGCAAATCACAGTGATGAGCCACCATTATAGCAAACATTCTGAGTGAGATTGTCAAGATTAATGTTGTTAGAGCGATTATACTCCATCCGATCCGGTTCTAAATATAAGAAGAAGAAAAGAAAAATCCCTTTTTTAAGTTCATCGAATAATTAATGCATATAGTCTAATATAGATTAAACACATCAGTTATTCAATCAACCTGAATTTTCTTTCTTATATATAAAGGATCAGATGGAATTATTAAATACCGTCCATTCTGACATATCACAATGCATATACGATGATTTCAGATTTATATGTCCATTATTGCAGTAGAGCCCTCTTTAATCTGTCTTTTTCCCAATTCATCCCTTATCTCCATCATATGCCCATCATCTCTTCATTCCCTTTGTCCCTTACTATTGTCTTTTTCTGTTGCATAGTATTGTATAGCATGAGAGGATCCAAATACTCTTGATTAATGCCTGGTTATTACTTCAGCAAGATCATGAATAACAATTTTAGTACTTTTCTTCGTTGTTGACTTATGTATGTGATTGTGGCTACCGACTGAGTTTTCTGTGATTGCGACTATTTGCGATCACTACAACACAAATTGCGGCTAATGTAATTGTGAAATACTTTTACGCTTGCACTAAATATATATTTTTATATATAAATTATTAGAATTCTTTATATATTTTTTATTTATACTTTAAGCTGATTATATTTTAAATTTTGTTAAAGCTAGAAGTAAAAGTATGATGACTGCAAGTTGGACTCAAATTTTCTCTTTGTAGACAAAAATACTAATGTGCTTAATTGAAGTCAAGTGATGATGTATCTACAAAAAACAACAAGAGCTTATTTTATCTGTCAAATTTTGGTTCCACATAACATGATTCAGTTCTATTAATTGATATAATTTGAATTTGAAACTTCAAGGAATCAAAAAATGGTTCAAATCCTTTTGCATATTCAGGTTAGTTCTGCTGACACTCACACATCGAACAAATTCATACCTAATTAACAATCTTTGAGTCAGTGGTAACTTAACAAGTGTGGCAGACAAGGGATAATGTCACAAATTAAAAATAGAAATCGCAAATACTGAATTTAGTTCATTTATATATTGATTTATTTGAACTTATTTACTAGCATAAGTACTTGTGCGAGCCTATTTTTGGATCGAATTATTTGAGCTTAACTATCGACATAAGCACTTTGGAAGAGCTTATGAAAACAACTTATGTTACGTCTATAAGTTGTTTTCAACTTTTAGTTTATATGAAAATCATTTGCGACTTATCTATTATTATAAAAGTAACTTATGTATAAGTACTTACATGATAAACGCTTATACTATAAACATTTAATTAAATTGTTTATGCAAAAAGAGTACTAGTATGGATTTGACTCAAAATAAACTGAAGTTGTGAGATTGAAAAAAATTCTGATTTTGTACATGAAACCTATGAAACACAAATACAAACCTAACACATCAATACTGATACAATTTTTTAAAAATGACATAATTTAAAGTAGTCACTTGTATCGGTATCGTGTCAGTTTCAAGACACACGCCAGATGCAAAACATGCCTTCGATTAGAAGTGTCGGTTCTATAGAAACAAACTATCTCTAATTAATTGATTTTCAGAAGTTCTTGTGTACAACAATTGAAGGTCTAGAATGTTCTAAGAAACTCCCTCTTTTGCCTAATAAAGATGAACTTAAGGGTCCTCTTGAAGCTTTTTTTGATATTGTAGCCTTTGGACTATACCATATTCTTTGATTATCCAAACCTCCTCCATAACTTCTACATGACTTCATTCTTTTGTTGTAAGATATGCTTTTCTTTGGAAGATCTTCTATGTTTTCTACCTCAGCTAAAGAAGTGAAAGATTGAGCTTTCCCTTGATAAAACATTGACAACCCTCTCCTGCAAAAATCATAAACTAATTAATAAAAAACTCATACCAATTCACCACATCTAAAAATTAAAAATTGAAGAACATCAATCTATCTATCCACGACTCTACATATATATTCAGATCTATGAAGAACCGAAACAAACACATTTGCAATACTAACACATCGACACTTATAATAATTTTAAAAAATAAAATATTTAAATACAAGTGTATCTGTCCGTGTCATGTCAAACCTATATAGCAATTTTCTTTTGACAAAAATGGCTATCTATATTTGAGTCTTTGGTTGCAATTTTCAACTATAAAAAGTAAAATAAAATGAAACTTGTAATAACTATGATTCTTTTAGCTTTTGCATCTCAATAATTTTAGAAACTATCGTATGATTTCTTTATAGATATCTATAATTACTAATTAGTTCTTTTCATAATCGAAGAATCATAATTGAGTTTGATTCTTCGGTCATGAAAAAAATAATCAAAGAATCATAAATTTATTTTGATCAACAAGAATATGTAAACCAAAAACTAATCTAAACTAGGCATACGTATTTGTCAACTTAGGTAGACACATACATAAATAGATAGATGGCTATATTTAGTAGTGACATTTTTTTGAATAAAACTTATAAATATGTAGGATGAAATTGCATACTTTATAGGAAGATTGTTCATGAGCTCAGAAAAGTCACATAATGATCCATTTGAATGTGATGATGAAGAAGAAGAATCAGCATCCTCAGTTAAATCTGATGAACAAGAACACATAGAATTATTTGAATCTTCTGAGAATGTTCCAATAGATGTTGTTGAATCACTATTAGTTTCCTTAACCATCCACTTCATGTTTCTTGCACTATCATCACCCATTATTCCCTTCACATTCATTTCAAGAAATACTTTTTTGTACTAAGAAAGAAATGAAACAAACCTTGAAAACACGTTATGTTGTATTTATGAAAATATGTTGAAGCTTATATATATAAGAATTATTGGATAACATTGACCAATTATATCCCTTTTTGTTTAGTCTACTTATAAATTTTTGTCACTATCCGATAATGTTATATATGGTGGGAAATGCATGGGTTGTATGAGACAACTAGGATAAAAGATAAGATCTAAATTTGAACACATCTATATCCATATGTTATTGAGTCACCTCCTTAATTAATATATTTTAATTTTGGGAGGGTGAAGCTAAGGTCCACATCTACCCAACTTTGTTTCATAAAGGCACGACAGCTTGGTATATGATACATTCCTATCTTTTTAATGCACCATTATCTATGACTGCCATATATATCTAATATGTAAATACAAAATTAAGGAAACTATTAAATAAAAAAAATTATATGAAGGAAACTATTAAATTACTACCTCTGGCTTGTATTACAATTCATATCGGTCCCATCAAATCATATGAGTCCCATATAATTTTGGTGGGTTTCATATAAATTTTAAACAATAAAAAAGAATGTGTTGAAAAATATATGTTGTTAACATTTTTTTTTGATAAAATTCAAATTCTCCACCGGACATTGCATTGCATACTAGCAGCTAGGAGAGTGAGTTTTACTCTAACTTCCCTATACAACACGTACACAATAATTAATTTGGATCATTTCCATCCAATTATAATATATTAATTAATCAATGGCTAGTATTATTTTGGTCCAAGTTGGACCAATCTTTTCATTGGTGCAAATTATACTGAACCATTAAGTGTTATTGTTAACCTTTCTAAGGAATAATATGTTTTTCTTTTAAAAAAAAGGTATATGTTGAATTGCATAAGCATTTCACAACTAGTAGAATACTATGTCTCCTTTGTCAAACAAGAAAAAAAGAACAATTTGTCTCCATTAATCACGTATGTCATCACTGTTAATGGTCATATAACGACCAAACCTATTCTTCATCTCTAAAATAAAGAACACTTGAGCTTTGTCACAAATTTTTAACATAAAAGAGAATAGGATTATTTTTTTTTGAAGGAAAAAGAGAATAGGATTATTAAAATCATTTAAAATCCTCTCCATATTTTTTTGACAAAGAATCCTCTCCATATTATCAATTTATAAAAGAAATCATTAAATTAATGTGATCTGAGTGATAAGCAGCTCATATAATATGAATACGTGATCATATATTTGATCTTGTTTTATTATAAAAATTCACTATTTAAGAACAGAAGTTTTATATATTGTTAATTGCAACACAAGCTTTTGTTATTTAGAATGAGGTGGATTTGGATGAGAAGATTGACTTGGACTCACAAGTCATGAAGGGTTGGTGTTTCAATATATGCGGAGAGTAAGAGTGCCACTCACTCATGCATATATCGTTTTATTATTCTTCAGTCAAACACAAAAAATGTTTATTCTTTTTCATTTTTTCGTATATTTTTTTTCTAATCTTTTAAATAATAATTTTCAAAAAAGAGAGACAAAGTTCATTAAAAGAGCATGGATTGTTTAGACACCAAAAGCAAAAATTATCCTATTTTGACATTAAAAACATTAACAACCTACATAATTCATTTATTTTATGTAAGGTTGAATCTCTTACACCAACATTACCTTGGTTCAAGTGGAAAATACCTATTTAAGAAACTATTAATAAATTACTCCTTATGAAATGAAATATAAGCAAAAATGGCAGTGTAAAAATTGTTTCATTTTGGATTAGTATATTATAATATGTATATAATTTTTTTGTCATTTTATGGTACTTATATAATGTTTATTATTCTTTTATTAATTTTACTGTAGTTGAAAATATATGGTGTAATAAGAAGCACTTGAATGATATGATAAATGATATGTTTCAGTTTAACCATATGTCTTAAGTTCAAATCCAAGTCTTGAGACTTAGGGTATTTGAAATATAGAGACGTTGAATTTAAGTATGAATCTCAAGACTATTGATGATTATTCACATTTCTTATATACTTAAACTCAACGTTTCTTGAGTTTAAACTTATATTGAGAGTGGAAAAAGTTTTTCTCTTTACTGGTCCATTGTAGTTTTTTCGCATGTTTTTTATTAGGGTTTCTTTTTTTACTCCACATGTATTTCGTATTAATAAATTAAAAAAAAAATATTTCTTTTGTTTCTCCAAATGGATAAATTCTGACAAAAATGATGTTTTTCATTGTTCCAAAAAGACGGATGAGTGTAGTCTTTAAGAAATCAATTAGGGAGATGAAAGTAACTCTCAAAGAGAGATTATAGATGGATTTTAATTGCCACAAACTCGTTTATTTTTGGCTAAATTTGCAAATGAATAAACCTCTATTTTTTTAGTGTAACTTGTACACTAAACTATTATTTTTTTAGTTTTTAGGATCTCATTTGGATTGACGAGTTCTTTAAGTCTTTCTCTTCTCATTTTTAAAGTTCATTGTCATATAATTGTTGCTTGATTAAATATTGACCACTTTTATTGTCATATAATTTTCATATAAGTGTTAACCTTTCTTAGGTATAATATTGTATTTTTTTTTTTAAAAAGAAGGTATAGTATAATATAGTATTGATCAATTGCATAGGCATTTCAAACTAGTTGAACATTATGTCTCCTTTGTCAAAAAATCAAAGAAGAAGAAGAAGAAGAACAAGAACAACATTATGTCTCCGTTAATCATGCATGTTTGTCTATCAAATCTATTCTTCATATCTAAAATAAAGAACACTTGAGCCTTTGTCACAAATTTCTAACATAAAAGATAATAAGATTATTAAAATCCCCTAAAAAAAAGGATTATTAAAATCAGTTAGAATCCTCTCCATATATTTTTTTTTGATAAAGAATCCTGTCCATATTATCAATTTATAAAAGAAATCATTAAATTAGCGTGATCTAAGTGATAAGCATCTCATATAATATAAATATTTGATCATATATTTGATCTTGTTTGTTATAAAAAATCATTATTTAAGAACAGAAGTTCTATTATTAATTGCAACACAAGTTCTTTTGTTGTTTAGAATGAGGTGGATTTGTGCAAGGATATGAGGATAAGAAGATTGACTTGGACTTACAAAGTCATGAAAGGGTTTGGTATTAGAATATTATGTGGAGAACAAGAGAGCCACACTCACATGGGTATATCGTTTTATTTTGGATGACAATAGCGAGGCAATATCTTGAGTCAAACACACAAAAAAAGTTTATTCCTTTTTATTTTTTTCATATAATTTATATAATCTTTAAAATGAAAATTTTTGGAAAAGAGAAAAATCCATCAAAAAAGAGGCTAAAAGAGCATTGAATGGGAATTAATTGTGATTCATTTACAAATGGAAAATGTTTGATGGATATTCATTCATCGATTCTACATTTAGGATGAGGTTCATATTCACACTCTCCAAGGATCAAAATAAAGTGTAGAGTGTGAATTTAAGTCCCATAAAAAATGTAGAATAAATGAATCAAATATATAAAATAAATGAATGAAGTGTTCACCAAACATTACCTTTTATAAAAACTTATGATCTTTTCTAGAGATCAAAAGCAAAATATTATCCTATTTTGAGATTAAAAACATTAACGACTTACATAATTCATTTATTTTATTCAAGGTTCAACCTCCTACACCAAAATTACTTTCATTTATTTATTCAAGGTTCAACCTCTTATAGCTTGTTTGGATGTGCGGTGGAAGCAGCTTTCTCGCGTCCCAAGGAAAAAATTGCCGTGATTTGGAAAAGCTACTATATATAGCTTCACTGTAAACGTGGTTTCTGTCGTGCTTTTGCCTTGATGTGGAAATTGTATCGTAGAGCCAAACACAGGCTTACACCAACATTACTTTGATTCGGATGGAATTAAATCCTTTAAGCAAGGTCACAAATTTCAACTTTATTGATGAAAAAAAAATATAGCTCTCTTTGTAATAAAAAAAACGTATATCTCCTCTTTCTAAAAAGTCACACATGTTTTCAAAAGTGTGCTTTTGAACCACATATTTTTCTCTTTCATTAGTGCCCTTCCAAACAACACAATGTTTAGGTTTTATTTTATGTGTCCCAAGTCATGTTAAAGATGAGGAAAGTTCCTCCTAAATAATGTCTATGCAAAATCTTATTCATGACTGGTATGTTCATGACTCTATCTCAATCTATTGCTTCAACTTTCAAAAGATTAACACCCACATATTCAATGAGAATGTTTGGTCACTTTTAAGAGCTTGTCACCTCTGATACTAACACTACTCATCACATAAATTATCCTATGCAACATTAACTAATTAAATTCAATTTGTAGTTAAATTAAATGAATAATCACTCCACATGACCTAAAATAAAAACTGATTTTTGTTAAAATTTGATCATTTTGGTTCTAAGTAGTATATATTATGGTGTTATCATGTTTAAAGAATTAATTGCATGATGTAATAATATAGTCAAATATGATTAAGTGATTATGTGAATGAAATTCCTTACATTGTCAATGTTTTTAAAAACTAATGAATTGATCTTATATGATCATTTTATTGAATACATGAAAGAAAAGGTCTGCCGTGAGCCTATCACTTCAAATAGGCTGTGAAGTCAAGATTTCAACTAGTTGACTACCAAAAATCCAAAAAATGAAACATTAAAGAACCCACTTAGGTTGATTTCATGGTGTAGGTTTGAGACACTATTGTGAGTTTCTCTTAAAATCTCAAGCTAAAATTTTCCCACACTACGAGTTTTCATAAACTAGTCTATACAGAACTTTACTCTAATTTTAAATGAACGTTTTGATAGTGGAAAGTGAAATTGGTCTCAAAAACTAATCGATCCTCAGGTTAGATATCAGGTTAAAAAAACACAAAGTGAATAAAATAAAAATGTCAAAAAGCGGGATAGTAGTGCAGACCGCAAATGATTGGATTTTTCTATCTAACTAGTTACAAACCCGTGCTTCGCACGGGTTCAATAACGTATTCGATAAAAAAATTCTTCGAAAGAAAAGATGTTAAAACGACGGAACATTGTGATTCATCATAAAATATGTATGAGCTGGTTTAGAGATCATATAATCAATTTATGGGATTAGGAATTGACATAATATTTAGGATGAAAACAATTGGAACCAAAAAGGAACCAATGATGTGTGAATTATGATTACATATTATCCAAAATTATAAAAAAGAGTGCTATTGTTGTAGAGTTACCAAAAAAGGATTGATATCCATATTTACATCAGATGAAATCAAGCAAAGAAGTAGCATCGGTGAGTGAAGATAATCTTGTCTAGGATTAGAGTTAAGGTGATCTGTTGAAAGTGCGGATCATGAACACCAAATCTTTATTTGGGAACGACTTGAACGTGCATATTTTTAGGTGGCTTCTCTAGATCAAAAATTAGCTTATCACCTACCTCTAACATATGTTTTCAGCAAAAGTTGAACCATTGACCGCCTAAGTATTTTTCGTAACTTGCTCTCTTTGCCGTTATCAAGCGACACTTATACCTTTTTTGAGTTCGTTTGTCGATGAGTGTAATTTTTCCCCTGTTCCTTTTAGAAATGTCCTTGATATCTCATTTGGGAAGTGCTAGGTACAAAACAAATTGCAGTGTTAATTAGATGTTATATATATAAGTACATTTCTAAAACATTTACCAAAGCATTATAAAGATTTGTCGTAGGAAAAGAACATGTTCTATTTTGTTCAAGAGATTAGGAAAACAACATTATAAATAACATGATACTAATTGGAACCAATGAAGGAACCAACAATGTGCAGATTAACGTTACATAATAGTTAGGTTTATAAAAAAGACTGCAAGTGTCATAGACTAACCAAAAAGGGATTTTTGCCAATATTTACATCAAACAAAATGAAAAGAACAAATGGCATCCCAAAGTCAAGATAGTTTACGATTACAGTCCAAAGCGATGCGTCAAAATAGTAGAAGTTCAAATAGTTCAGCAACAAAGATCTACTTTGGAACAACTCGAACATGCAAGTTCTTCGGTGACTTTTCGAGATCAAAGATGAGCTTACCACCTTCTTCCATCAAACGTTCTTTGCAGAAATCAAACCACTGCCCACCCAAGTATTTTTCATAGATTTATCTTTCGGCGGTAATGAGGCGACACTTATATTTTCTCTGTGTCTAGTCATCAATGAGAGTGATTGTTTTGCGCTTTCCTTTTAGAATTGTTCTTGACACCTCGTTTGGGAAATGCTAAACAGGAAAATAACAACAATATTAGTCTAATGCATATTAACATGGATAAGACGTATGCAAATATAGTTACATATAATTTATAAAATAAAGGTAGCATAACTGATTTTAAGCTAAAGAAAATGTATCATGACTTCTAATTTATCTTCCTATTATCTTCCTAAAAAGGCTAGGTAAATGCATTCATGTGCATTATATGAACCCCGTTGACCAATTAACATTGTTGAAACAAATGAAAATTAAGCATCACTCCCGCATGTGCATCTATAGCTAGCACCATTTGACATTGATGCCTTCGAACATTTGGTGCAACTCTCATAATATCATCCAAACTGGTTAGGATTGAATTTAGTTGCTTTCCAAATAGTGATGCAATATGTATCCTTACACAAATTATTCACATGAAATAAGGAATAATGCAATATGTATTTTTAATTTGTGCGTAAAAAAATTCAAAGCATGTTTGTGCATAAAAAAATCAGACCTTGACTAAGTTTATAAATTCAACAATTGGCCTAACCTGAGACATATTGAAAAAATCGTTGTACGAAGTACATTGAGAAGAAGCCGAACTCTGACTTAAGTTCTGACTGATGCTTTGACTCTGAGCTTGAGAAGTGTTAAGGTCACGACAACAGTTCAAGAAACATGGTCAAAAAACAATCAAATCAGATTGTGAAATAATAATTTACTCTAACACTGTATTGTGAAATCATAATGCAAACTTACTAAGTCTTAAACTTCTCAACAACCGGATAATGTAGGTTGATGAGCAGCCTTGAACCTGACCAATTGTTACATATATTTGGGTTGCCATTGACTACAACATGGAAGCAAAGAACTCAAGGTAAATAGATGGTAAATGATAAAGTTACAGAATATTTTTCCCATAGTGTTACATCAACTATATTCTCACTGCATAAGGAAAGACATCTTTCAGGTCATTATCAAACTTATACAAAATCCTATCATCTGATGCTGACAAATTAGATAACAATACCTTTTATCTTTCAACACAATGTTCGTACACAGTTTCTTTCTAGTCCCAATTGGCATTGTCTTGACAATCTCACGAAGAAGCCCGATGATTTCTTAATAAAAAATTACTATTATAAATGTTGGAATTTAATTAATGCCATATTTTTGTATAAGAATACCATATTTTTGGTGTCTTTCAAAAATATAAGAATTTATATTGTATGATATTATATTTCTTACATTGTTGGTGTTATGGAAACATATATGTTTAGTTTTTTTGAATAAGAAAAAAATATGCATAGTTTATTACAATATAAAGGTGCAATATATATATAGAGGACATTTCAAATGAGAGGAGTGGTTATTACGAGAGATGAGAGGACTTAATGATAACCATTGGATCTAAACTAATCATGTTACTTCATCAATAGTTATGCAGTCAATTAAAATAAAAAACACAGCTCTTCGTCTTTCCTCTGCACACCTTCTCAATGCAACTTGTACAGAACCCTTTAGCTGGCGATGGCGATGCTTACTGTTTTTGTTAGAAGATTTCTATGGCCACCTAAATCATACATAGCCCAATTGAATTTTTTTCTTTCTATTTTCCATTTTCGTGACCCGTTTCTTATCAATTGATTGAATTTTTTAAAAAGGGTTAATTTAAGTTGGATTTGAACAATAGTAGAACTAAACTATAATTTCACTCTTAACCAAATCAGCTTTTGATTATTTGTTAGTCTTCTACGAAATTACTCTAACTAATTGGAATTTCTCTCCCAAAGCAATCATAATCCTTCTTTTCTTTGACAAAATCTTATTATGTTTTCTTTCTATTGAACCTAAATTGAGGGAGAGGAAAGAAAGGAACAGAAGAACGTTGAAGAGATCCTTTCTATAGAGAGAAAAATCAAGGAACAACAATACATAGAAGAGGTAAAAATTATTTGTGAAGAAAAGACATGTACAATTTTACTTTTAATTAAAATCAAAATTTTATAAAAATAATCATACGCATTATGTAACGCCAACAAAAATTATACGCAGTAGCGTAACAAAAACACAGACACACATAAAGTATTACTCTAAACGCTAATGTGTGTGTGTATTTGTGAGGTTGAAGAAAGAAAATACAAATATTTGGTATCATTAAATGACAGCGTGAATAAAAATATTTGTGAGGTTGTGATGATTAAACGATATTGAAATTAAATATATAAACGATAAAAAGATAATAAAATTTCTTTGAAAAAAAGGTAATAAAATTAAATGGGACCTCCTTAAAAAAAATTAAATGGAACGGTTAAAAAAAATTAAATGGAAGAAAAAAATGTATTGAAATATAATATTAAAAAATAAAAGAAAAGGTTGCCAACGTGAATTGAAGAGAGATACTTGTGAAATAAATTGTCGAGAAGTAGTTTTTTGAAGTAGCATTCAACAACTTTTGGCCAAAGCTCATTCCATTCAATTTTATGCACTAAAAAAAGTACATTTTTTAGTAAGTACTTAATTGATATTGTGTTTGGTCTAACTTCTCCTTAAAAATGTAGAGTAGTTTGAAAAAAGTCGGGTCAAACGATACCTTAAACAACGACAATGTAGAAGCAACTGAATTTGGGAGAAAAAATTGAAAAATAGTTAAAAATATAAAAATTGGAAAATAATTAAAAGTTATTAAAAATTAGAAAATAATCAAAAAAAATTGGTTAGGAGCAAAAATGGAAATTCATAGGCCATTGTTCAAAAAAAAAAAAACCCACTCAACCAATTAGTAGATTACCAAATTGCCCCTTCTAGGGGCAAAATGGTAAAATCAACGGACATGGATTTTTATATTAGTAAGTATATAGATATAGATGAATAGCCTTACATTATAATTGGTATATAGTGTCTTCATATATTAATAAATTTCTAACATCTGAAGTACAACACACAAATCTGATAATAATGATTAAGAAAATATAAGTGATTAAAAGTAATCACATATAGAGTTCTAATTCAAATTGCTTCATATTCATGATACTTGCTAACCTCCAACCAATCAAATGCTAAAAGTATGATCTTGTTGTAAATAGTGTATATTTTGAAAAATGGGAACTATTTTCATGATTTTAATAAAATAGGATGATAAAAAATGCAATTAAGTCTAAAAAAAATACATGTATAAAAAAAATAATAGGGTAAAATCATCCACTTTTATAAATCATTTTTAAAAAAATGTAGAAGATTCTTAAATATAACATGAACATTGTAATAATAACGTCCATGATTTTCCCATAATTACTAATGATATATGCAAAGTACAATTCAGAGAAGGTACATGTTTTATAGACAGATGAAAAATGTTATACAAATCATACTCTATAAGAGTTTATAAAAAAGCTTAATATATATATATATATATATAAATGATCTTTATCCCTGCTCTTATGAATTAACTCATTTGTATCATTGAATTAGGCAAAAAAGAAACTGCATTCATTCACACACATCACGCCATACTTAATTATTTATTTCATCTGACAATAATTTAGATAAAATATATATCACTAACCTCCTCTCATGTTCCTTTTTAACTTCAATGAGTTCATTTTTATCATTAATTTGTTAGCATAAGATCCTATTAGAGATGTCGAACATAAAAGTTGGCATTTGTAAGTTTTGTGGCCGATGTTACTCATAAATACTAGTTTATATAGGTTTACATCTTTCCACCGCAGTTTGTTTGAGACATATTGACTACCCTTTTTCTATTATAAACAGCGTAATTCTTCGAAATCTTCTCATTTTTAATATAATCATTTCTACGAAATTCCTGAACAAAAAACATTTCAAGTTATTGTTATTCATTTAACTAAATAATTTTAGTAAAATAAACTTCTAAAAACATCTATGCAGCTAAGGAAAGACAATAATAAACTCACAGATAAAATGGAATAGCCTTTCTTGCATTCTTCATGTTTTCCCACCTGATAGAAGTTTTTTTTTAACAAACTAAAATGAGATATATTGACAACAGTGATTCACCCCGCACAAGGTGTGCAAAGGGGAATCCACCAAAGTATTTACAAGAACAAGGTAGTTACATCAAGTAACCACCGCCGAAAATAAAACGAATTACAATTGGAGGCCCATACATAAGGTGGGATTTTGCCAC